>Ga0114967_10000842_pt1 | contig 25823 bp, 28 predicted proteins | sample M_130628_MF_Meta_FD_92639 | JGI IMG/M metagenome (GOLD analysis project Ga0114967, IMG submission 92639) | Freshwater microbial communities from Lake Montjoie, Canada to study carbon cycling - M_130628_MF_MetaG | ecosystem: Environmental > Aquatic > Freshwater > Lake | place: Lake Montjoie...
CAACAGGGTCTGGTTACACAACTACTGCGACCTGGACCGCAACTATATTAGCCCCTACGATAAAATCAGCTGTGGTATTAGGCAATCAAGGTACCGCGCAGTTAGGTGTGACTCAACTTAGTATTGCGTCAGCAAACGGTAACATTCATCCAGGTATGACTATTTCTGGTGCAGGTGTTCTGTCAGGACAGCAAGTCCTATGGGCAAGCCCAGATAACTCTGTTATTCAAACAACATTAGCACAAGCATGGACAGCCAGCACAACGTTAAGTTTCATTGGAAGTACTGCAACTGCTTATGCTATATCTAATCAAGCAACTGGCTATATTACCGATTTACTAATTACTGATCCGGGTGTTGGGTACGATAGTGCGCCAACTGTAACGATCTGGCCAAGCCCAGTTGGTGTATCAGGTAATGCAACTGTGTCAGTATCTATGTCTGGCATGGTTGGATCAACTGTTATTAAGACCTCTAATGTTAAATCATCGGACATTGCAAGGATTAACACAGGTCTAACAGCATCAACACCATACTACTATCAGTTCGGTTATGAAGGTCAGATGTACAGGATCAACAAGTATGTTCCTGCAGGAACTCGTACTAAGTTTAATGATACAAGTGTAACAGGTGGGTCGTGGAATGAGATAGAATTTGTACCTATACAGTCCGGCGCTTCTTCATTAACTAAAGAGTTATGGTATTCTAGTACACAACCATTATATGCTGGTATAGAAAAAAATCAAGGCGGTGCAGTAACTATACAGATTTCAACTATGCGTGCCACAGGCCACGATATGTTGAACGTAGGTACTGGGGGATATGCAAGTTCTAAATATCCAAACGATCTATACGGTCCTCCTGTATATCTTCCCGACGCAGGTAAGATTACCAAGGAAGTTGGTAAAGGTCGAGTTTACTCTGTATCCACTGACCAAGATGGTAACTTCCGTGTTGGTAAGTACTTCTCCGTTGATCAGGGTCGCGGTACTGTAACAATTAACGCACCGATTGCGTTGAGCGGTATTAGCAAACTGTCCTTCAAGAAAGGTGTCGAAGTTGATAACTTCTCTATTGACGAGACTATGGCTGGCAATAGTCCGCGTACAATTCCTACAGAGTCTGCTATTGTAGGCTATGTTGGTCGTAGATTAGGATTTGACACATCTGGTAATAAAACATCAGTACTTGGCCCAGGCGCTATTGCAACCAATGGTGTAATACCAATGGCGGCTCCGTTGAACATGGCCGGTAACAAGGTAACCAATGTAGGTACTCCGACCGGCGGAACTGACGCGGCCAACAAAGACTATGCTGACGACAAAATAAGCAAGAGAGGAACTAACGAGTTATTTTACAAAGGCGGGCAAGGTGCCGGGGTAATGAGTGGGTCGTTGATTTTAAATGGCGATCCTAAGGTTGTTACTCATGTTTTAGCATCTCAAATTAACAGTGGTGACGGTCTTATATACCTAGACAGCGTAGATGGACTTGTACCTGGTATGCAAATTACCTACAATCCCGGAGTTGGAGCATTTAATTTTATTGGTGGAACAACAGTTACCAATGTCAGCACAACATCTAATGTAGTTAACATCAGTCCAAATGCTATCGGAACTATCGCACCAAGTACTGTGTTATATTTTGATAGCGTATATCAAGCGGCAAATAAACGTTATGTTGATAGTCAAGCTCAAGTATCAAACTTACGCGATGTATCTTTAGTCAGTACAGCCGATGGCGACTTGATGATGTTTGGTAGCAATATCACAGCATCTAGTTCAACTGTTACTCCGTTGTATAACTCTGCTAGACAGGTAGTTAACGTTGCCAATAGTAGTTCTGTAATTACAAATACTCCGCTGACAAGAGGCGGTGGTAGTGATATCACTGTAGTTCGTAATGGACGCTTTGCTACATTTAAATTAGTAGGCGGGCAAGGTTCAACTAACCCAATCACCGACTACCACATTAATACTGGGGCGGCAATTGCCCAGAGTAAGTTAGCATTACAAGATGCAAGAGCATTATATAATACTGCACCTCTGACTTTTAATCAAAGTTTATTAGGTGTTGCAACATTCAACAGCACACAGTTTAGTGCAAGTAATGGTTGGGTTAGTATTAATCTTACAAGCGACCTAACTACACAAAGTTTGGTTCCATCACAGAATGGAACATACAACCTTGGTAGTACAGGCAACAAGTTTAGCAATGTCTATGCTAATACATTGTTCGGTTCCATTGACGCAGACCAAATTGGTGGCACATTAGGAATCGAACACGGTGGAACAGCCGCTGGTACTGCCAGTGGTGCGTTGACTAATATTTTAGCAGGTGCTTCAAACCAACCGTCAGTTGGATTTGTATTGAAGGCCAGCGGCACTGGACAGTACTACTGGGGTCAAGAATTGGGTGGCGGCTTACAAACCGGTACTAAGATTCTTACACAGCGTTTAGCAACTACAGTAGCATCAGGTGGACAAACTGTATTCACTGCACCGTCATATACTATTGGTGCGGGACAACTTCGTGTCTATGTCAACGGTGTTCGTCAAAGCGTAGATAGAGCCGACTATACTGAAACAAGTGTAACAACCTTTACTGTGGGAGTTGGCTTGAATGTAGGAGACTATGTTTTAGCCGAAGTCGATGGTTATTATTTCTTCCAAGTTGTAGCTAACGCAGTTCAATATACTGCCAGCTTCCCACTAACTGCTAATAACTTGCAAGATGCTATTGATCAGTTAAATGCCAACAAGTATGAAAAATCAGGCGGCACGATCTCAGGTGATGTAACTATTAATACTGGTAAGGCCCTATATCTTGCCGCAGGAACAGCATCAAAACCTAGTTTAAAATTAATCGCAGGATCAGTATTAACTGCTCCGCAAGTAGGTGCTATCGAATTCGATGGTACATATCTGTACTATACACAAACTGCTGGCACAACACGTATGACTGTGGCAAGCCACACTTATGTAAATGCACAAGGGTTCTTGAAGTTTGCAGATAATATTACAAGTGCAAACACTTCAACATATTCAACATATGGAGTATATGCGCAGATAGCACAAACATCAACCTATGCGGCTATCGCTCCATGGAATGGATTGACTGGTACACCTCCAAGCAATACTATATTTGCCAACGGTGCGGCATACTTAACATCGTCAGGTACGATCGACAACGCGGTTACTGCGGCCACTGCTAATAATCTTAACAGCGCAAATAGTTATCAAGTTACTCGATTAGGTATCGGGCAAGCACTGGGCGCGGCATTCTTAACTGTAGCGGCTGGTACTACTGTACAATCAGCGATACAATTAAACGTTGGTTCAACATTGACTAACGCAGTAGTTGGTGCAGTTGAATGGAACGGCAATAATCTTTTCATTACCAGCCAGGGGCCGACTCGTCAGACAATGGCTTATCAAAGTTGGGTAGAGGCGCAGGGTTATCAAACTGCATCAGGTAACGTACAACAGTCTAATTTCTCAACAACAGCTACCTATGTAGTTAACGGTGTTTACACAACTGGTAGCTATCCAAACCCTGCATGGATTACAAGCTATGACGTTAGCAAAGTTACCAACGGCGTGTCATCTGCATTGACTTACAGTAACCCAACATTTATCAGTGCGTTGGACGCAGGTAAACTAACAAGTGGTACTATTCCGTCCGCTACATTAGGTAACAGCACAGTTTATATCGGTACTACTGGTGTAGCATTAAATCGAGCAAGTGCTAATTTAAGTCTAGCAGGTATTCCATCGATCGCGATGCCCGGTTCAGCCAGCGGCACTATTACCCTACAACCGGCAGCAACAGCTGGCACAAACACACTGACACTACCTGCACAATCAGGTACGTTAGCCGTAACAGGTGATAGCTTCTATATTGGTAGTACACAGATCGCTAACAATAGAACAAGTGCTAATTTAGCATTAGCCGGTATCAGCAGTATTACCTTAGCCGGATCAGTTAGTGGTAGCACTATATTACAACCTAGTGGGACTGCATCAGGTACGCTAACGTTGCCAGCCGCAACTGGTACACTTGATCTAGTAGGTAATACCTTCTATATCGGTACTACTGCTATTACCAATAACCGCGGTAGTGGGGCGATGGCATTAACTGGTATTAACAGTATTGACGGTACTGCGGCCAACGTTGCTAACGCATTAACATTTAAGGGTGATGGCACAGGTGCAGTAGCTGATAGCACGTACAACGGTAATGCCGCAAGAAGTATATCTTATAACTCAATTGGTGCCGCGGCTTCCGGACAGACATTCTATCTTGGTACTACTCAAATTGCTATTAACAGAGCAAGCGCCTCTATATCGTTAACTGGAGTAAACATCGACGGAAGTGCTGGATCAGCTGGTTCAGTTACTAACGGTGTGTATACAACTGGTAGCTATGCCGATCCAGCATGGATTACAAGTATTGCCGCAAGCAAGATCAGTGGTACTGTAACCGCAGGTTCAGCAACATCTGCAAGTTGGGCAACTTACATACGAGTTAGCTCAACAGACTATCCAGGTGCTACAGCCGGAACAGCGAATACCGTTGCATTGCGTGATGGTTCAGGAAACTTAACAGCTGGTACATTCAATGGTAACCTAAGCGGTAATGCTACAACAGCTAACTATGCTGACTTAGCTGAAAAATACGCAACAGATGTTGAGTATGCTCCAGGCACCGTTGTTATGGTAGGCGGAGATCAAGAAGTTACGGCAGTAACAGGACCTGATTGCTGGGTGCTAGGTGTTATATCAACTAATCCAGCTCACTTGATGAATGCCGCGGCTAACGGACAGCCAATTGCACTTACAGGTCGCGTACCAGTCAAGCTAAATGTCGCAGTTAACAAAGGCGATGCGATCTATCCAGATATAGATGGTGGGGCTACAACTGCGAGCAACGGTCGTCATCCATTTGGCTTTGCATTAACAACTACTACTGAGCCAGGCTTAGTAGAATGTGCTATCAAATAATTAGGAAAATATCATGGTAACAAAAGTAAGAAGCGACACGTTAGATAGCAATCTAGTACTAGATGTTAATTCAATAACAATGAACAGTCCAGGAACTATTACTGGACTACAGTCTATTACTGGATTAACATCATTGTCAGCCAGCGGAACATGTACTGTAAATGGCACATACATATTAGGCAGTAATTCTTCATTCCAGGCTACGTATGCTGACTTGGCCGAGAAGTATTCCAGTGATGAATTTTATGACCCAGGAACTGTCGTTGTATTTGGTGGTAAGAAAGAAATTACAATCAGCACAGAAGCAGGGTGTAGAAATATTGCAGGTATCATTTCGAGTTATCCTGCATACGTGATGAACACAGACTGCTACGGTCCTGAAGTTGCTCTGCTAGGGCGTGTTCCTTGCCGTGTAGTAGGTACTATTAAAAAGGGAGACCTAATGGTTGCCAGTAGTATCCCAGGAGTTGCTACATCTAGTGATGATCCACGGGTTGGTTCTGTTATCGGTAAAGCCCTTGAAAATTATGACAGCGAATTTCCTGGCATGATCGAGGTTGTTGTAGGAAGAGTGTAATGTCATCTCCACCAAAATGGGTTACTCCTGCCGGAAGTATTGGTACGTTTGTACAAGCACGAGAAGCATCGTTTGTACTTTCTGCTGTCGGGGCAACTGACTTTGACCTTATATCTGGGACTCCCCCGGGATTTTTCAACTTCTATATTAACACAGGTACGTCATTAACTGAAATTACTTCTTTAGAAATACGAGGTACTCCTTATACAGTTAATGAAAATGTATCATCAACTATAGTATTACGTGCAACAAACATTTATGGTGTTGCAGATCGTACGTTTACTTTAAACATTACAGGTCCTGTTGCTCCTGTATGGATCACTCCAGAAGGATATTTAGAAGTTGGACCAAAGGCAGAACCATATTGTCTTAATAAAAATCGTGTAGATATTTTACTACAGGCAGAAACAAATAAACTTCCGCAGGGCAAGGCATTAACATATTACATCGCCGACGGTGACGGAGCATTGCCGCCTGGGTTAAGATTAAACGGAAAGACCGGATTAATTACCGGATATGTAAACGATAATTTAACACTAGATTTCAATGCCAGTAAAATTGGCGGATATGATGCAGAATCGTATGATGCATATCCATATGATCACATAGTATTTTTTAACAATAACCCCGACGGTGTTCCTACATCAGTAAGTAAAATTTATCCGTTTTACATCACAGTAACAGATGGTATTTCTAGCGCAAGACAAAAATTTAAAATTCGAGTTGAAGATCCAAATGCCTTCCGTGCAGATACTACACAAATCGATTCTGACACCACTGACTTTTTAGCAGACATAGGATATCTCCAGACACCAGTATGGGTCGCGGCTGACCAAAGCCTATTACCAGATCCTGCTAATCTTGGAACTATCCGAGCAAATAATAATCATGGAATAGATTTAACAGTATTTGATCCTTATCCGTTTGTTGGGCCGATAGCATTTGATTGGGATTTAATTCAAGTTAATCCAGAGATTAGAGTTTTTTCTGATAGCTTAATAAACGAAATATTTTTACCTACCGTAAATTTAGCAGTACAGGATAAAATATACGTTAGTAAATCCGTCGGAGTTCCATTAGCTGGAATGCAAATACAACTGGCTCCTTATGTTGCTGTAGCAGATACCTTTGTTTATAATATAACTCGAGTTGAAAAATTCGGAGACTATGGTTATATTCTAACTGTTGACACACCTTTAAAATTTGATATTCCAGATAAAACTACTTTATATCTAGGCTCAGCCAGTGTCCATCCTGCAGGGTTACATCTAATACCAGAAACTGGTTTACTATACGGTCGAATCCCTTATCAACCTGCATATAGTCAAACCTATAGATTTACTGTTAGAATTACAAAAAGCGATTACGAAACTAACGATACTGTTTCTGATAATCAAATCTTTAACATAATAGTTAAAGGTGATGTTGAGAATCCTATCATATGGCTCACTGATACAGACTTAGGATATATTCGTCCTGGATATGTTAGCGATCTAAATGTTACTGCCAAACATGCAACAGTTGGACTTGATATTGTGTACAACCTTACTGGTGGATCGTTACCGCCTGGACTAAGTTTAACCAATCAAGGTAATATCACAGGATCTGTTCCGTATAATATACAGACTAATTTTGATGCTACAGCTTTAGGTTTCGGAAAAACTTCCTTTGATCTAGGTCGTACAACGTTTGATAAACAATACAAATTTAATATCTCTGCTCGAGATAGCTATCTATTGTCTGCGGTATCTAAAGACTTTACGATTAAAATCGAAGAAACATCGATCATTCCCTACACAAACATTTTCGTAAGTCCGTTACTAACTCCGGATCAGAGGTCCTATTTTAAATCGTTAGTCAGTGACCCTGTTGTGTTTGATAGAAGTTTACTATATAAATCTGATGATCCCGATTTTGGTGTACAGAATAAAGTTAAGATGACTATCGAATATGGTGTTCAACAAATCGATATAGATGCATACACTCCTGCGTTAACAAACTACTTCCAAAGAAAGCGGTACTACTTTGGAGATCTAAAAACTGCGCAGGCTGTTGACGATTCCGGAAATGTATTGTATGATGTAATCTATGTAGACATTATTGATGATCAAATGGACGGCAATAAAATTAGTGTTAGCCCTAGTTTTACTCAAACAGTCAACGGCTCTATTGTAACTTATTACCCAGACAGCGTTATTAATGAACAAGGATCGTTGGCTTCATTATCCCCTACACAAGGACAATTGATCAGCGTAGACGGACAGCTACGTCCAAAGTTTATGCAAACCCTACAACAGGCAACTGGTACTCCGTTGGGATTTATTAAAGCATTCATCTTGTGCTATACTATTCCTAATAGATCTAGCGATATTATCACAAACATTAAAAACAAAGGGTTTGATTTTAAAAATATTGATTTTGATATCGATCGTATTACTTTTGAAAACGCTATTTCTGCAAGAACTACTTCTGTAACTGTTACCCCCACTGACGATGTCCTTAATGTATTAACGTTATCTGAAATTAGCGGGTTACTGCCGGGCATGCAATGTCTATTTAGGGGAGTAAAACAAGGTACTATAATCACATACGTAGATGTTCAAAACTCGCAAATTACTATAAGTAACCCTATACAGGTTAGAATACCGTTCGGTTCCGTACTAAACTTTAATTTAGGCGTTAAACAATTGGTATTTGGATTGACTGCATCACAGGGTGGTGGCGTAAGTACATCGTTCTATATAGATACAGAGAGTTTCAATGCGGCATTTGATCCGGATCCAAACAATGCGCTGTTTGCAGATACAGACATCCAAACGGAAGATGGCAATCCGCTGTCATTATAAATATAAAACTACAGAGGAATTAACATGTCAAGACAGAATACAGTAACCAATTGGTCAAACAGCATTAGTACTGTTTATCCCGTCGCAGGTCAGGATAATGACACGCAGGGATTTAGAGACAATTTTACCAATATTAAAAATGCGTTTACAAATGCATCAAAGCAATTTACCGATATTAACAATAACGCAGTTTTTATTGACCAAACAAATAATCTCAGTGGAAATATCTTACAAAATGCTACATTACAATCAGTTGGGCAATTGGTACAAGACAATACATTAGTTCCAGTAGGCGGATCAGTAACTGTAGATTACACAGAAGGCAACTACCAAAAATGGGCGTTAAGTTCTTCAACTAACTTCACTGTTATCAATTGGCCAGCTTCTAAAATCCAAGCGGCAGTGAGATTGGAATTACACAATACTTCTGCAACTAATATTACTATGAGTGTTTTAACAGGAACAAATACATTGTTATTAGATGCGCAGTCTAGTACAGCTTTTCCTGCTACGTTGAATACCACAACTACATACATTTATGACATCGCTACCACTGACGGGGGAGTAACTCAGTTAGCAAAACTATCAGGCAGATATAACTAATGTTTAACCCGTTGATGCCAAACCTCGGTGAGATAAAAGAGAACGATTTGGAAAATAAAATATCCGAATTGACTAGAAAATATTTCATGGCATTGCGCACAAACGGGTACCTAGCAGAGCAGGTGTTAGTAAGTTTAGAAGCATACAAATATGAGTTGCGTCAACGACAAATTGCTTCTCAGAAATCCTTGATGGAAAAATCAAACAAAGATCTAGACGATCTTATCAAAGTAGATTGACATTAACACCTAGGTGTGTTATACTGTCAGTATGAAGCTTTCTAAATATAGTCAAGTGATATTAAATGTAGAGGATGTCTTTAACGGCATGTACTCTGGTAAAATCACTTCGCTTGAAGATATTTTCTTAGACAATCCTGAAGAATGTAAGAAATTCAACGAAAGCGTAAGGAAAAATCACGACCATATAGAACTTTGTAAGATTTTCTTAGAAACTAATGCTACGCAAGCTGAGTTCGATATAGCAAGCCAAGAACAGTGGTTCATGCCCGAAGAATATAAAGATTTTGAAATTGTAGGGTTTTTATTAGATCAAACCCAAAATGAAGAACAATACCAAAGAGTAGTTGCAGAGCTTGATTTGTTTATTCAACATAATTTTATCATGGTCCTAAAATATCTTAAATACTTGGTAGATACTATGCGTACACACAACATTGTGTGGGGTGTAGGACGTGGCAGTTCAGTAGCCAGCTATTGTCTGTACCTTATAGGGGTACATAAAGTAGACAGTATCAAGTACGAACTAGACATACATGAATTTTTAAAATAGGAGAATCTCATGCCAAAATATAGATCAATGCAAGGTAAAGAAATAGACATGGACAAATTAATCCAAGTTAACGAAACTGTTCCTGCTGTAGGAAATGTACGTATGAACGCACGGGGTGATGAATTAGGCCCAGGTGGCAAAGTAGTAAAGACACGTGAAGATATAGTTTCACAGTATTATCAAGATACAAAAGACACAAAGGACGAGTAATGAGCATTTACGATAAATCAGGATCAATTACAAAAGTAAGCGGAACCTTTCGTGCCTTGCATGACAAGGTATTTGTAACTGATATGGAGTTCGGTGAAGAAGTTACTAAAGGTGGCATCGTCCTTCAAAGTGATAACGGCAAGAGCGAGGGAGTCCATCCTCGCTGGGGTCGTGTCTGGGCAGTCGGACCAGAACAGAAAGATGTCAAAGTAGGAGAATGGATACTCGTTGAGCATAGTCGCTGGACACGCACTATTCATTATGAAGAATTGGACGGAAACATTGTAGAAATTCGCATGGTTGAATTAGATTCAATGATTATGTCATCTGCCGAAAAACCAGACGATTCAGCTGAACGCCGAGCTAGAGTTGGTGCAGGATCAAACGTCAACTTTAATGTACCTGGATAAATTATGAATCAATACAAACACAACGACCAAGATTACGATAATATAAAACAGGTAACCGATGGCGCAACTCCAGAAGAACTATTTGAAAAACTAGGTAAATTGGAATTGCAGGTCGCACACCTTACTAAAGTTGTTGAGTTTTTAGAAAGACAAGATAACCGCAGTCGATCAAGTTTCGAACAAATCAGCGCACGAATAGCCGCAAGAAAATAATAACAGGGTATTGACTTACCCTGTTCTTCCCTGTATAATAAGGGATATGATATTCAACAAAATAAAAGAATTAAAAAAAGAAGGTAAACGAATTGGCATAACTTTTAGTCAATTTGATATGTTACATGCAGGGCACATTGCCATGCTATCCGAAGTTAAAAATCATTGCGATTATCTTATTGCAGGATTACAAAATAATGCTCAATGGGATCGTCCAGAGAAGAACGCACCTATTCAAAGCATTGTGGAACGACAAATCCAATTGAGTGCAGTAACGTATGTGGATGAAATCGTTGTTTATAATACAGAAAAAGACCTAGAAGACATCTTGCTTACTTTGCCAATTGATGTTAGAATATTAGGTGTAGAGTATCAAGACAAAGACTTTACAGGTAAAGCAATTTGTGCCAAACGTAGTATTGAAATAATCTATAACGGACGAGATCACAGTTTCAGTTCAAGCAGTCTACGTAAACGTGTAGTCCAAGCGGAGAATGAGAAAAATGGAAAAATGTAATACTTGCGGTAATGAATATTCACCATCGTGTGATTGGCAACAAGGTCGTTGCCCCCATCATCCACCCGCGTTAAGTGAATACCAGAAACGGTTTTATAACTTAATGCAATCAATTAAGAATTTTTTTACAAAGGATGACTGCGATTGCGGTCATAAACACTAATGATATCAGATACAAAATTACAAACGCTGTACGATAACTTCTTAGAATTTACAGATCATATGGTCGGACAATACGGACCTTATGAAGTTGCAGGAGTTATGATGGCACAGGCCTTAAGTATCTATAAATCAAGCATGGATCAAACAGAATTTGATAGGATTGTAGAGCACATTAGTGCAAGCCGAGATCAAGTTAAAACATTTACAGGAAACGTATTACAATGAAAGAACTATGGGTAGAAAAATATCGTCCTAAGACCGTAGCAGACTATGTCTTTAGAGATGACAATCAACGTAACCAGGTGTTAACTTGGATTAAAGAGAAATCAATTCCACATTTGATTTTAAGCGGTAGCCCTGGCATCGGTAAAACTACTCTAGCAAAGGTACTGTTAAATGAAATCGGTGTAGAAGAATATGATATTTTAATTATTAACGCATCACGTGATAATGGTGTAGAATATTTGCGTGATACTATTGTAACATTTGTTAGTATGATTCCGTTTGGGCCATTTAAGGTTGTATTGCTAGATGAGGCTGATTATCTAACACATAACGCACAGGCTGTATTGCGCGGTGTTATGGAAGAGTTTCACGATACTGCAAGGTTTATTCTTACTTGTAATCTCAAGAGCAAGATCATGCCTGCATTGTTTAGTCGTTCACAAGGTTTTGATATGGTTAAAACTGATCAAACAGAGTTTACTGCTCGCGTTGCTACGATCCTAGTAACTGAAAATGTTGAATTTGATCTAGATACATTAGACACTATTGTAAAAGCGACTTATCCAGACTTGCGAAAATGTATCAACCTAACACAGCAAAGTATAGTTGATAATACATTGGTATTGCCAGGTGCAGGCGATGCTGGTCAAGCAGATTATACTGTGCAGATGGTTAATTTGTTTAAAGCAGGTGATATACAAGGTGCCCGCAAACTGCTATGCGGAACAGTACGTCCAGAAGAGATGATAGAAATTTACACTTGGATGTACCAAAACTTAGATTTGTTTGGAAAAGATGACGATCAGAAAGATTCTGCGCTGTTAATTATTAAGCAGGCGTTAGTTGATGCTTCAATGATTGCTGATCCCGAAATTAACCTAGCGGCTTGTTTAGTTAAATTGGGCAGATTGCAGAACCAATAAAAAACCGCGCTATCCGGATTTGCAGGTCTGGGTGAAAGCGCGGCTTCTCTTGAATTGATTTAGAGTTTAATCAGTATCCAGCTCCTTGTATATAGATAAAACTTCACGAACGACCGGGTGGCGTTCGATATCCTTTGTTTGAAACTTGGCCATGGCAATCATTCGGCAGTCACCTCCTTCATCGAATAATGTGCAGAATTCCAACAAACCGTTTTCACGGGGTCGGTCAGCCTGATTCAAATCACCAGTCACAACCATACGGCTACCTTCGCCCAATCGCGTAAGTAGCATCTTCATTTGTGATGGCGTTGCATTTTGCATCTCGTCAGCGACGATAAAAGCGTGTTTGAATGTGCGACCACGCATGTATGCAAGCGGACTAATTTCAATTATACCTTCTTCTAGCATCTCTGCGATTTGCTTAGTGTGGTAATATTCTTGAAATACATCCATTATGGGCTTTGTCCATGGTTCCATTTTCTGGTTCAATGTACCTGGGAGGAAGCCATGTTCCTCGTCAACACTCACTGCTGGCCTTGTAATGATTATCCGTTCAATCACCCCCTCTTTTAATTGTTTAATGGCCCATTGTACCCCAAGCATAGTTTTGCCCGTACCGGCTGGTCCGATGGCAAATATGATATGTTTTTTAGGGTTTTTTAGCAGTTCTAGGTAGTATTCCTGCGATGTATTTCGAGGAAGTATGCTTACCTGCTGTTTCTTCTTAAAGTAAGAATTTAATTCTACTACATTTTGACTGTCGTTATAACGTGTACCTTGTTGAGGAGTACTGCGTCTTTTAGCATTATTGTTTCTTGACAAATCTAACCTCCGTTAGTTAGGAGACCTGCAAAGATATTTACGCAGGTTTGAAAAAACCAAGCTGAAACAGGCTTTTTTTGGATAGGCGTATCTTAGCATAAATATTCAAGTTACCAGGAACTCACATGCACGATATAGTAGACATTGTAAAAAACATACAAACATTAGCGGCAGACGATTCATCATTTAAAATACTCAAAGATTATGAGCGTGTTTTAGACGATCTAGATCTGTACGTATTTAAAAATTGGGAAGATGGCGAGTTACTTGCAGGTCCCAATGTCAGCAGATATTTCGTTAGTTGTAAATTCATGTGGCCAGAAAATGATATGCCTGATCCGGAAGGTGCAGAACGACTGTTAGAATACGGCTGTAAAGTCACATTTCAAAAGAACAAGATTCTAGTTCCGCGTAAAGTACGCAAGCCAAGCGACTTCCGTCCTGGTACAAAGAAAGGCAAGATCGATCCACATCCTATTTGGGTCGTGGAAATCGTTATGCCTAAGAAATTAATGCAAGATATCTTCACAGGTAAAGAATTGCAAGACAATATTCAATACGCCGAAGCTATGCAAAAAGCAGAAGCTTCTAAAATAGAGCCAACAGAAGCGGCACAAGAAGCTATGCCTGGCCAAATAGACAGCACGGAGCAGACTGATGTCCCAGCAACCCCACAATAAATTATTTGAAGGTCTTAGAGAAGGAGACCTAAAAGGATGTGTAGATAACATCTTTACAGTTGATCAATACACCAGCAAAATGGGCAACGATCGTGATTGCGCGGTGCTACGTTTTAGAGTTAACGATAAATTTCCTGCAATTGACATGATGGAATTCCTTGAGCGCGGATACGGTTTCATTCTTGACTCCGATATCAGTTCAGGCGAAGAGCGCGACAGCAAGTATAGTGTGTTTGTTGAAATGGAACGCACTAAGAAATTGCCAAGTCAGATTAGAACGATCCTAGACGGGTTGTCTAAACTAACAGGCAACGATGAATGGAAGTTTAGATTCTATAAAGATTCTATGAGCCGCGATTTTACTGAAGATGGAATTACAGAAAGTGTTCCATTGACTCCGGAAGATTACGACATGAAACTAAACGAGAACAGAAATCAAGAAGTCAATACATTTTTTAGTGAAGGTGGCGTTGAAGTTTCAGTCAATGAAAGTATGACTGTTACTTTTAAGAAACCTTTCTTTGACAGTTTAAAATTACAATTAGAGTGTATTGGTCAGTACGACAAAATTATGGCGGATCTAAAAGGTCCTTATCAAATCGACGAAACATCAACGTCGGAAATATTTTATCTTACCAAATATTTAGGTAACTATGATATCAACAAGATTGGTGGTAAGTTTGTTATTAGAAAAAATAATGAAGCCGCTCTTGTAAATTTTAATAAAGGATAAACATGTCAGACTTTACATTTGATTTTACAGTAGACAAATTAGCAAAAATACTTCCAGGTAATCCTTACCTCGATCACTGGCACGAAGCATTGTCTAAGATTCTTCCTGATTACGACATTGATACTCCCCAACGTGTAGCGGCTTTCTTGGCACAGACAGCACACGAGTCAGGTGGGTATAGAGCACTTAAAGAAAATTTAAATTATCGTGCAGAAACATTGTGCAAAGTGTGGCCACGGTACTTTCCACCAGATATAGCACAACAATATGCTCATAAGCAAGAAGCTATTGCTAATCGTGCTTATGCTAATCGCATGGGCAATGGTGATGAAGCAAGCGGTGACGGCTATCGTTACTGTGGTCGTGGCCTAATCCAGCTAACTGGCAAGTCAAACTATACAGCATTTGCTATGAGTATCGAAACACCGTTAGAAGAGATTCCAGAGTTCTTGGCTACATTCGAAGGTGCTATCCAATCAGCTTGCTGGTTCTGGGAAACTAACAACTTAAATCAATATGCAGATTCAGGTGATATCCTTACTATGACCAAGAAGATCAACGGTGGCACATTAGGCCTAGCAGATCGCCAACAGCACTATACTCACGCAATTCACGTTCTACAAGGATAATCCATGAGCCAAATTGCTTGGATGTTTAGCATCATACCCGATGCAATACTAAACTGGGTCTATTGGTTTATTATTGTGTTAGGTATAACTGGAATGTTTGCTGGATGGTTCAGCAAATTTATTCCTATGTACGGACGTTACATAGGATTTATTAAGCCCGTCGGCATTGCCCTAGTAATATTAGGTGTATGGTTACGTGGTGGCTACGATACTGAAATGGCATGGCGTGATAAAGTAAAAGAAGCAGAAGCAAAGGTAGCGGCCGCTGAAGTAAAATCAAAAGAAACAAACGTTGTAATTAAAAAAGTATATGTTGATCGTGTACAGAAAGTTAAAGAACTACAAATAGTCTATCAAGATCGTATTAAAGAAATCGAAAAGCGCATTGATGCAGACTGCAAAGTTGCTCCTGAAGCAATTAGTATCTTAAATGATGCCGCGAAACTCCGCAAAGGAACTGTCACCATTGAAGAGGTTAAGAAATGAAACGTTTATTAGTTTTACTTTCTGTATTGTTACTATCAGCATGTGCTACCTCAGTACCTGTAACAATGAGTTTCCCGCAAGTACCAGAAGAGTTAAAAGTTGCTTGTCCTGATCTAAAAGAAACTGATCCAAGCACTACAAAACTAAGCGAAGTAGTATCAGTAGTAGTTGACAACTATGGACAATACCAAGAATGCCGCATTAAAGTCGATTCTTGGATACAATGGTATAACAGTCAAAAGAAAATATTTGAGACAATCAAATGAAAAAATTAATCCTACTTGCAGTAATCAGTTTGTTGCAAGGGTGTGCATTATATGATGCATACTTTATGGCACGATTTGATAACAACGAATACTTATTAATCAATAAAATTAGAACTGAGGCAAACTTAGGTGCGGCTAAATGTGGCAAACCCGAAGTAATTGAAGAAGTTGATCGTGTTTGGCGTACTGCTGTTGAGTTTAAAAACTACACACAAAGCATTCCACGAAATCAAGAAGCTACTAAGATGGCAAGCGAGTTGGCCGAAATCGTAAAAGGATTAAGCGAACGATATCACGGAAAAGAACCTGTTAGTATGATGTATTGTACTACAAAATTTAGCAGTATTGAGCGCAATGCTGTTAATATTCAAAACGTTATAGGAAAGAAACCAAGATGACTATCGAACAACAACTAGAAGCTATTTTTAACACAGGTGATCCTAATATGCAGGATCTTGCTAATCGCGCAATGGCTTTAAAGCAAGCATTAGAACAAAAGCAACTTAGCGCAGGCGAGTATACAGAAATGATCAATGATCTGTATCACGAGAAGAATATTAACGAAAGTGTGCAAGATTTACAGTTAAAAGAAAACATTAACACAGCAATGAACGCACTGGTAAATCTAGCATCAATGTATTAAATAAGAGTATAGCAAGGAGCGAACGATGGCACTAATCGATTCAGTATTAAATTTAGTAAACAAAACACCAAAAGATCCGGATGCACCTAAGCCTCCGGTAGGTTCACGTTCAGAGCGTGAAGCAAAGATCAAAGACAAAGCAGGTATGGTTATCAACGTATTTGCTCTATGTCTGGCAGTAAACGCATGGTACGGTGGCAAGTTATCCAGTACAGTATTGAACAATACTATCAAGGCTAACGACACTTATAGTTTTTATCAAGCTAAATCAATCAAGCAAAGTCTAGCAGAGCAGAACTTGTACGAAGCACAACACAACGGCGATAAAGCCCGTGCTATTGAAATGGCCGTCAAGATTGAACGTTATGAAAACGAACCTAAAGAAGGTAAGAAGGATTTAATGATCAAGGCTAAAGCATTAGAAGCAGAACGTGATGACGCTAAGACACGTAGCCCGTGGATTGGTTATGCAAGCACAGCATATCAATTAGCAATCGTATTATTGTCAGCAAGCATCCTTGCTGTTAGTATGCCTTTGTTCTGGGGTAGTTTTGTAGTAGCAGGTATTGGTTTACTATTAAGCCTAAATGGCGTATTCTTATGGATTTAAAGGACACTATATGAGCGAAGAATTAAAAAGCGAAAGCGAAAAGAAAAAAGAAGATTGGATGAACAGTAAATGGCGTCCAATGATGGGCTGGATGTATATGCTAATATGTCTAATGGACATGGTAGTATTCCCAGTGCTATGGAGTATTTTACAAGCGGTAACTCACACAGCTATTACACAATGGAATCCATTAACACTACAAGGTGCTGGATTATTCCACATCGCGATGGGCGCAGTCCTTGGTATTGCGGCATTTGGCCGTACACAAGAAAAAATGGCAGGAGCAAACAATGGCGGAGCAAACACATCACCGAGCGGGGTTACAGCACCTAGCGCACCTGCGGCAGGATTTGGTGCCGCGCCTGGGGGCTTCGGCGCTCCAGCCGCAACACCAGCACCAAGTAGCTTTGGCGGAGGCGGGTTTGGAAGCACACCTCCAGCACCAGCAACAAGTTTTACCCCACCAGCAAGTTGGGGGACAACACCAATAGCAACAACAGCAAGCGGCAAAAAGATTGTTCCACAAGACGATCAGCCTGCAATTTAAGGAGATCATTATGAAAAATTATATATTTGTAGCAGGATTATGTTTAGCAATAGCGTCTGCCCATGCAGGCGGTGAGGTTAAAGAAGTTTGTACACCAAAAGTAGACAAAGCAGGTAAAGCTGTAATGGATAAGAAAACTGGTAAGCAAGCTCAAGATTGCAAAAAGATCAAAACTCACAAGAAAGTCGAAGGCGAAAAGGTTCCAGAGCCTGCCAAGAAAAAGTAATTCTTTATTTGACACAGGCAAGGCTTCTAGTGTATAATTACACTATGAACCTTGCTTTTTTATTTCCAATATGAATTATTACGATACATTAGGCGTCGACAAAGGCGCCTCACAAGATGAAATCAAAAAGGCTTATCGAAGCCTAGCAATGAAGCACCACCCTGATAGAGGTGGCAATACCGCTAAGTTTAAAGAAATACAAGAAGCCTACGACACACTGGGCGACGAACAAAAACGTAGCGGGTACGATCAACCACAACAGGCGTACCATCAACATCCGCAGGGATTTGGATTTCCCCCAGGTTTTGATGCGTTTTTTGGACATAGCCAATTCAGCGATCTATTCCGTCCACACCGATCTCGCAATAGAGATTTAAACTTTGGCACACGCATTTCTTTAGAAGATGCATTCTACGGAAAAGAAATGGTCTTTAGTTTTATCAAGGCAAATGGCCAAGAAAAAATTGTCAATGTAAAAATTCCGGCAGGTATACACAACGGAATGACACTACGTCTAAGTGGTATGGGAGATGATACCCTTAGCGGATATCCAGCCGGTGATGTTCTAATAACTGTTGAGATAATGAATCATCACGAGTTTGTTAGACAAGGCGATGACTTGATTAAAGAAATTGATATCAGTTGCTTTGATGCAATGCTAGGATCTCAAATAAACATTATTACCATCGATGGAAAAACGTTAACTGGTAATGTTCCTGCTGGTACCCAACATGACGCTGTAATGGCTATTGCAGATCACGGAATGCCGAATGTTAATAATAGTGGCAGTAGAGGCAGACTGCTTTTACAATTAAAAATTAAAATTCCAACTATTAGTGAACAGCAAAAAGAGGCTATAAGAAAGATTATATAATGATACTACCAATTGTTAAATTTCCAAATACGATCTTAAGAAGCAAAATGCCTGATTTTGATTTCTCTAAACCAGTCGTCGATCCAAAAGAATTAGAAAAGAATTTAATCGAAACAATGTTTGCAAGTGGTGGTATTGGACTTGCGGCCAATCAGGCAGGGATAGAAGCTCGAGCATTTGCAATGGGCGATCCACGCATTCCAGAAAACGCTACTGTATTTTTTAATCCAATTGTAACAGCTAACACAGACGATATAGCTGATTTGGAGGAAGGATGTTTGAGTTTTCCCGGAATATATGTTAATATTAAAAGACCTAAAGCTATTAAAGTCAGTTGGCAAAATAGCAGTGGGGAACAGATGGAAGGTGAGTTTGACGGTTATATGTGCAAGGTATTCTTGCATGAGTTAGATCATCTCGAAGGTGTTGTGTTTTCAGATCGTGTCAGCCAGTTAAAATGGGCTATGGCGCTTAAAAAATTAAAATCAAATAGAAGGAAATTTAATGCTTGAACCTAATCAAGACCTAGAACGTATTTTTGAACGTGCTGTTCATCTTGCGATGAGTCACAAACACGAATATATAACCCTAGAACATTTCCTATACGGACTGTTGCTGGATGAAAAGTTTGATCAAAGATTAACAGACTTCGGCACAGACACAAGTCAATTAAAAACTGACATTACAGAATATGTAACAAACGAATTATCAACCATTTCGTTAGAAGACGGACAAAAACCTAAAAAAACCCACGCAATGGAACGTATGCTTAATAGAGCATTTACACAAGTATTGTTTGGTGGAAGAAGTACTATTGAACCAATGGACTGTTTTCTGAGTATATTCTCAGAGAAGAAAAGTTATGCCGCGTATGTAATACGTAAAGCTAAAGTTGATAAGGATAAGTTTATCGAATATCTAAACAACGAAGCTGAAGAGATGGAAGTCGTAGAAGGCAAAGAAGTTGCCAGTCCACAGCTAGAAAAAATGTTGGCACAGTACTGTGTTAATCTCAGCAAACGTGCTAAAGAGAAAAAGATCGATCCAGTTATCGGTCGTGAAAAAGAAATTGAAGAAATACAACTTATTCTTGCTCGCCGTACTAAATCAAACGTAATGATGATCGGTGATCCGGGCGTAGGTAAGACAGCTATTGCTGAAGGACTTGCTAATAAAATTCTAGCAGGTACGGTACCTAAGTATATTAAAGATCACGTTGTATACTCGCTGGATATCAGTGCCATGTTGGCCGGAAGTAAATATCGCGGAGATTTTGAAGAACGTCTAAAGATGGTTATCAGTGCGCTCGAACGTAAAAAGAACGCTATCATGTTTATTGATGAAGCACACATGATGAATGGTGCTGGCGCAGTAAGTGGTGGATCTAACGACATGGCTAATATGTTAAAGCCTGCGCTTGGCAAAGGTACATTGAAAGTTATTGCTTCAACTACTTGGGAAGAATATCGCAAGCACTTTGAAAAGGATCGTGCCCTAATGCGCAGATTCCAACGTGTTATTGTCGACGAGCCAAATGAAGCAACTGCTATTAAGATCATGAAAGGTCTTAAGAAGTATTACGAAAAACATCATAATGTTAAGATTACTACTCAAGCTATCGTCGATTCAGTTAAGTATTCAACCAAATATATTAGCGATCGTAAATTGCCAGATAAGGCAATTGACCTAATTGACTGTGCGTGTGCTCGTTTTAAAGTGCGTGACGAAGAAGGTGGCATTGTTGATCATGACGAAATCGTATTTGAAGTGGCTAAGATTACTGGCTTACCTTTAGAACAAGTATCTAGTAAGGAAAATAAAAACCTTAAAGAGCTTGATAAGAACATGCGTAATAAAGTGTTTGGTCAAGAGAAGGCGATTGATATATTGTTAGACAAGATTTATATTAGCCAAGCTGGTCTTAAAGCAATGAACAAACCAATCGGTAGTTTCTTGTTTGTTGGTCCTACTGGTTGTGGTAAAACTGAAACTGCCAAAGTCTTAGCAGAACAAATGGGTGTACAAATGGTTCGCTTTGATATGAGCGAATACCAAGAACAACACTCTGTTGCCAAGCTGATTGGTGCTCCTCCAGGTTATGTTGGTTTTGAAGATAATGCTGGTCAATTGATTACTAAACTACAAGAACATCCAAACTGTATCTTGTTGCTAGATGAGATTGAAAAGGCACACCCAAGTGTTAGCAATATCTTATTGCAACTTATGGACAATGGTTTTGTTACAGGTAGCAATGGCAAGAAAGCAGATGCACGACAGGCTATTGTTATCCTGACAAGTAACCTCGGCGCAAGTGATGCTGAGAAGAACGGTATCGGATTCGGTAAGATGGAAAAAGAGTATGACAACAAAGATGCTGTTAATAGATTCTTTGCTCCTGAGTTCCGCAATCGTCTAGACGGTATTATTCAATTCAGCAAACTAAGTCATGAAACAATGATCAAGATTGTTAAGAAGTTTATTGACGAACTTAATTCATTGGTTAAAGATAAGAATATCCATGTTAAGCCAGATGCCAGTGCATTAGAGTACTTGGTTAAGAAAGGATTTAACACTAAGATGGGTGCTCGCCCATTGTTTAGAGTTATTGAAGACGAGATCAAGAAGCCTTTGTCACGTGAAATTCTATTTGGTAAGTTAACCAACGGTGGTGTTATTAACCTAACCATGAACAAAGACAAGTTTGTGTTTGACTTGGTAGAAATACTGCCCGTAGCTGTTAAAAATGCTCCCGAAGTTGAAGATGCAGAAACTGTCAACGAATAAACTGTTCTTCGGCAAGTGGCCGTATAAGATTGAGTGCTCTGTACAAGGGTCAAATCTTATACGTCTGCGCGGTATAGAATGGGTTAAAAAGTTCTGTACTGACGATCAATTCTATAAACCCCCAAAGGTAAGTTTTAGAACTCACTTTGAGACTATCAAAAAAGATCGGTTACTCAAATTTGTGGATGCTGTAGAACCGTTTCTCGATAAAGAGATTAAGATCAGGGCAGAGGGCAGTACTTTTAACTTCTATACAAATGATGCGTCATTGGTTGATGAACTAGAGCAGGCTCTAGCTTGGTGTATCACCTATATATACAGTCCAGAAAATCCCGAAGAAGCTGAATTTCTTGTTAACAACAGAAATAAGGTCATCTGCGATGCTATTCCCTACGGCAAATACACACACAAGGTATGCTTTAAAGAAAAGATACCACGTGATAAGCGGTTGCAGTTCTGGAGCTGGATTTCTAAGTATGACGAAGATACTGTTAAAATAGGTAGAAGCACAGAAGGATTTATGATAGGTACAAAACAGTACGTTGCAAACCCCTTCTGCTATGTGTCTAACGCTAAGTTTTTAACTATGATGAGCTTGGTTGTAGGCGAATATATACAGAAAATAGAAGAATTTGTTCCCAGGTCTACCTTGCTCCTGTAATAAATACAGGGCGTAAGGAAAAACTATGCCGGCACAAAGCACAACTCTAAGTTTCTATACAGATATCTACACTACTGGTACTACAGCGGTCTTAACAACGACCAGCGTGTTAAGTATGCCAGCATATTATCACAACCAAAGCACATTCAATCCCCCATATAATATTCTAACATTTCCTAGCAACAAAGAAAAAGGTTGCGGATATTATGGAATCAGTAGCGGATTACATACCGTTACATACAAGACAACACAAGACTATGTAGGCACAGTTACTATGCAGGCCACATTAGCCTCAAACCCGGTAGAAACTGACTGGTTTCCTGTCAAAGATACAGCAAAAACATATCTTTATAATCAGAATTTACAAACAACTGCAACAGTAGCATTAACCTTTGTAGGTAACTTTACTTGGGTACGTGCAAATGTCAATATCAGCCAAGGCGCATTATTGGCTATTAACTATAATTTTTAATCATGAAACTATACGAATTTTTTAGCCATCTTAATGTCAACGCTGATCAGAACAAAGATAAGACAGCAGACGAAAAGTATACAATGAGTCTTGAAGAAAAAGACCAATTTAAGAATGAGTTATTCTTTTATATACTAGATCATGACGATATACATCGTAAACAGTTCCATGATATTGCAGAACAGATGACCGACGATTCAACAGCAAATGTATGGATGCCAATGGTTAAGAAAGGCTGTATGGAATTCCATAATGCCAACAAAATGCTACAACACCCTCGCGACATGTTTGACAAAGAAATGTGTGAGGAACTATGTAATATGTTAGACGACCACTATCGTAAAGATATTAAGAAAGGCGAATACCGTCCATGAATTTACTAGAGTTATTTTCTAGGCCGCGCCTCCTATCCGAAGGTGGCAATTTAGAGTTAGACAATCCTAACGATCCATCTGCACCTTATCAAGCAGACGAAATTGATCTTAAGGTACATAATCGCACCTTTATGGTCGGGTTACTAGACAAATTGTTACATGATATCAACGTTGCATTTTACAAACAAAATAAAAAACCATTGTGGAATCCACAGTTGTTACAATCGAAGGAATTTTTAGGCGGAAGTAGTTTACATTTCTTTGATACTAAAGGTATTACTGACAAGGAATTTGCAAAACACAAGCCTAAAGTCGGAGACATTGATACACAATGCAATAAAGAACTTGAACCAGAAGTTGAACAATTCTTAACAGCATACGATCATAAACAAATAGGCGATGCGACCCTATTAGGCTTTAGCCGAGGTAGTGAACAATATAATGCACTATTCCAACTTCAAGATCTACCAATTAAAATACAAATAGACTTTGAATTTGGAAAGTACGATGAGAAAACAGACATGCCAGATGAATGGTATCGTTTTAGTCATAGCTCAGAATGGAACGATATACAAGCAGGTATCAAAGGTGTATTCCACAAATATATCTATCGCGCATTAACTTCTGCTCATGGTAGCATTAAACATCAAGTCGATGTTAAGAAAACAAAAACAAATATCAAACCAAATGTCGCCGATAACGATTTGTCATTTGCTGTCGCCAGCGGACAGGGCGGCGGCCTAAGTCACAAGTACGAGCCATATATCCACACTGATCCAGAAACTGGTCAAAAGAAAACTCACGATCAAGGAGTTCCTTACAAGAGACTAATTCCATCAGGCGAAAGAAAATATATACAAAAATTAGATCAACAGTTCTTTTTCTTCTTTGGTGCAAAGCCAGAAGGTAATGATAGTCAACTACAAAAAAGTTTCCTTGGCACACTAGACTTAATTAACAAATATATCACAGACAACTCGGCTAAAGAAAATGTGTTTAGAGCATTCTTAACATTATGCTTTGAGCCAGGTGGTCAAATGATCACTAAAAATGATCCAGAGCGTGACCAAGAAATTAAATTTGCGGCCATTGATAACTTTATACAAAAATGTAAACTTAAGAATCTAAGACCCGAAGCTATAAAGATGGGCAAAGAGTATATAGATGATTTTAAAGAAGTCCAAGATTATAAGCAAAAGAATCCCAACGAAAAACAACCACGTGCCGCATTGAAAAGAATGAAGGCAGGTTTAAACGAAGCTGAAGTAAAAGCACAACTACGCAAAGGCATGCCGCATCTGCATGATTTAAAGGCTGTTGATTTTTTGGACCTATTAGATGAACTGCATGACGGTAATGGCAAGTTTAAATTAGAAAACATTCCACTGAACGTTAAAGTAGACGGCTTCGGTGGACGCTTTGGTAAGAACGCAGAAGGCAAACCTTTTATGGGTACCAGTCGGACTGAGCCACGTTACCAAGCAAGTTTTGTAGACTACCATCAAAAGAAAGGTACAACAGATCCTGAGATCCTAGGTCGTGCTCAAATGTTTGATGATTTGTTTAGCGAAATGATGAAGGCTATTAAATTAGTTGACAGCAAATTAGGTCCAGACTTTTTAGTAAACAAGCAAGTAACTTGCGAAGTATTGTTCTTACCATTTGCTACAGAAACTCCTGAAGGTAAATTAAAGTTTGTAGGTATCCATTACGACAAACTTCCAAAAGGTGTTCAGTTAGCGTTAGTGCCATTTCATGCTGTAGAAGCAGATAGCGGTGAACCTGTTGAAGATCCTAAATTTATTGATAGCTTGCTAGGTGTAGGTAATCAAGGTAGTGTTATGTTCGTCAACAATAGACTAACACAAAAAGAAGGACTTGATGTAACTGAGATTATTAATCCATTAGACAACATTGAAGAACTTAAATCAATAGTATCAGGTACAGCAGGCAAACGTGATCGTGCAAGTCTGCAACTTAGAAAAGAAGTAGAAGAAAAACTACTGCCAATTAAAGAAAAATTAGAACAAGCTATTATTAAAGATCCTAATATCATCGGGAAAGACATGTTGGGCAAAGACTACGAAGGCATTGTTATCAACAGTCGCCTCGGTCCTATTAAAGTTACAAGTCAAGAACAACGTAATGTTATTCAAGCAAAGCAAGATGCCAAAACTAATGCTCGTACAGAACGTCCACGTGGCGAGAACAAAACGGCGGTAGTTGCTATTGGTAGCTTTGTTGGGCACGTAGGGCACGAACAGTTATTTGACTATACTATTAAAAAGGCCGCGCAAGTAGGTGGCGATCCGTACTTGTTTATTGGCAATGCAGAAGGCAAGGACGATCCTATCCCTCCAAGTGTAAAAGTGCAGACATGGCATAAAATGTATCCACAGTATGCTAACAACATTAGTACTGTAAATCAGCAAGGCGGAACACTAATGCAAAAGATTAAACACGAATTGATTAATCCGTTGCCGGGAAAACCTCCACGTTACGATAATGTTATTATTATGGTAGGTGAAGATCAAA
>Ga0114967_10000843_pt1 | contig 25821 bp, 30 predicted proteins | sample M_130628_MF_Meta_FD_92639 | JGI IMG/M metagenome (GOLD analysis project Ga0114967, IMG submission 92639) | Freshwater microbial communities from Lake Montjoie, Canada to study carbon cycling - M_130628_MF_MetaG | ecosystem: Environmental > Aquatic > Freshwater > Lake | place: Lake Montjoie...
TGCAAAAGATTAATACGAAGAACTACTGCTTTTTCTAAGAAAATGACCAATCACTGGTGTGCTGTTAAGTTGGTTATGGCATCCAGAAATTTAAAGGCATCATACATTTAAAAACACAACCAATTTTTCTATAGCACTACCGTCTTAAATTTTTACATTTAAAACTTCTCACCAGTTTGTATTCTTCTGGTGTTTAAAGCGAAGCTCATTCGTGTTATTTTCAAAATTTATGAGGCTGATTCATTGGGGTATTCGCTCGGGTTACTTCTAAATTTTAGCATTCGTTTGAAAGCACTACCTTCTTGGACTTTCTGCAAGTGTAAGCATGATTTAAATGGATCAAAAACCATCCACTGGTTTTTTATTTCATATAATTGCATTGTAATTACTTTTTAAGTAAATGTATTTTCATGATGAAACAAAAAGGAGAAAAACTAACCACAGCTTCAGGCAAGCCCTATGTTGAAAACGAAAACACGATGAGTGTTGGAGCAAGAGGTCCTTTGCTTTTACAGGACTTTATTTTACATGAAAAAATGTCCCACTTCAATCGTGAAAGAATACCCGAACGAGTTGTTCATGCAAAGGGCACGGGTGCATTCGGAACTTTTACTGTTACAAATGACATTAGTCAGTATACCAAAGCAAAAATTTTCAACAAAGTTGGCAAGCAAACAAAAATGTTTGCGCGTTTCTCGACCGTTGGTGGTGAAAAAGGAAGTGCCGACACCGAACGAGATCCAAGAGGTTTTGCTCTCAAATTTTATACCGAAGATGGCAATTGGGATTTGGTTGGAAATAATACCCCCATTTTTTTCATCAAAGACCCCAAAAAATTTTCAGATTTTATTCATACCCAAAAAAGAGATCCTAGAACGAATTGTAAAAGTCCAACTATGATGTGGGACTTTTGGAGTTTGAATCCTGAAAGTTTGCACCAGGTGATGATCTTGATGAGCGATCGGGGGACGCCTCATGGGTATCGTCATATGCATGGTTTTGGCTCGCATACTTTCAGTATGATCAATGCAAAAAATGAAATTGTATTTGTAAAATTTCATTTCAAAACATTGCAAGGAATAAAAAACTTTACGAATGATGAAGCTGCCGAATGGAAAGGTAAAGACCCCGATTTCGCTCAAAGAGATTTGGTAGAAGCCATTGATCGAAAAGATTTCCCCAAATGGGCATTGAAAATTCAAGTAATGACCGATGAGCAGGTGAAGAAATTCCCCTTCAATCCATTTGATCTCACCAAAGTGTGGCCTCATTCAGATTTTCCTTTGATTGATGTCGGTGTGATGGAATTGAATCAAATACCCAAAAACTATTTTGCCGAGGTAGAGCAAAGTGCTTTTGCCCCTGCTCATGTGGTTGATGGTATTGGTTATTCTCCAGATAAAATGTTACAGGGTAGGCTGCTTTCTTACCCTGATGCACACCGCTATCGTTTGGGGGTCAACTATGAGCAGATTCCCGTAAATAAATGTCCGTATAGGATCGCCAATTATGAGCGGGATGGTCATATGCGAATCGATGGAAATAGTGAGGATGCTCCCAACTATTTTCCCAATAGTTTTGATGATATATATGTGGACGAAGCGTACAAAGAACCACCAATGCATGTAGATAGCATGATTGCCGACTGGTATGATCGCAATGGCGAAGGTGACAACGATCACTATACGCAACCTGGTTTGTTGTACAATAAAGCAATGAATGAGTATGATCGCCATAACCTTGTTTCAAATATTGTAGGTGTCATGAATGGCATCACTGGAGAAAAGAAAGAACTGATTGTGAATCGTCAGTTGTGCCATTTTTTTCGCGCCGATGCAAAATTAGGGATGGCTATCGCAAAAGGACTTGGCGTGAATCTGGATGCGGTGATGAAAGATTTAAAGCATTAAATGAAGGGGATTTGATGCCCCTTCATTTGGCTAATCTCTTGCTAATTGTAAGTCCGTTTTCGAATAGGTATGATCTCCAGGTTTTGAGCGTTTCAATTTCCAAAATCGCATGGCGTCTTTAGTTGATTTATCAGGATTGTCGGCCAAAAAGTCGCGCATATATCTATTGTATTCAAATTGAGGAGCGATTTCTCTTTTGTGGTTTTTACCTTTTTCTACATCTCTGATTCTATACCATTCGGCGATGGCATCTTTCATCGTTTTACCGACATTGGTTCTCATCCACTCTATAAAAGGAACATTCAGTCGGAAACGTCCCCCAATTTGCTCGATAAAAAATGTGCGAACATGTCGGGTGTTTTTGTAATTATCGGTGATCAACGTATCCAAACTCAGACGTGCATGATGCCAGTTGAATTTTGCTATTATTGGGGGTTTGGTACTGTGATTGATGATCGCCCCACTCTGTAAAAATGTAATGATCCGTTCTGCAATTTCGAGCTTGCCGCCAGTTTGATTGATTCCTTTGGTTTTACAAAATGCAACGAGTTCTTTTTTGAGCCAGTAGAAATCTTTAAAGTCATCGACGGATAACTGATCTGAAAGTGCGGGGCGTTTCATCTTTTTAACGTCCAACTACACCATCCTCTCCTGCAAACACTCTCATGATGTAATAGGGAGGATGCCCTTCATCACTTTGTCCAGTAAAATATGGAGCTCTATGGAGCTGGTTTACAGAAATGTAAATAAATTGATCTGGACCAAAGTGTACGCTATCAGGCCAAGTTAATTTGTCGTCTTGTACTAATGTGCTCAAAGTACCATCGTGAGACAATTTAGTGATGGCATGTGCTTGGAGATCGGTAAAGTAATGATTCCCCTTTATATCTGTGCAGGCCCCATCAGAGAGTGGTTTTTGTCCATTAACCTTGATCATAGAGGCTATATTGGCATCGCTTTCCCCATCTCTAAAGTACTTTGTTGGAACCTCATACCAGGTCTTACCATTCATTGCTCCATAATACAGTATTTCATTATCTGCTGACAAAGAGATCGGATTTATTCCGATACGTGTTGGTTTATCACCAGCGTAGATTACTTTTCCATCAATGATCATATCCACATTTTCTGCCTGTAAGGATGGGTGGTTATTAAATCTACGTGCTTCTTTTGTTTTTAAATTAACAGCGATAATGCTTGGATTATTAATATCAGCAAGATAGGCCCAGCCATTTTTGTCATCGACAACTAAATCTTGTATAAAACTGCCTTTGGGTGCAATATTTTCTGGGAGCGTGATTTTTTCAAGTACTTTTTTTCGTTTAATATTGAAGCACCAGAGTCGAGTTTTTCCAAAATTTAGCCCCATGTCAATCGTCCAAAGATGGCCCTGTGAATCAAACACAATTCCAAGTGGGCTGTCTAATTGATTATCAGAAGCAGCTTTTCCAAACTTTTGATAAGATTCATTAGGAAAGGGGATATATGATTTTATTCCCGTTATTTCTATTAACTGGAACATATTGCTACCTAGTGGGTGTACTGTAGAAAAAATGCGGCCATATTTCGATACGGTTACATTACCAGGCCGTATTTTGAGTTCAGCTATAATCTTGAGTTTACCGATGTTTGTTTGCGCATGGGTAGTGATTTCAAATAAGAGAATAAATGCAGTTACGAATAGGGTTGTTTTCATAAAATCATTTTTTGTGTTGAATTCCAAAGGGTATTTTGAGGTGATTATCGTTTATGGTAAGCCATGATAGAGGCTCTTTCGATCGTATTTGCATGAAGCATATACCCCACATATGCAGGCCCAGCATTTTTATCTAAGCCCAATTTGTCTGTTTTCAGTGCATGCACGGTGATGATATATTGATGAAATCCATGTCCTTTAGGTGGGCAAGGGCCGCCATATCCAGGTTTACCAAAATCTGTATTACTTTGGATGCTTCCAGCGGGTAAAAGATTTTTAGTTGGATCACCCGCATTAGTTTCTATAGCATTGGTAGTCTTAGGAATATCAAAAACTACCCAATGCCACCACCCACTTCCTGTTGGAGCCATTGGATCATATACTGTTATTGCATATGACTTTGTACCTGCTGGTGGATTGATCCACGATAATTGTGGAGATATGTTTTCCCCTGAGCAACCGAAGCTGTTGAGGACTTGTTTTTCAGTCATCTGTCCGCCGATATCATTGCTTTTTAAGGTGAAGGTGCTTTGTGCTTTTGAGCTTGTAGCTAATACTACTGCAACTGCTAGTACTACTAATAATCTTTTCATGTTGTTTTCTAGGTTTAGTTTTTTTATAGTGTGATGATAATTTTTCCTTGTGTCCGACCTGTTTCTATTTGTAGATGTGCCTCGGCTATCTTGCTAAAAGGATAGGATCTCATTACATAGGACCTGCGGATACTCTTTTCCAAAAGGCTAGCAATCGATTTCATATCCTCTCCGTTGGATTGTACCATAAAAAAGTATCCGTTGACACCTTTTGCCTTCGCTTTTTCGGCCACAGATTCTGATAAGCCAGATGGAATACTAATGACGGTTCCTCCTTTTCGTACGATGTCTATAGAGCGATCCACATTTTCTCCACCAACAGTGTCTAATACAAAATCGATGTCTTTGGGGAGATCTTCAAAACGTTGATTTTTATAATCAAAGTGTTCATCCGCCCCCAAGCCTAAAACGAAATCTTTGTTTATAGCTGATGAAGTTCCAATGACGTATGCGCCTAAATGTTTGGCTATTTGCACCGCATAATGCCCTACACCACCTGCTGCAGCATGGATGAGTACTTTTTGTCCTGCTTTTATTTTTGCGTTGGTAACCAGTGCTTGCCAAGCTGTAAGGGCTGCTAATGTAGCTGCTGCAGCTTCTTGGTGAGATATATTTTGGGGTTTTAACGCCAGATGAGTCGATGGTGCTGCCACATATTCGGCATATGCCTTACCATGACCTGGAAAATTAATCATACCAAATACCTCATCGCCTTTTTTGAAAGATATTACTGCAGATCCCACTTCTGTGACAATGCCCGAAATATCCCAACCTAAAATTAATGGATTTTCATCTTTCAGTTTTCCTGCAAGACCTTTGCCCACGCGGGTTTTTACATCCACAGGGTTAATGCTAATGCCCTTCACCTGTACCAATACTTCATTTGCTAAAATGACAGGTATAGGAAGGTCTTCGATGACGAAATTGTCAACACTTCCCAAGTTTTTTAATACGATTGCTTTCATGGTTTTTGCTTTTAAAATGGGGGCCGATCCATAATTGATAGAAGGTCTGGCAACACATTTTTGGGGCAAAATAGGAAATTTAATTTGGTTCACTATCTCCCAAAAAGTGTTTCGGAAGGTAGATCGTATTAAGCCAATTTCTGGCGTAGATTCTATTTTATTTCAGGGCTCGCTACTATCTGCTAAATAATTTACTTTTGCAAAGCATTAGTTTTTGATTTAAACTGTTTGTGCTGATCTTCAACGATAGATAATTACGCAATTTTAGTGATGACATATGAGTTGCAGCATTGGTGAGTGCAGAAAATATAAAGTTGTTTAGAGGAAATTTAGGATTGTGTCCAAAAGTGTATCGGTAGTTATACCAAATTATAACGGAGCTCATTTGCTCCAAAAAAATCTTCCATCGGTTATTCGTGCGCTAGATTTTATTCAAGTAGAATACGAAATTATTGTGGTAGATGACTGCTCTAAAGACGACTCCGTTTTGTTTATTCAAACAAATTATCCCGCTATCAAACTGATACGAAATGAGAAAAATGGCGGGTTTTCTATTTCCTGCAACAGAGGTATAGAACTAGCAGATAAAGAGCTGATTCTTTTATTAAATACTGATATTGAACTTACTGAAAACTATTTCGAAGGGCAGTTTAAATACTTTGAAAAAGATGACACTTTCGGAGTAATGGGTAAGATTAGCGGTGCAAAATATGGCGAAGTACAAGATACCGCCAGATATATTACGCAATCTGGATTTAAAATCAAGGCCAATAATTTTTACTATGTAGAAGACCCCGACTTTTGGACGCCAACAGCCTATTTATCGGGAGCAAATGCATTGGTTGATTCAAAGAAGATAAAAGCTATCGGAGGTTTTAATGAATTATTTTCGCCATTTTATTGTGAAGATTTTGAACTTGGGTTAAGAGCTTGGCGACTCGGTTGGAAATGTTTTTACCACCATGCAAGCTATTGTATGCACGAGCAGTCGGCCACTACGAAAAATTTTAAAACAAAAAATTGGGTTAAAAGCATTTTATTTCGAAATCGTCTATTTGTGCACAGCATTCATCTTGAGAAGAAAGATCGCATATTCTGGGGTTTACAGATCATTTTTTTCGACTGTATGTTTCTTTGGATAGGATTCAAATTTTATTTCTATAAAAGCGTTTATTTATTCCTTTGTAGTCGTACACAGCTCAAAAAATCACGAACAGAAATGGGTATTTTGATGAAAAAATACCACAGTAGTCGATCTGTTGAGGATGTGGCTCAAGAGATCAATGGATTGATGAAAGAGGCTGGGCAAAATGTAGTTTTCATATGAATATCGATAACAGTCAAACAGTTGGTTTGATTAACAAAGCATGTGCAGTGGTTGCACAAACGACTTATAGATATGAATTCTCCATATGTACGTTAGTGACAAGAAAGAAAGAATATGCCGAAATGATGGCTTCTTTTGTGAGTCATGGTTTCACACACGATAGCTGCGAGTATCTGTATGTGGACAATACGCAGGGTTGCCAATATGATGCTTTTAGAGGACTCAATCTTTTTCTACAAAGAGCCCAAGGAAAGTATATCCTCCTGTGTCATCAAGACATTTTATTACATGATCATAATAGATTAGACCTGAGCCAACGTATACGACAACTGGATTCGATAGATCCCAAGTGGGGTATTCTAGGGAATGCAGGGGGAATAAATTTAAAGTGGGTTGCCATGCATGTGACTCAGAAATCAGGTAAAAGGTTAAAAGAAGAACTATTGCCATTGAAAACCATGACCGTTGATGAGAATTTTATGCTGGTTAAAAATGATGCGAATCTGGCCTTTTCAAGCAATTTGGCGGGATTTCATATGTATGGTACCGACATTTGTCTTATTGCTGATGTCTTAGGCTATAGTGCCTATGTCATTGATTTTAACCTGTTACACAAAAGTGATGGAAATGCGGATGAATCATTTTATTCATTGAAAAGAGCTTTAATTAAGAAATATCACAAGGCCTTCCAAAGTCGATTTATCTCAACCACCATTACTCGTTTCTATATTTCAGGAAGTTGTTGGGGTAACTTATTAGGTAATTCGTCAATAATATTATTTTTTGCACGGCAGTATTATAAATTCTTTAAGGGGAAGCGTAAATATCACAAAGTATAATATGTTGGATAGAATGAAGTACGATAATCTGAGTTTATGAAGATTAATATTCTCTTGCCATTTTTTATTGATCATCCTGTGGGAGGTGTTAAGGTGATGTATCAGTATGGAAACCAACTCGCTGAACGAGGCCATGATGTGGTCATTTACCACTCATTGAAAACGCGTTGGCTTCATAAACGTTTGCTAAGTTTAAAATTCTGGAAACTTTACTTTTTACAACGGTTTGTATCAAAGGTTGTATCAAGGCGTCCAACTTGGTTCTCGTTAAATAGTTCAATAAAAAGCTTACAAATGGCTAAAGTAAGTGATTATTTAATTCGAGATGCAGATGTTGTTTTTTCTACGTGGTGGGCAACGGCCATAGAGATGGCAGAATTAAAATCAAGCAAGGGAAAGAAATTTAACTTAATACAAGACGATGGGACACACTGGTCAGAACACAAGGAATTGATACATCAGTCCTATAAATTACCCATAAACTATTTGACTATATCGAAATACTTGCAAGGCTTGTTTTCGAAGCAGACAGGCAGGGTGATTCCTTTGATTTCAAATGCAATTGATCCAACGCAATTTTATATCAATAATCCCATTGAATCCAGAGTAACAAAAACGGTTATCATGCTATATTCTGAGTCAGAAGGAAAAGGAAGCAAGTATGGTTTAGATGCTTTAAAGATGGTTTCAGTGAAGTATCCGTCATTAAATGTGAAGCTATTTGGAGTACATGATATCCCACCACAAAATTTACCCCACAACTTTACATACCAATATAAACCAGCCAATTTAGTTGAGCTTTATAATGAGTCAGCGATTTTTATCTCGCCGAGCTTACAAGAGGGCTGGGGACTTCCACCGATGGAGGCAATGGCTTGTGGTTGCGCTTGTGCGTGTACCCGCATTCAAGGCCATATAGATTTTATGGATGATCATACAACATTATTAGTAGAGCCTAGGAATAGTGGTGCTATGGCTGACGCCATATTGAAACTAATTGAGGATAATGATCTTAGAGTTAGGTTAGCTTATGCAGGATCAATTCGTGTTAAAGATTTTACATGGGATAAAAACACGAATGAACTTGAAAAGTTGTTTGTAGTGGCTTAGTGAAGTAATATCAAAGGAAATAATGTACTCGTGAAAAAAATAGCAAATCCAATACTTTCCATCATTACCATCAACTATAATAATAAACAAGGTTTGATTCAAACGATAGAAAGCGTTGTGAACCAAATTTGGAAAGATTTTGAATATCTAGTGGTAGATGGAGGCTCAACAGATGGTAGTAAAGATGTAATTACCCAGCATATTAACGATTTAACATACTGGGTAAGTGAGCCAGATAAGGGTATTTACAATGCCATGAATAAGGGAATTGAAATGGCTACTGGAGATTACTTATTGTTTTTGAATAGTGGTGATTATTTAAAGGATTCTTCTGTTTTAGGTAAAACAATACCCCAGCTAGATAACATCGATATTGTTTATACTGATTTAGAGATAATCACTGACAAAGATCATCATGTACAAAACTACCCAGATAGGCTTTCATTTAAGCATTTTTTTTACAGCTCCTTACCTCATCCTGCATCATTCATTAAGAAAGTTCTATTTGTAAAATATGGGGTTTATGATGAAAATTTAAAAATTTGTGCAGATTGGAAATTTTTTATTGAGGCAATATGTAAGCACAATGTAACGTATAAGCATTTGGATTTGGTACTTGCATGTCATTTTGCAAATGGTATCAGTTCCATAGAGGAAAGTAAACCCATTATAACTAAAGAGAGAAACGAGTGTTTGCTATCAAATTTCCCAGCATTTATGCCTGATTATAACGAGTTCGATAGATGGAATAAACAACGAATAGTTAAATGGTTGAAAAAAGTTCATTTGCTTCGTTAAGGTTCTTGTTCTATTCGTTAGAACCTATTAATTGCATCTATTACCATGTTAATATCATCTTCAGTATGAAAATAAGAAATGGGTAAACTTAGTGTAGTTCTGTGAATTTCTTCTGAGATTTGAAAATTACCTCTAATTAGATTTTTTAAAGCAGTTTGTTTATTAGGTGCTATTGGATAATGAATTTCAGTTTTTATACCATTTGTAAGAAGATATTCACGCAGCTTGTCTCTTTTTCGGTGTCTGATCGTGTAGATATGGTATACGTCAAAAAAATCAGTATGTGTGACTGGCTTTATAAAATCATCCTTAATACCCTGGTTGTATATCGTTGCTAACTTTCTTTTATGGGCATTGATTTTGTCTAGCTCTTTTAGCTTAATTGAGAGAAATCCTGCTTGTATTTCATCTAGTCTAGAATTAGTTCCAATATAGTCATTGACATATTTTGTTGTTGAACCATAATTTCTGAGTGCTCTAATTTTTTCGGCCAAATCAGGATTATCAGTTGTTATTGCACCCGCATCTCCTAAAGCACCTAGATTTTTTGTTGGATAAAAGCTGAACGCACCAAAATCCCCCAAAGTCCCTGTTTTTTTATTTTTATAAGTAGCTCCATGTGACTGTGCACAATCTTCAATGACTTTGAGATTATATTTCTTTGCGATTTCCAAAATAGGTGACATTTCACACGCTTTACCATATAAATGTACCACCATTATTGCTTTTGTTTTGCTAGTTATTTTCTCTTCTATTTTGAGAGGATCAATGTTATAAGTAGTTATATCTGGTTCTATTAAAACAGGGCTTAGCCCATTTTGATAAATAGAAAGGATCGTAGCAACATAAGTATTGGATGGGACTAGTATTTCACTTCCCGCTTGAAACTCAAAATATCTTAGTGCCAATATCAAAGCATCAAGACCAGATGCTAGGCCTACGCAATGATTGCTACCACAATAGGAAGCAAATTGATTCTCAAAAGTTAAAACATTGTTGCCAAGGATGAACCAACCACTCTCTAATGTTTCTGAAAAACTTTTTTTATATGCCTCCATAAATGGCATATTCAACAATTTTAAATTTTCGTATTCTATCATTTGTACGGTTGATAAATATAATCTTCTGCATCAAAAAATTCGGAAGCTAATACCATGAGTATAGCATCTTTAGAAAAATGATGCATCTGATGCCAATCCTTAGGTTCTAATACTAGGCATTTGTCTGGAGAGTTTAGTGTAAACTCATCTTGACTAATCCCATCACAATTTGAGATAATACAGCTTCCTTTTATGCAAATAGCCGCTTGTATTGTTTTATGATGCCGGTGTCCGCCCCGAACAGATTCATCAACACCATAAATGTAGAAGATTCTTTTTATGTCAAATGGGACTACTTTTTCGATTACTGTAAGGTTTCCCCGCTTATCAGTTAAAGTTTTAAGGTTGATTAGATAGGCCATTATTTTAATAAGTAATTTTTACGATAATAGTTTTTATAATGGCCAAAGAGATTAATTCTCAAGGTTCGTCGTAATGAGTGTCCGAACCAGTCGATATTAATTTCTTCATGTGACCTTATAGGGCTAAAAGTTTTGATTTTAGCCTCTGCGCGTACTAGACTATTAACGTAAGGCTTATAAATGAATTTAGTTACATTGTTGTTTAGTATATATGAGTTTGCAAAAAGAAAAATATTCTTTATGGCATACTTGAAATCATGAAAATGGTAAAAAATTAGATTGAAATTTTTCCCACTGCTTATCTCCTTTCCTATGACTTGATTATTAGTTCTTATGAAGGTGTATTGCTGTACATTCCAAGGGGCTACGCCACCGCCTAAATTTTGTAATTCTTTTACCCCTTCAAATCTGGTTAACCAATCATCTAAATACTTTTGGTCACCAAATTTATTGTCTTCAAGACGATTGAAGCACCATTCTAGACAAGCATCTCTCCACCAGTTTAATACGATTAAGCCATTTTTGTCATTTTTAAATGTGATAAACTGAACACAGTATTTCCCACTTGTGAGCGTCTGATCATATTTTAGAGTATATCGGTGTTCGGTGATCAGTACCGAATGACTTTCTCCAAGCTCTTCGATTAATATTTTTGGATCACTAAAAAATAATAAGTCCGCATCGATGTATGTGCACTCATTTAGATTATATTTTTCAATACAATACAATATCGTCGAGGGGGTGCATGTCCAACAGTATTCTCCTGAAGATCGAGCGGGTTTTACAGTAAGTAACTTTTCGTCTTCAAACTCATGGAGTGAAATGATGGTGGCATTTTTTAGCGATAGCTTGGTTAGCGCGTCAAAGCAATCTTGATCAAAAGCAAAAATATACAAGCTAAAAGAGGGACAGTGTTCTTCTAGCGATTCGTACATGGCTAAGCCCCTAGAAAGATAGGTTGAGTTAAAGAGTGTGCAAAAATTGAGCATTTAATTTTTTTTAAAGAGAAATCCCTTATCATATCCGATTGGTTGATTGTCTATGTTCATAATTGATTCGCCTTCAACGTACGAAGTGAATTCTGCAACGAGATCATACCCATTTGCGTAGAAGATTTTTAAGAAATTTTCTTCATTGAAAAACCAAGCTGGATAAGATGCGTCATAAATTTCAGGAGGGACAATCTGTTTGGTTAATCTGTCTTTTCCTTTCATAATGAATGCCGTACGATCAAAAAGGAGATGGTCGATATTATAAGCAATGAGCTTATTGATAAAATCGTGTGGTTGCTGTAAGTATTGTACAACACTTGATAGAATGACTACATTAGGTTTTTGGATAGCTATGCTTTCATCGATGTTATAAAAAAAATCTAGGTTATCATTTTTAAATAACTCTTTCCCACAATTGACATATTCTTTTTGTTCTACTACATGCCAACTTGTCTTCGTTAGATATTTTAAAAAATCTTTGAGCTGAAACCAGCTACTTCCCAGAGATCCACCAAAGTCTATAACATTTAATTTGTTATTATTTCCGCTTGCAATCTGGAGCAAGCAAGAAATTAATGGAAATGGATATTGTTTTTTGTCAAATAGCACTGAATCACGTTCATAAATTGCCTCTCCTGTTTTTATTTTTAGTAGTGCATTTTTTGTTTTTTCAAGAATATTTCCTGCAGCATATCCCTGAGTATCATTGACTGCTGTTTGCCAGTTTGAATAATCGCCAAACCAACCATATGGGTTCTCTTTTTTATTGATTTTTTTGCGAAATATTTTTTTGATTAACTTTTTCACATTTGTTCGTTATTGGGTTACATTTTAGAGTCTCTTTAGCTAAAGAGACGTTTAAATAGATCTCTGATTTTTTTGTTAAAGCTCTTCTTGTTTGGAGTTTTGGAGGAATTGAAATAATCAACAAAAGCCTGATAACCTTCTTTACTCACAATTACTTCTCGTTCCACAGGTACTTTTGAGGAATAAAGTGGTACATCAAATACAGATGTTGTATCGCTATGTGTTCCACTCGAGTCGTTTCCTATATTTTGTACTAATGAATTGCCCGGATAAAGGGTTAATTTGTTTTTTAAAAAGGCAGAGGCATACCATCGAATTGCCCATGAATTATTTAAACCAGCTACTTGATTTTTCAGCATTTGTACATATGGGTAGGATCCATCAAAATCAAACTCTCGCTCTAACCCTTTCTCTATAATCTGATCAAGAAGTATTTGGCTGTTAGGCTCAAATAAATCCCAAGCTCTTTTCCACGTAGCCCAACCCCAACAATCTGCACCTTTTAAAAAAAATGCTTGAGGTACTTTTTGGGTAACTGGATAAATATAGCCATGAATAGATGCTACATCTTCTTTGTCTTCATAGTAATGAAGTGCATCATTCATATACGGAAGAAAATAGGGTGAAGTAACGATGTAGTCTTCAAGTACAATCACTTTGTTAAACTTATTGACTATTTCTGTTACCCCTTTAATGATGCTTTTGGCTAACCCTAAATTTGTTTCTTGAAGTTGGATATGAATATTTTTGAATCCATCAATTGTTTTAAGATAGGCTCTGACTTCTTGAACTTTTATACTGTCATCTTCGCTCTTTGGTCCGTCAGCGTATATGTATAAGTCACTTTTATCTGCTAGAGTATTATTCTTGAGACTATTTATAACTTGTTCTGTATGATATAATCTGTTATAAACAAATAAGATAATGGGTGAGAGATTCATGTTATTTACGCTTTCTAAATATAGTTGTTCGGCAGAAATGGTTTAAATAAGGTAAGGGCCCATAAAAATCGTGTTGTTCCCATTTTTCATCTTTTAATACAGGAAGTGTGTTTTGGAGGTAATAATTCCTCTCTGTGTTATCTATTAAGAGATAACCGCCTGCTTTTATTTTTGTTCTGGCATTTAATAAACAGGAAGGTCGGGCTCTACCATCGACGATAACTACGTCAAAATAATTTTCGGAATAATTATCTATTGTTTTTACGTAGTCTTCAAAATTATATCCATGAAATGATTCGTCATCTGAAATATAATCATTGGGGTTTTCTATTTTTCTATTTGTAGACGCTGGATCCACTACTGGAGGTACATGAAGGATAGACACATTGTTTATGTTTTTCTTTATTAGTTGCTCTTTTACCTTTTCTGTCCATTTTTTATCATGTTCGATACTATATACCTTATCAACTCTTCTAGCCCAAAATAACGTTGACCCCCCTGATCCATATTCGAAAACCTTCATTGTGGGATTGGCAATTTTTTGTAAGAAATCTATTGCTGGGAAGTTTATCCACGGAATTTCATCATTTAAAGGATTGTTGTTAGCTCTTAACGATTTTTTCCACCTGAAATAATAGCGTAGTGTCTGAATTTTTGAGAATTTATTTGGAAATACTTTAGTTTGTTCGTTGATAATTTTCAAATATTTCTTAAAATTTTTCATTGAATTTGCTTGGATAACTAGTTAAGATTGGGGATTCTCTGTGTTGAGAATTGGGGGGCAAATATAATTCATTTGTTAATTGAACCTACGAGGTGGGTAAGATTACTACTCTATTTCAATTTTTTTCCATGAATCTGGAATAACATCACATGGGTATTCTTTTTTAATTTGAAAGCCCAACCAATATTTGGGAGCAAATATTTTTTTACATTTTGTGTTTAAATACCCTCCCCACCACGAAAAGGAGCTATTTGCAACTACTAGCACATCTGCATCTAATAGTATTTGAAAATCTACAATTGGGTTTTTATTCGAAGAGATAATAGGATTCAGGTGGGAAAAATTTGATTTTACAAAATCTGAATCATCAGTTACAAAAATGATATTGTAGTTTTCTAAATCATCTATAGTAGCTAAACAAGAATTATAGTAGTTTAAGGGTAATGAAAGATCTTTGCCACCCATGCTTTCGTCCCCAAATATTAAGTAATCAGTTCTTCTTACATGCATTACTAGTAAAGGCTTAGTGTTAGCAATACCGAGTAGTTTTCCTGCATCAATTCGATACTTTTTTTTATCTGGAATTCCTTTTTTAATTGATTATAGATATCTCTGAAATAAAATTCAGACTGGAAATACCCTTTATAAAAACAATGATCGTTATCAAGTAATCTGCTGTTTGTTTTATATGATTTTGTATTCTCAATCTCAACCACCAGTTTGTTTTTACCAAATAAAAAACGGTTTATTTTGGATTTTATAGGGGAATAGCTACTAAGTTCAAAATACTTATTGATGATCAAATGTTGATAAGTATCATCCATAAAAAAACTGGTTTTAAGCTTTTTACTTAAACTTAATGCGAAAGCATATTGAGATAATTGGTTTCCTAATAGTCCTTGTAGGTATATTGCAATCATAATTTTATAGGAGATCTTGTTTAAAGTTTTTAAGTTATTCTTATTTTTTTGTTAATTCAAGAAGGGATTGATTAACCTGAAACAGTTAATCAATCCCTTTTATCGCCTTCCTCCCATTCATATACCCCTCCAACGAAAGCAACAACGCAGGCAAAAGCATCAAATTAAAAATCAATGCCATGAGTAGGGTTATGGAAATGAGCATCCCCAACGCAGCAGTACCACCGAATGAGGAAGCGGCAAAGATGCCGAATCCGAAAAACAAAATTAATGCGATGTAAATCATGCTGCGACCAGTTTCTTGCAGCGTGTCCGAAACTAGTTGGGTAACGGTCTGGTGTGTGGTTCGTAATTCGTGGCGGTAGCGGGTTAGAAAGTAGATGGTTTGATCAGACGCGATTCCAAAAGCAATACTGAAAATAAGAATGGTTGAGGGTTTCAGCGGAACACCGCAAAATCCCATGATACCTGCTGTGACAATCAATGGAATAAGATTGGGGAGTAGCGAAATGAGTACCATCTTGATTCCTCTGAAAAGTAGCCACATGATCATTGCGATCAAACCAATAGCGAGCAACAAACTATCTCGTAAATTTTTGACAAGGTAATTGGTGCCTTTAATGAAGATGATGCTCGAGCCTGTTAGTTCAACCTGATGTTTTTGGGGACTAAAAATAGAATCGATGCGTGGCTGAATTTCTTCAATCAGCTGGTTCATGCGGCTTGAGCCCACATCCTTCATTTGAAAACCTACACGAATGACCTGCTTTTTGCTATCGACCAAATTTTTGAGCATGGTGCTATTCACTCCCGAATTGGCCATATAGCTCAAAATAAAACTTTTATCCATGTCGCTAGGAAGACGGTAAAATGTGAGATTGCCACCATAAAATGCTTGCGATGAGTATTTTAGGATATCAACGATCGAAATCCCTCGAGAAAACTCAGGGTAAGTAGCGATCATATTTTGCATGCGCTCCACTTTTTTGATGGTTGATAAATTCATCATTCCATTTTTGCGTTTGGTATCAATGGTTACTTCCAAGGGCAGTACACCATCAAAGTTTTTATCAAAAAAGGACATATCCTGGTAAACAGCGTCTTGCTTTGGTAGGTCGTCAATCACATAGCCGTTCACACGAATACGGGTGATACCCACGATGGAAATAGCAATAAGAAGAAGTGTGCCTGTATAAATCCATGTGCGTTTGGTGCGGACGAGTACATCTATTTTGTTTAATAGTGAATTTAAAAATTTGCTTTCTAAATGTTTGGTATGTCCTGTATTTGGACTGGGAAGGTAGCTGAAAATAATGGGGATCAAGCAGAGGCAAATAATCCATGTACCCATGATATTGAGCGAGGCTACAATGCCAAATTGCATCAGGATCTCACTTTTAGTAAAATACAATACACCAAAGCCAATGGCTGTGGTCAGATTTGCAATAAATGTAGTGAGGGCAATTCGCTCGATCACCACTTTCATCGCCTTGAGCTTGTCGCCTTGTCGTTTAAATTCGTGGTGATATTTATTGATCAGTAAAATGCTGTTCGGTATTCCGATGATCACGATGAGCGGTGGTATCAAGCCCGTAAGCATGGTGATATCATATCCTAAGATGCTCAGTGTACCTAAGCTCCAAATTAAGCCTGCAATAACCAAAATAATCGGGAAGATAACAGCGTAAAACGATCGGAAGAAAAATAAAAGAATGAGTGCTGCTACTGTAATGGATAAGATGGAGAATAAGGTGAATTCCTGATAAATTTTTTTGCTCACTACCGTTCTGATATAGGGTAGGCCCGAGTAATGTATTTTGATCGTGTGTTTTTTGCTGAAGGCTCTGCTTTTTTCAAGTATAATGTTAATAATGGGGATGCGGCCAGGGGAATTTAAAATCTGATTATCAAAGGTGATGGCCATTAGGGATGCCTCATTTTTACTGTTGAAAATAAGACCCTCATAAAAAGGCAGACGATATATGCGCTGACGCAGGCTATCCATTTCGATATCATTTGGAATAGGGGCCGCAGTTAATGGCTTGAATACAAATTTGTGATTGATGGTGTCTTTATTGAGTTCAGACAGTTTTCCGATGGAAAGTACTTGTTTGATTCCTTGGATGTGCTGGATATCATTGGTGAGTGTTTGCCAATCATTGAATATATCGTGTTTGAAAAGTGTATTCGATTGTATTCCCAGAACCATGATGTTGCCATCTTCGCCAAATTTCTTTTTGAAATCGTTGTACTTGATGTAGGCCGAATCCGTTTTGGGTAATACTTTGCCTGCATTAAAAGCGAGTCTTACACGGCTAGCTTGCCATGCCATCAGGGTGGTTAATAGAAAAAATAGGGCTAAAAAGAGAAGTCGGTTGGCTAATACAAATTTTGAGAATTTCTCCCACATGCGAATATGATTAGATTGGTTTAGACGGTAGCCAAAGGTACGAAACTCGTAAATTGTTTACTTTACTTTCGCATCCCTTATTTCTTTCAACGCTTCGACATCCCCCAGATCCTTTGCTCTACCTGCTTTTTCTTTCTCCCGAATCAAATCATTGATATGAATCAGCTCAGTCGTCATAATGGAATCGGCATTGAATAATTGAGCATTTTTGATCTGCTCCCTTCGTTCCAGAAACATAGTAAACTAGGCGATGCTCGCCTGTTATTTTTCTAGACCAAAATCCTTTTAGTCCGTGTTTCAGAGGCTCTGGTTTCCCTAATCCTTTAAATGGGGTTTGTTTAATAGATTTAATCAAGTCTATTATTTTGGTCACGTTTTCTGTGTCATTTTCTATCCAATATTCAAAGTCTTGCCAACCATCTGGAGTGAACTCAATATTCATATCAATCAGCTGAATTCGTTTTAAACTTATCTGGAGAGAAAGGGATCGTTTTTCCTGAATGGAGTTGATTAATGGATTCGTCTAGTCTTTTTCGGTTAGCAGCGGTCGATAATAAATGCCCCGTTTCGATCAGCGAATTATACTCGTTTATTGAAATGATCACCACGGCATCTTCTTCATTGTTATTGCGAGGAACAACAATAACATCCTGTGAATTACTTATTCCATCGAAATAGGTTTTCATTTTTGCCCTTAATAAGGATATTGTGATTGCTTTCATATTTATTGTACGTTACAAAGTACTTTCGAATGTACAAAATTGTTGTAATTTTATCAAATTGATTTCGTTTTTCTTACCCTTTTGGATCTTCTCTATATAGAGTTCGTTTAAATTTATTTTTTTGTCTGAATCTGAACGCACTCCTGATTCAGATAAATTTGAAAGCAAAAAAGAATATGCTACACAAAACACGCGGAATTGTTTTTAAGACGACGGATTACTCCGATACGAGTGTGATTGTTCAGGTGTTTACCGAAAAATTTGGACTTCAATCGTATTTAATTAATGGTGTAAAAAAGCCCAAAGCGAAAATAAAGAAGAATATTCTCCAGCCCCTGCACCTGCTGGATATGGTAGTTTATTATAAAGCATCAGGCACTATTCAGCGAATAGCTGAGCTGCGTCATCAGCCAGTTTTTCAAAGTATTCCGTACGATATGGTGAAGAGTTCGCTGGTTTTATTTCTAAATGAGATGCTTTATAAATCCATTCGTCAGCAGGTGGCAGATGCTATTTTATTTGAATTTTTATTTCGATCGATTGAGATATTAGATCAGCAGGAGAAAGGTCTTGATCTCTTTCATTTATATTTTTTGTTACGTTTGACTCGTTTTTTGGGTTTTTATCCAGATACGACACGGGCACAATCGGCCGATTGTTTTGATCTCAAAGCTGGGTGTTATACCTCTGATTTACCGCCGCACAGATGGGTTTTGCAGCAACCGCATACTTCGTTATGGACAAGCCTGTTAAACGCTAGTTTTGATAGCTTGGAACATCTTCGCATAGCTGCTGCAGATCGTCGGATTTTGCTCGACAAGATCGTGAACTATTATCAATTGCATTTGGAGTGTTTAGGTCAAATAAAATCGTATGATGTTCTAAAAGAGTTAGTTAAATGAATGGTTGTAAATAATTATCAAAAAAAAGAAAAAATATTTTGGATTATTATTTGTTGCCCCTATATTTGCACTCCCAACAACGACAAAGGGAGCTTAGCTCAGCTGGTTCAGAGCATCTGCCTTACAAGCAGAGGGTCACTGGTTCGAATCCAGTAGCTCCCACAAAAAACACCTACTCAGGTTCAATTGGGTAGGTGTTCTTGTTTACATGGTTTGTTCAATGGAATTTCCCTCAGCCTGATTCGACAATCGTGTTGATCACCAGGGATAAAGGGGGCTTAGCTCAGCTGGTTCAGAGCATCTGCCTTACAAGCAGAGGGTCACTGGTTCGAATCCAGTAGCCCCCACACAAAAACCTACTCAATTTAACTTGAGTAGGTTTTTGTGTTTAGTGATTATTTTGCAGGTAACTAGTTTCCATATGTGTTCGAAGTCAAAGACTTCGAAAAGCGAACTTTTTCTCTCAATACGCAATACTCAAATCTCAATACTACTGCTAATAAAATCATCAACAGCCTGTACTGCATTTTGAAAACGCATTTCGTTTGATCCGGATATGACGGTGTATCGAGCGTTTAGCGCTTTTAATTCTTGGTGCCAAACTTCCATGAAGTGTTCGCGTTTATGTGGGAAATCTCGTAAAGGATCCTCTTCCCAAGGGAGGTCGATATCCATCAATAAATACAGGTCGTAGGGGTGCTTGGTTAGTTCGAGTAAAACCTCTTCGGGCGATTTTCCAAATACGTGGTCACTCCAGATTTTGACAGTGATAAAGGTGGTATCACAAATTAGAAGAGTGTTGGCTTTGGCTAATAAACGAGTTTCTAACGCTAATTGTCCCTTAAACATATTGATTTCGTCTTGCCAACTGCAGGGTTCAGTCAACTTTTCGCAGTATTCGCGGGCATATTCGGGTACCCAGATGGTGTTATAGTGTCTGGCCAGTTGCGCTGATAGGGTTGATTTTCCGGTGGATTCAGGGCCAACGATGGCAATCTTTTTGATGTTTTTTTTTGTCATAGAAATTGGATTACCTACCCTGAACACAAATAACGAATTCTCCTTTTAACGTATTTGTTTCAAAATGCGTTTTGATTTCGCTCAAGGTACCTCGAACAGTTTCTTCGAACAGTTTGGTAAGTTCCCGAGATACGGATGCTGGTCTGTCTGTTCCGAAATACTGAATAAATTCCTCGAGTGTTTTCAATACGCGATGGGGCGATTCGTAAAAAATCATGGTTCTTTTTTCATCAACAAGTTCTTTTAATCGTGTTTGACGTCCTTTTTTTACGGGCAAAAATCCCTCGAATGTAAATCGATCGGCGCTGAGGCCAGAGTTGACGAGGGCAGGTACAAATGCGGTGGCACCGGGTAAACATTCCACTTGAAGTTCATTTTTTAGCACTTCGCGAACCAATAAAAATCCAGGATCGGATATAGCTGGAGTGCCTGCATCAGATATTAAAGCAATATTTTTACCCTCTTTTAAAAAGCGAATGATTTCGGCAAGTGCTTTGTGTTCATTGTGTTGATGGTGGGCAAATATCTTTTTATCGATACCAAAATGCTTGAGTAGGGGAGCGCTCGTACGTGTATCTTCCGCCAAAATAAGATCTACTTCTTTTAAAATGCGTATGGCCCTCAGTGTAATATCTTCCAGATTGCCAATAGGGGTGGGTATGAGGTAAAGTTTGCCGTTCATTTTTAATTTTTACGTAATACATGGTAGGTTTGCCAAATAAACCCAGTCGCCAAAATTACGCAGAAACCACTGCTTATTTTTAGGGTGTTTTGAACAGAAAAAATTAGAATATGCTTTCATTAAACCGTTGCCACCATATTGCCATCATCTGCTCCAATTTCGAAAGATCAAAGTCTTTTTATACATCTATTCTTGGATTTTCTGTCGTACAGGAAATATATCGAAAGGATAGAGAATCATATAAATTAGATCTCGCCTTAAACGGAGAATATTTGATCGAGCTTTTTTCATTTCCAAACCCGCCCAAGCGCGCATCCAGGCCAGAAGCTACTGGATTACGACATATCGCTTTTGAAGTAGGCGATCTCGATCAAGCACTGCATTTTTTAAATGAAAAAAATGTACAAGCTGAACCCATTCGTGTGGATGAAACCACTGGCAAGCGATTTACCTTTATTTCTGACCCGGATGATTTGCCGATCGAACTGTATGAAGTCATTCTGAGCTAGCGTAGCATTTAATGCCCTCATGGCAAGAAGATTTGTAGCATAATTTTCGTAAATTCGTATTGCTATGAATATACAGGTTGTAACGAATGAAAAAGGGGAAAAAACGGCTGTTTTAGTCCCGATGGCAGATTGGGAAGCTATACAGAAGCGATTAAATACCCTTCAGTTTTATGATGAGTTTGAATCTTCTATGAAAGAAATTAAACAAGGTTTGGAGGGAAAGGTTAAGTTGAAGAATATAAAAAATCTTCTTCGTGAGCATAGAGATTAAGTATACAACTGACTTTGAAAAAGAGCTCAAACGATTAGCGAAAAAACATCCTTCCGTTTATAAAGATCTAGCTGTTCTTGTTCAAGAATTTGAAAGTAATCCCATTATTGGAGTTCTGCTGGGGGGGCAATCTATACAAAGTACGTATGTCTATCTCTAGCAAGGGAAAAGGCAAAAGTGGAGGTGCAAGAGTGATTACGTATGTTTTGGTAGAAAATGAAATAGTTTATTTGGTTGCTATTTATGACAAATCGGAACACAGCACGATAGATGTAGGTGTTTTAATGAAAAAATTAAAAGCCATCCTTCCTTAAACTTTGAGCTTGTTAAAAAAAATCTAGATCATAATTTGGTACAAATGTATGGTGTACATTGGCTATCTGTGCCTTTCCCTGACTCTTATTTCCGATCCAGATGATTTGCCGATCGAATTGTATGAGAAATGAGTTAAAAGAGTTAATCCGAAAAATCTAATCAATCCAAATCCTATCTTTGTAAAAAAATACAAAAAAAGATGCTCCAAATTGCTTATATACGCGAAAATAGAACACAAGTTTTAGAACGTTTGGCTGTTAAAAATTTTAAACACCCTGAGCTGGTTGACGAAATTATTAAACTAGATGAGGATCGCCGTCAGACACAATCGAAACTAGACACTGTTTCCGCAGAAGCAAACACCGCAGCCAAGCAAATTGGCGATTTGATGCGTCAAGGAAAAAAAGAGGAGGTAGAAGCCATCAAAACGAATACGGCATCACTCAAAGAGCAGATCAAGACGTTGGCTGATCAACTCAATGAATTAGAAGAGCAATTACAACAACAGTTGGTCCTCCTACCTAATGTGCCACATGCATCTGTCCCGAAAGGTACGGGTGCTAATGATAATGAAACGGTATTTGAACAGGGTGTTAAACCAAGTTTGGCTGCTGGTGCGTTGCCACACTGGGAACTTGCAGCAAAATATGATATCATCGATTTTGAATTGGGGAATAAAATTGCGGGTGCCGGTTTTCCTGTTTACAAAGGGAAAGGTGCAAAACTGCAAAGAGCACTCATTAATTTTTTTTTAGATCGGGCGGATGCTGCTGGCTACCGCGAGATACAACCACCTATTGTGGTCAATGAGGCTTCTGGCTTTGGAACAGGGCAATTGCCCGATAAAGAGGGGCAGATGTATCATGTCGGGGTGGATAACTTGTATTTGATACCGACAGCAGAAGTGCCCATCACTAATTTGTATCGTGATGTGATTGTGAAAGAGGAAGAGTTGCCGATCAAAAATTGCGGGTACACTCCTTGCTTCCGTCGGGAAGCTGGTTCTTATGGGGCTCATGTTCGTGGTTTGAACCGTTTGCACCAATTTGATAAAGTGGAAATTGTACAATTGGCGCACCCAGATCAATCGTATCAACTTTTGGATGAGATGAGTCAGCATGTTCAAAGCCTGCTACAAGCACTCGAGTTGCCTTATCGCGTTCTTCGTTTATGCGGTGGTGATATGAGCTTTACTGCTTCATTAACATTCGATATGGAGGTGTGGTGTGCCGCGCAAGCTCGCTGGTTGGAAGTATCGTCTGTTTCTAATTTCGAAACTTTTCAAAGCAATCGTTTAAAACTACGTTTCAAAGGCAAGGAGGGTAAACCCCAATTGGCACACACGCTGAATGGAAGTGCCCTAGCTTTACCACGTATCGTCGCTTCACTTTTAGAAAACAATCAAACCGAAAAAGGAATCCGTATACCTAACGCATTGGTGCCCTATACCAAATTTGAGTGGATTGATTAATTAAATGAATAGGTGTTGTATTTCAAATGCATGGTGGTTCGGGGGGGATGGTTTTTAGAGATTTAACGTTGTTGCACACTCATTTACGGTCTTCGGTTTTATTTTGTAGTCTGTTTTTATGTAGCCTTGGATTTGCTCAACAACAAGAACCAGAGCAGGCTCTGATAAAAAAATCGAAAAAACAAACGAAAGCATCTTCCGATACGGCTTCGACCTTGCAGAAGTTTGAGGTGTCTGGATATATCCAGGCTCAGTATCAAGGGGCAGAAAAAGGTGCGGAGCTAAGAGTGCGCCGAGGTCGTGTGAAGCTTTTATATGAATATGGCATCGCTTCGGGAGTGTTTCAACCCGATATAACCGAAAAAAGCATCCTGGCTAAAGATGCCTTCTTGAGTATTAAAGATCCGTGGTTTGGTATGAATGTATTCAAGGTAGGGATATTCAATCGTCCATTTGGATATGAAATTGGCTACTCTTCGGCGATGCGCGAATCACCCGAGCGGTCAACGATATTTCGAACACTGTTTCCCGAAGAGCGTGATGTAGGTGCGCAATTGACACTACAGCCTGCTAAAACATCCGTTTGGAATTTTTTGAAGTTGGAGGCGGGCTTATTTTATGGCAACGGAATCAAGCAGGAAACAGATGGTTATAAAGATTTTATTGGGCACTTGTCTGTCAATAAGCACGCGGGTTCTGACATCAAATTTAGCTTCGGCTTATCCTATTACCATGGAGGTGTCTATCAGGGTGGCGAAAATATGTATGTAATGAAGGATCAAGGCTTTGATTTGAGTAAGAACACGTCGAGTAAAGGGCAATTTGCTAAACGTGAGTATGTCGGGCTCGATGGTCAACTTAGCATGAGAAGTGGTTTGGGCATGATGCATCTCAGAGGTGAATATCTTTTCGGCACGCAGCCGGGCGTTAAATCAAACAGTAAAAGCCCCAATGCATCTAAGTTGCCAAGCACAGATACCTATATCCGTAATTTCAGTGGGGGCTATGTGATCTTCGTGCAAGATTTTGGGACATCACCATTTTCTGCCTTGGTAAAATACGACTGGTATGACCCCAATGTGAAAGTCTCTAAAAGTGAAATTGGATTAAATGGAACAGGTAAGGCCGACATCATGCGTAGTGCACTTGGTTTCGGTCTTTTGTGGCGGGCCAGCAGTCGTGTAAGGCTGCAAACCTATTATGAGGTAAATAAGAATGAAACCAGCGACAGATTACCTACTTATGTGGATGATATCAAAGATGATGCATTTACGCTTCGTTTGCAGTATACATTCTAGACGCTAATATTTGCTCCACCGTTATAAGGAGGCGGATGAAGCCTGTTAAACCCGACAAGAGAACGATCCCATGAAACCCCTTGACTTGGTATTTCCGCGCAGTTGAAAAAATAATATCATTCATGTTTGCAAAAAAAGCATATATATATGTATGTTTGCAAACATATTTTTTAAAAATAAAAATAACCTAAAATAAAAATAACCTAAAATTAAATTTGCAAAAAAATTAAAAGGAATGGCTGCCATAGCCATGGGCGCTATCACATTGGCTACTACTGTATCTAGCTGCAGTAAAGACAAAGGCGCAACGCCCGCGCAAAAAACTACCGAAACAAAAAAAGGCTTAGGCATCCAGGTTTCTGGTATGGACCCAAGTGGGAATGTAACCTTTAAAGTTACTGGTTACGATGCTACTAAGCATTTGAATGCTAAAGTTGAGATTTCAAGTGATGATGGTTCGACTTACGCCCATTATGTTACTATCGTAACTATTCAAGATGGTGTAGCCGCATCAATTGCTGGTTTGGATAAAGCAAAAGCACACAAAATTCGCCTTTCGTATACGATCCCTAATGACGGAGCTGTTCCATCTGTAAGGTATAGTAATGTTGTTGATATAGCAGTATTTCAAGCAACAGTCTTAGGCGTTGTAGGAGCAGCGGTTACTAGCAACCAAGCTAGTAAAGGAGAAGTATTAGTAACGATAACTGGAGAGAACTTGGAATTATTAACGCTTGATGCTGCAGCTTTCCAATCTATAGACGCCAGTAATGGAGCAGCGGAACTAACAGGTGTAACTGTAACTAAAGGCAATGAGAGTGGTTCTGAACTAAAAAGAAGAACAGTTACCATTTCTGGTCTTGCTCCTGGAGAACAATTTAAACTCAAGTTAAAAGTTAGTGGTACTGAATTCACTTGCCAATCAAGTGGGACTAAACTCAATGCAGACTAATAACCCTCATATTTAATAAAAAGCCCTAAGCAATCAAACGCTTAGGGCTTTTTTTATGTTAAAATCTGATGTTACGCAGTATGTTGAAAATTTATTTTTTGTAGTTCTTCCCAAGCAGCTTTATTAGCGGCGAGATAAATTTTGGCTTTGAGTGCAAAGTGATTTAATTTTCTGCACAATTTTAA
>Ga0114967_10000844_pt1 | contig 25819 bp, 15 predicted proteins | sample M_130628_MF_Meta_FD_92639 | JGI IMG/M metagenome (GOLD analysis project Ga0114967, IMG submission 92639) | Freshwater microbial communities from Lake Montjoie, Canada to study carbon cycling - M_130628_MF_MetaG | ecosystem: Environmental > Aquatic > Freshwater > Lake | place: Lake Montjoie...
CTGGTCATCGCCTGCATCCCTGCGGGATGGGCATACACTCGCTTCATTTTTCCGAGCCGGCCGGTGCGGGCCAGTTCGCAGGCGAACGCGAAATGGGGCAAATTCCGTCGCTGCGTGCCCGCCTGAAACACGCGCCCAGTGCGGCGGATCGTGTCTTTGAGGATCAGGCTCTGGGCGATGTTCTTGGTACAGGGCTTCTCGCAGTACATATCCTTCCCGGCGCGGGCAGCGGCCATCGCCGCGGTGCTATGCCAGTTGGGACCGGTGGCGATCAGCACCGCATCGATGTCGTTGCGATCGAGGAGCTCGCGGAAGTCGCGGTACATGGCGCAGTCCTGCGTGCCATACCGATCGTCGGCGATCTTCTTGACCGCGACCCGCCGGTTTTCCTTGATGTCGCACACCGCGGCAAACTGCACATCCTTCTGTTCGAGGAAGCAGCCCAGATCGTAGGTCCCGCGGCCGCCGATGCCGATGCCGCCAAGAACCACACGCTCGCTCGGTGGCACGGCGCCATCCAGCCCAAGCGCCGAGCCCGGAATCACCACCGGCGCGATCGCTGCGGCTCCACTCACAAGGCCTGCCCGCAAAAAACCACGCCTGGGCAGCCGACTGGAACGATCAACCATGGTGCAAACTCCTGATAGGCGGCCGCTGCTCCCAGCACGGACGCCGTGCTGGCTGGCCTGGCCGACAAACCCCCTCCGCACACCGAAACCGAAGAACCTCAATACTGTAGCAGCCGATTGCTTCGTCCGGCAGCCCCCGCCTAGAGCCAGGCCGCCCTTGATCCTCAGCCTCCGAGCCGTTTGACGATCACGGCAGTCAGATCGTCTGCCTGCCGGGTTCCCTCCGAGAAATCGACCACCGCCCTGTAGACCATCTGGATCAGTTCGGCGGCTGGCAGGGCATGATGGCGACGCAGCAGTTCGGCCACCCGTTCCATCCCGAAGGCCTCGCCGTCGGGCCGATCCCACTCATAAAAACCATCCGTGAACAGCACCAGCATGTCGCCAGGCTCAAACAGCAGGTCGGATGTCGACGAATAATCGGCATCGGGCATCACCCCCAGCGGCAGGCCATGGGTCTCGAGGTCGGCCACGGCGCCGCTGGCCGCCGAGAAGGCAAGGATCGGTCCCTGCCCGGCGCTCAGAAAGCGGATGGAGTGCGTAGCGGGAGTGAGGATGCCAAAAAAGGCCGTGACAAACTTCCCCTCCGGCAGATCCTGACTCAGCAGCACGTTGACCTGATCGACCGCCTGGGGGAGGTCGGGCCGCTGGAGGACGGTGGCGCGAAACAGGGCCCGCGTCTCGGCGACGATGAGGGCCGGGCCGATGCCGTGCCCGGTCACATCGGCCAGCGTGAGCGCCAACGATCCATCGGCGAGCGGCAGATAGTCGTAGTAGTCACCGCCGGTTTCATCAGCCGGCCGGTTCCAGCCGGCGATGTCGTAGCCGGCGATAGCCGGCTTCTCGCGCGGCAGAAGCCCCTGCTGGATGTCGCGGGCGATGTTCAAATCGCGTTGGATGCGTTGCTTTTCTGCGAAGTGCCCCAGCAGCATCTGCCGTTGCAGGGCAACCCCCGCCTGGGCCCCGAGGAATCCGACCATGTGCTCATCGCGGTCGTTGAACGGACCCCCGCGTTTGTTGAGTACCTGGAGCACACCGACAGTGGCGTTCTCCAGCCCCGCCAACGGGAAGGCGAGCATGTTGCTGGTATGGAATCCGCTGCGGCGATCGAATTCCCGATTGAAGCGGGGATCGGCATAGGCGTCGGGCAGATTGATAATGCATCCGCTGCTGGCCACCTCGCCGGCAATCCCCTGCCCCACCGGAAACCGAATCTCCTTGATCGAAGAATCGTCCATCCCGGTGGCCAGACGGCTGTAGAGTTCGTTCGTGGCGGCGTCATAGAGAAACACCGTGGCGCGTTCGCAATCGAGCACACTGACAGCGGCAGTGGCGATGGCAGCGAGCAGCGGGTCGAGTTCGACGGTCGATCCGAGCCGTCGGGCCACGTCGAGCAGCAGCTCCAGATCGAATATACGCCGCAGAGGGGCTTCCTGCTCCCCGGTGGCCCGGGCCTCGACGCCGTTGTGCTTGGAATCTGCCATCGTGCGCCGCTCCCAAAAAAAACCGAGCGGCCGTCCGTCGGCCACCCATGGCCATCAGCATACGCGAAGCCTCAGGCACAATGGCTGCAAGCCTAACCGGCCTGAGCAGATTCAGAACGCGCGCGCGGCGCCGACCTGAAGGAGGGAGGAGGGGGCCGTTTTGTCGCCAGTGGAGAGATAGCGGCCGTAGACCGACATCCGGTCGCCAAAATGCTTCACAAAACCGCTGCCCCGATCGTGCATGTAGAGATAGAAATCCTTGCCTACGGACTTGCGGATCGACCATCGCGAGGCATCGGAGATCTCTGCCTCCCCCACCTTCTGTGGCATGGCAACAACGCCTACCTGCCACTCAGCCTCGAGGCCCCAGGGGAGGGCATGGTTTTTTCGCATGAGGAAACCGGGGCGGGCGGCCCCGCTGTAGGCCGATGCCTTCCAGGGTGTCTGCGCCACGGCATCGATCGGCTTGGCCACGGTTTCGAGGCTGATGCCCTGTCCATCATCTCTCGACGGTGCTCCCTGCAGCCATTTGCCCAGATCTTTCGGCAGCGCGAGATCGCCCCCCGGAAAGGGTTCGTGCGCCACAGTGGGGACCTGATCCAGCGGCGTATCAGCCAGGCAGGACTGCCCCATCCCGACCACTCCACCCACCGTCAGCACGAGGAATGCGCGCACTCCCAGCAGGTATTCCCGGTTGCTGCTCCTGCGCTGATCCCTGACACACACGTCTGTCATCCATGGCATTCGAAAATGCTCCGTGAGGAGGCGAGCAACCCGGAACCGAATCTGAAACCGAACCTGGCACGCGATGGACGAACGACTGCCGCCGCCGGGAAGCGTTTCAGAACATCGCCCCATCTGCAAGTTTGTTTTTCTGGCTACCTCGAGGAACTCTGCACACTTTTTTCACCCTCAGACGACTGGCATGGACTGCCCGCCCTCCGCTCCCTACCTTCCCAACCTACCTTCAGGCTCTTCACACTCTTTTTTACCCGCTTGCCATGGAGCCCCTCATGCTCTTCCGCCTTTCCCTCTCAGGCACTCTCGGATGTGCCGTTGCCGTCAGTGCGCTGCTCTCCGCTCCCGCCGCTCGAGCGGCGGAGCCGGCCCCGAGCGTGGCCCTAGCGCCAGCCTCACCCGGAGATGCCCTGCTGGGTGTGTGGAAACCGGCCGACATGGAAGCAGAAGTGCAGATCTCCGCCAACAATGGCCAATATGTCGGAGGCGTGGTTAAGGCGGCCAATCCCGCCATGGTCAACACGATGATGTTGCGCGGAATCAGCTACGATGCGGCGAGTGGATCGTGGAAGGGGGAGATCTTCGCTCTCAAACGCGGCATGTTTGTACCGATGACGATCCGCATGACGCCCGCCGGCTTTGAAATGGTTGCCGGCTCAGGCATCATGTCGAAGACTCTGGAATGGGTGCGCGTCCAGTAGCTCCAGGAGCGAATTCGGCCCCAACTCCCTGTGCCTCAGGCGTGCTGGCGGCGCTGCGTGGCCACCCGGCGGATGTCTGCCTCGGCAGCGGGAAAATCCTGCATGATGCGCCGGAAGTCCTCGCTGCCAAGAACCAGCAGATCGCACGGGGAGAGGGCCCGCACGGTGGCGCTTCTGGGCTGATCAAACATCAGGGCCATCTCGCCGAAGCAATCCCCTTCCCGCAGCAGGCCAACCCGCTGGCCGGAGGCTCCCAGCGCCTCCAGTTCTCCCCGGCAGGCGACATACATCTCCCCACCGGTGGCACCAGCTTCGATCACGCATGTTCCCGCATCAACTGCCAGAGGCCGCATCGCCAACAGGAGCGTATTGAGCAGCACAGCTGGAGCAGCGGCGAAAATCTGGCTGCGTTTGAGCACATCCGGGCTGAGGATCTCATGCCAATGTCGGCCGTCACGCCCCAGCATCTCCTCGGCGGCCCGCGGCCCCCAGGAACCAGCACGGTAGTTGGGATAGTCGGCAGCGGGATGCTCTTTCCAGGCATTGAGAATTGGCTGCACGATCTCCCAGGATGTCTCCACGAAATCGGTGCGGGAAAAGAGCGTGGGGTCGCCCAGAAGCGCGCTGTAGAGCAGCACCTCGTAGCCGGTGCCGCGCGAGGCTTCGAAGGTTTCCGCATAGTCAAACCGCATGCCGGCCCGCTGCAGCAGGAACGTGGGCCCCGGCCGCTTGGCATGCATGCGGATTTCCACCCCCTGCAGTGGCTGGATGTGGAAGATCAACAGGTTAGGATCTCCAGCGGCGGTCCCCAGAGACGCATCGGCCGCGGCCTTGAACTGCACGACAATCTCGGTGCCTCGCTTCCAGAGCGCCTTGCCCGATCGAAGATAGACCGGCATGCCATCCCAACGGTCGTTGTCGATATGCAGTTTGATCGCAGCAAAGGTCTCGGTGTTGGAGTCTGGGGCAACATGCGCCTCGCTTCGATAGGCTGCCACTGAGGTGCCATCGGTCCGCACGCCTTCGCCATACTGGCCACGCACGCAGTCGGTCGTAAGCGCAGCCTGATCTGGCACGCGCACCGCCTTGAGCAGCGCTGACTTTGCCTCCCGGACAGCATCGGGATCGAGCGTGGCGGGCGGCTCCATGCAGACATACGCGAGCATCTGCATGAGATGGTTCTGCAGCATGTCGCGCACCACGCCGGTGCGGTCGTAATATTCCCCCCGCGTTTCCACTCCCACCGTTTCTGTGGCGGAGATCTGGATGTGGTCGATGTGCTGGGCATTCCACAGCGGCGCAAAGAGCGGATTGGCCAGCCGGAAGGCCAGCAGATTTTGCACAGTCTCCTTGCCGAGGTAGTGATCAATGCGATAGATCTGCTCCTCGCTCCAGCGCTCCAGAAGCGCAGCGTTGAGCGCCCGGGCCGAGGAGAGATCCTTGCCGAAGGGCTTCTCGACGATCAGCCGACAGCCGCCCGGCAGATTGGCAAAGCCCGCTGCCGCCAACTGCTGGTTGACCAACCCGAAGAAGTCGGGGGAGATGGCCAGGTAGAGCAGCGTATTGCCAGCGGCTCCGGTCTGCTCGCCCACCTCCACCATCAGTTCCTTGAGACGCACATAGGCCGCCGGATCGTCGAATTCGCCAGGCGTGTAGTAGAGCCGCGACTCCAGCCACTCCCAGCGGGCAGCATCGGCCGACCGGCGGGTGGAAAACTTCCCCATCCCCTGTCGCTGCGACAGACGAAACTCCTCGTGCGTCAACGCCTGCCGCGCCATGCCGATGATGGCGAAATCCTCCGCCAGCAGGCCGTCGCAGGCGAGGTTGTAGAGCGCCGGCATCAACAGGCGTTTGGTCAGATCGCCAGAGGCGCCCAAAATCACCAGCAGGCCACGGGCCATCACCGGAGCCCCGGGACCACGGACATCTGGCTGCGGCTCTCGCTGCGCTGATTGCGTCGGCATACTGCCCCCCCTGTTGATCTGTGTGCTGCCTGTACAGGCCCATCACCCGGGCTGGCTAAAACTGTTCACTGTCGCCGCCGGGGGCCGGCAGGCCGGGCTGCTGGAGTGGCGCTGCTGCCGGCTTCTTCTTGCCCACACGCTTGATCTTGGCGCTGACGAACACCGTGGCAGGACTCGCTGCCGCGCCGACGTCGGGCCAGGAGAGTTCCGGGGCGGCGGCATCTGCTGGTTGCACTTCTGCCAGATGCTCGCGGAGGAAGGGCCAGATGCGTTCCACCGGTATGCCGACGCTGTAGGCATTGCCGATGGCGGCGGTGCGTACCACGGCCACCACAATCCCCACCACCTTCCCCTGCTGGTCGACGATCGGCCCGCCGCTGTTGCCGGGATTCACGGTGGCACTGTGGAGAAAATTACCCCCATCCATCTGGGGATCGCCCTGGGAAATCACGGCGCCTCTGGTCACTTTCAGCTCCATTCCCAGGAGCGATCCCCCAGGGTAGCCAAGCACCATGACATCGCTTCCCGACCTCGATAGCCTGTCTGCCAGCGGGAGTGCCGGCACATCCAATCCCTCGCACTTGATCAGCGCGATATCGGGGTCCTCAAGCGACGCGATCACGGTGGCCGGAAGCTGCCGCTGGTGATCCTTGGGATCCATGATCACGATATCCGTGCCACCGTCGATCACATGTCGGTTGGTGAGCACGTATCCCGGAGCGATGACAAACCCAGTACCGGTGGCGATGCCCACCACCGATTCTGGCGGGTCCTCAAGCATCCCTTTGAGTCCATCCTGCCCCTCCTTGCCGCCCCGATCCCCCGCCTTACCGGAGGGCGACATCAGAAAAAACCGGTCGGCCTGTGTGACTGGCTTGAGGTTCAGTTCGTGCACGGCCGTCCGGTAGAGCTCATTGAGGGAGTTTCGTACCGGGTCGGGCAGGCCGGTGATGTCGCTGCGACGGGCCATCGTCAGCATCGTGCCGACATTGTCGGCGATCGCCTGCTCCCCGGGCATCAGCTCCAGCGCGCGGCGAAAATGGACCGCCGCATCGTGATAGCGGCGGGTGAACACCTCGCAGACGGCGAGGTTGTTGCAGGCGAAGGCATTCTGCGAATTGCTGCGCCGTACCGCCTCCGCAAAGTGATGCATGCCCCTGAGATCGTTGTTCGCTCCCAAGGACCAGATCAAGCCCATCAGGAAATCGGCGTTGAAGTCATCCGGATTGAGCCTACTGGCGGCAAGCAATTCTTCGTGGGCCAAATCGTAGGTGCCCAGCCGCAGCAGTTCCAGGCCGTGCTGGACCATGATGTCAGCCTTTTTGGCGACCTCCGCCCGCTTCTGCGGAGTGACCCAGGTTTGCCCCAGCCGCACTCTCTTCTCTTCCGCCAGACTCAGCCAATAGACCAGCCGCACCTCGGCCGCCTCTTTCACCTCTGGCGACCTATCCCCCCTGGCCAGCAGCATCTTGTAGCACTGCACCGCTTCGGCCGCCGTGCTGCATCGCGCCGCATCCATCTCGATTGAGCGCAGCACTTCCGGACAAGGCGCCGCAAACAGTCGATTGCCGGCGAGCGCGACGTCCACGGCATCGTTCAGCAGCGGCATGAGGAGTTTGTAGAGCCGGGCAGCGTGTGCCTTCGCGGCCACCTTCTCCGGTGCGGTCAGCAGATCTTTTTTTTCGTCGGCCAGATCCCACCACTGGTTGGCGAGCGTGAACAGCGGGCCGCTGACGGAGGTGATGCTTCCGGCCGACTCCAGAGCCAGCTCGCTCGAAGCGAGTTGCTTGAGTTCGAGCGTGTCGCCACTGGCCAAGTGGTTTAAGCCCGACTCCCATTTCCCCAGCACGAAACATTCATAGCGGCCAGCTGCCTCGTGCTCGGCGGCGCCACCGGCGGAGCGTTCCAGGGCGTCCACCGCCACCTCATAGCGCATCCTGCCGTCGCGGGCCGCCGTGATCTCCTTGATGAGCGTGCCGATTCTGTCGTTCCCCTTGGGAACGGGTTGCCTGTCTTCCCCGCGCAGCGACTTGAACCTCGTCTTCCTGCGGACCTCGGCCATATTGATCCGGTCGCGCACCCCCATCGCTTTGGCGATTTTTGCGGCCGCCGTGCCCGCCTTCACCGCCTCCTCGAGCCGCTGGGCGCCCAGGGCCTCCTCGGCGAGGCTCACGCAATAGTCGAGCGCTTCCTCGTCTTCACAGATCGGCGGCTGGGCCAACAGCTCCACCACGCCCAGGCGGGCGGCGAGCCGGTCGATCTCAAATTCGTCTGCCCGCTGTTGGGCGATGGCGAAAGCCTGCGTGTATTCATCCGCAGCCGCTGCCATCCGCTCAGCTTCCAGCAGCAGCGCATATTTGCGGGCGGGGTCTTCAGTCTGATCGGCCGCGGCGCGAAACTTCGCCAACAGTTCGTCATAGGTGCCTGAATCAGACTTCTTTGCCTCCTCAATCGCCCCGGCATAGGCCTGCCGCACCACCTCCGTGGCGGCTGCAACCGCCTCGGGCGCCGGGAGGGGCAACCGGGGCTTGCGGGGCAGCTCAGGACGGGCCTCGGGAGCAGGTGCCTTCGGCAACAGTCCTCGCAACCAATCGGTCAACACCGGCGGCAAGGCGGGCGGCACAACCTGTGGCGGTGCCTCCTGAGCGGTCCCCGGGGCGGCGCACACGGCGGCCAGAACCACCGCCAGCCACACAGCCTGCAAAATATGTCGATCGACCATCGGCGTGCCTGCTCCTCTCCCGAACTCCCGACTTCCCACTCTATTCAACGTAGCGATCAGACCTGCAGAAAAGCAACTTTACGCCTGCAGACAGCCACGCGACTGGCGATCGGTTCCCAGTGCGGCTGGCTGACGGTGGACGCAGTCCTCTCGCCCCCTTTTTCCCAGCCTGCTCACGTTTCCCCCCACTGGCCGGCGCCTCTTGGGAACCGGTCCGCCAGCGGGTAAAACTCTGTCGGGCGGAGCGGGAATGGGTCCATAAATCAATCCCTGACTCCGCCTCCACAGCCCCCAAGGAAACCCCTCCCGATGTCGAAACAGCGTTCGCTGGTTGTGTTGGCGCACCCGCTCTGGCGCCGAGTTCTGGCCGTTGGAGCGCTGTGGTGCTGCCTGGGGCCATCTGTTCAGGGCCAGCCTCCAGTCCCCGCCCCTGCCCCTGCCCCATTGCCGCGCAGTTCGCCCGAGGCACAAGGGGTGGCGTCAGAGGGCATCCGGGCGTTTATCGAGGCCGCCGATCGGGATGTTCACACGATGCACAGCTTCATGCTGGTGCGCAACGGCTATGTGATCGCTGAAGGCTGGTGGAAGCCGGAGGCTGCCGAAAAGCCACATGTGCTTTTTTCGCTGAGCAAGAGCTTCACCTCGACAGCCGTGGGGTTGGCCATTGCCGAGGGGAAGCTGAGCCTTGATGACAAGGTGCTCTCCTTCTTTCCGGAGGAGGCTCCGGCAGAGCCCCCCAAGCATCTGGAAGCGATGCGGGTGCGGGACCTGCTCACGATGTCGACCGGGCAGGATTCCGAGCCGAAATTTTCCGATACCGACCCCTGGGTGAAGACCTTCCTCGCGCATCCTGTGCCCTTCAAGCCGGGCACGCATTTTCATTACAACACTCCCGCCACCCACATCTGCTCGGCGATCGTGCGGAAAACGACCGGCGAGACGGTGCTCGACTATCTCACGCCCCGACTCTTCCAGCCGCTGGGCATCGAGGCGCCGCAGTGGGGCGCGAGCCCTCAAGGCAACACGATCGGCGGCTCAGGGCTCTATCTGCGCACCGAGGATATCGCCAAGTTCGGCCAGCTCTACCTGCAGAAGGGGCGCTGGCACGACCGGCAACTGGTGCCGCAGGAGTGGGTGGAGCAGGCCACCGCCCGGCAGGTTTCCAATGGCAGCGATCCGCAGCGCGATTGGGATCAGGGCTACGGATTTCAGTTTTGGCGCTGCCGCCACAACGCCTTCCGAGGGGATGGTGCCAAGGGTCAGTTCTGCGTGGTGCTCCCCGAAGAGCAGGCCGTGATCGCCATCACCGCGCAGACCAAAGATATGCAGCAGCAGCTCAACCTCGTGTGGGATCTGCTGCTGCCGGCTCTCGGTTCGGCAGCTCTTCCGGCCGATCCGGCAGCAGAAGCCAAACTGCAGGAGACGCTGAAAAATCTCACCGCCCATCCCGCGCCCACTGTCCCTCCCCCCGTTTCCAATTAGAATTCCTGAGGCGGGGGTCGCTGACCGATCCCCGCCTTTCCCTCCAGTCTGACATCCTGCCCCATCCTGATCATGAGCCCCTTGGGAGACACCCATGCCCCGCACGCCGGCTTCCGATTCCACCGCACCGCAGACCACCCGGCGGCAGTTCTTTGACCAAGCCTCCACTGGCGCAGCGGCGCTGACTGGAGTCGCTTTGGCGCAGCGTGCGGTGGTGGCCCGGGCTGAAGATGCTCCCGCTACTCCGGCACCGGCGGTGCATGCCGGGGGGAGCGACGAACTACGGGTGGCATTGATCGGGTGTGGCGGCCGTGGCGGCGGGGCAGCAGCCGACGCGCTCTCGGTGGCTGATGCCCCGCTCAAACTGGTGGCGCTGGCCGATGTCTTTCAAAATCGGTCTGAAATCGTGCGCCGGTCGCTCGGCGAGCAGTTCAAGGAACGCTGCGACGTACCGGACGAGAGAATCTTCACCGGCTTCGACGCCTACAAGCAGGCGATCGACTGCCTGCGGCCGGGCGACATCGCCATCTTCGCCACCCCGGTGGCCTTCCGAGTTCCGCAATTCGCCTATGCGATCGAAAAGGGTGTGCACTCCTTCATGGAGAAGCCGATCTCCCTCGACGGCCCGAGCACGCGTCGGATGCTGGAACTGGCCCCCAAGGCCGCTGCCAAAAATCTCAAGGTGGGCGTGGGGCTGATGTGCCGCCACTGCGACCGCCGTCAGGAACTTTTCGACCGGCTTCGCAATGGCGAGGCGGGCGAACTGATGGACTTCCGCGGCTATCGCATGCACACTCCGGCCCAGAGCATGGAACTCTTCCCTGGGCCCCCGGAGGGGATGAGCGAACTGCTCTGGCAGATCAGGCGTTTCCACGGCTTCTTGTGGGCCAGCGGCGGCATCTTCAGCGATTACTACGTCCACCACGTTGACGAGGTCTGCTGGATGAAGGGAGCCTGGCCGGTGAAGGCCGAAGGTCTCGGCGGCCGCCAGATCAAGGCCAAGCTCGAAGACCAAAACTTCGACAACTACGCGGTCGAATACACGTTCGACGACGGCACGAAGTTTTTCTACTCTGGACGATCGCTGAAAAACTGCGACCAGAAGTTCGGCGTGTACGGCCAGGGCACCAAGGGGGCCTTCACGATCTCCACCAGCGGCCATTCCCCGGCCAAGCCGGTGATCTACAAGAGCCAGCGGATGGAGAAAGACAACATCCTCTGGACGGCCGACCAACCGGAGCCCAATCCCTACCGCCGCGAATGGGAGCATCTGGTGGCAGCGATCATCGCCGACGAGCCTTACAACGAGGTGGTGCGTGGCGCGGAGGCGAGCCTCGCCACGGCGATGGGCCGGTTTGCCGCCCACACCGGCCGGGAAGTAACGTTTGAGGAGATGCTCAACTGCCCCGACGACTTGAGCGCAGGGGCCGAACTCTTCACCGCCGATTCGCCGGCCCCGGTGCTGCTCAACACCGACGGCGCCTATCCGGTGCCGAATCCGGGCAAGTTCAAATACGAATACCGCGACAAACTCCCCGGCGAAGAATCGGCCTGACGAGCAATCGCAGCTAGGCTAGCAACCGCGATGGCTTAGCACTTCGGACGACGAAGGCGGAGGGATCGGCGAACGCTCGAGGAGCGCATGCGACGAGACTTTTGCCGTCCCGCAGCCGGCGATGCCTGCCAGCCGGATACGCGCTAGGCACGGGCAGCACCGCCCCGAACATCGATCAGGAATGGGTTGCGGTTTCGCTTCATTCTATGCGGAGGTCGCAGCCGCTTTAGCGGCTGCGGGCCTTGATGCGGATGTTGCGGAAGTGAACCTCGTCGCCGTGGCCCAGAAAGCCGACATGGCCGCGGGCCCGGCTCAGGCCCGGATGCTTCTGCTCGTCGATCGTCGGCTCTCCGTCGCGGAAGCGGGTCAGATCGGCATCGACGATCGTGCGACCGTTAACCACCACCCGAATCCGCGAGCCGTCGGCCGTCACTTCCTCCTCGTTCCACTCGCCGGCTGGCCGCAGGCTCCCGCGTTCCGCCGGCACCACGCCATAGATCGAGCCATGCATCTGCCAGGGCTTGATCGCGGCATATTTTTCATGGGCGTCGTCGAGGATCTGGAGTTCCATGCCGGTGTAGGCTCCGTCCCCATCCCCGCTGGGCACGCGAATACCCAGACCATTGTTGGCGCCGGGCGTCAGCCGGAATTCAAACCGCAGCACGAAGTCGCCAAATTCTTCCGTCGTGATCAGCTTGCCGCCGGCCCCCGGCTGGCAGCGCAGCTCGCCATCAATGATTTTGTAGCCATCGACCGCCCCCTGCCAGCCGGCAAATGAACTGCCATCAAACAGCGCCACAAATCCGGGCTCCACGGCCCAGGCCAGCGGCCCAGCCACCAGCCACCCCACCAGGGCCAGGAGCATCAGCCTTGGCATGCGGCCTGCGGCAGACCATGCTGAAGGCTGAGCCGCTGCCGGAGCGAAAGTGGAGCGGGAAAGAGAGCGCACGATATGATCTCCTCTGGGATGGAATGGGCGGCGAATCAGATCTCGCAGAGACAAAAGTCTAGCGGCCAGCGGATTCCCTTCCCACCATGCTGTTTTTGTGAACGCTTCCACCAAGGTGATTCTCATGCCCGTCTGGCTTCCGGCCCGCCTTCGCGTTGTGTCGACCGCCCTCCTGCTCGCCATGGGCTCTCTGCTGCAATCTGTCCACGCCGAGCCGCCGCTGCCAGCCGATGTGACGGCCAGCGATTGGCCGGCGTGGCGTGGCCCGACGCACGATGGGCAGGCGCCGGCCGGGCAGACGCCTCCGCTGGCCTGGTCGGCTGAAAAAAATCTGCGCTGGAGTGTGGAGGTTCCCGGTCGCGGCAGCAGTTCGCCAACCGTGGTGGGCAAGTGCGTCTATCTCAGCAGCTGCGACGAGGGGCCGGGTAGCCAGACGGTTTATGCGTTTGATCGGGAAACGGGAAAACAGCTCTGGCAGCGCGAGGTTCACGCCTCCGGCGCCATGCGTAAAAACCAGCGGTCGACCGGAGCTTCCAGCACGATTCTCGGCGACGGCCAGGCGCTCTACGCCGTCTTCGCCAATGGCGGCGCGATTTTCGTGACGGCCCTCTCCCCGGCGGGTGAGCCGCTCTGGCAGACAAAACTGACCGACTACCAGATCCATCAGGGCTATGGCGCCTCCCCCTTCCTCTACGGCGATACGATCCTCGTGGCAGCCGACACCAAGGGGGGCGGGGCGCTGGCGGCGATGGAACGCGCCACCGGAAAAATAATCTGGAAACGCGACCGCCCCTCAGACCCCAACTATTCCTCGCCGGTGGTCTATACGATCGGCGGCCGCGATCAGCTGATCATGACCGGCTGCAACCGGATCGAAAGTTACGATCCCCGCACCGGCGAAACCCTCTGGGAAAAATCGGGGGCCACCACCGAGTGTGTCACCACAACTGTCAGCGATGGCCTGCGGGTCTTCTCCTCGGGGGGCTATCCGCGCAACCACGTCGCCGCGATGCGTGCCGATGGCTCCGGCACGATTGAGTGGGAAAACAATCAGCGGCTCTACGTACCCTCGCTGCTCTATCGCGAAGGTTTTCTTTACGCCGTGCTCGATGCGGGGATTGCGATCTGCTGGAACAGCGCCACCGGTGAGGAACGCTGGAAGGAGCGGCTGGGGGGCAATTTCAGCGCCTCGCCCGTGATGGTGGGGGAGACGATTTTCGCAACAAGCGAAACGGGACAGACACACATCTTTCAGGCCAGACCCGATCGCTTCACAGAGATCGCCGTCAACTCGCTCGGCGACGAGGTCTTCAGCACACCCGCCTTCTGCGGCAACGAAATCTTTTACCGGGCGACATTCATTGAGAACGGAGCCAAGCGGGAAAAGCTCTTCTGCATTGCGGCCGGGACCAACTGAGCATCCGAGCCTACGGCAACTGCCGGATGCGCATGCGGCGGAATTCGACCGGGGCTCCCTCCGACTCGAGGCAGAGGTGGCCGGTCGCCGGCGTGCAACCGCTGCCGCCAGAGACCTCGTGGCCATTCACCCACAACCGCACCTCACCGTTGATTGCCCGAATAAAGTAGTGGTTCCATTCCGGCGTGCCGCGCGAGTGCCGGGCGGTGGGAAAGCTGCGGGAGCTGTTGGGGGCCACCGGTGGAAAAGGCTTCATGCTGGAACTCCCCACCGGAAAGACGTCGCCATCGGTGGTGAACCAATCGGCCTTCGCTCCTGAGGCCTCATACTGCTGCGTGTAGGCGTGATCGAGCACCTGAACCTCAATCCCGCCGGGAGGGAGCGAGCCGGGCTTGAGCCCCTCAAGCACCGCCGGTGGAGCCCAGAAAAACACACCCGAATTCCCGCCGGGGGAAAGATGCCGCCATTCCAGCGCCATCTCCAGATTTGTCAGCGGCTCCCGCGACCGGATCACTCCCACCGGCTTGCCGGTGCAGCGGGCCACGCCATCTTTCCAGGTCCAGGTGTCGGCATCGCAGTTGACGTTCACGAAATCGTTCTCGCCCAGATCACGCCATCCCGGCCCGCTGCCATCGGTCGTTGTCAGTTCACGGATGGAGATGTTGCGCAGATGCATTGGCGCCCCGTGGGTTTGAAACTGGATCGCCCCCCGCTCCGGGAGCGGCTTTCCGGCGGCAAAGAAATTGGCCAGCGGCTGGTTGTCGACAACCACCTGATCGTTGAGCACGACCGTTACCTTTTCCCCCTGCATGCGAATGCGGGTGGTGTTCCATTGCCCGGTCGGCCGGTCGGCCCGCACCAGCGGGAATTTGCCGGGGGAGTCGGGGGGATTGTTCCACAGGCCACCCGAGCCCTTCTCGTTGCCATGCTGCACATCGCGGGCGCAGTCGGGATCCCAGATCTGCACCTGCGGATTGCCGCGCAAATAAATGCCGCTGTCGGCACAGGGGCCGGGTAGCATCCAATCGACAAGCAGTTCGAAATCGGCGTAGTCGCGGTCGGTGGTGAGATAGACCCCCTGCCCGTCACTCACGATCTCGCCATTCTTCACGCTCCAATGGCTGGCCAGATCGGCATTCCAACCTGCCTGCCGGGAGGCCGTTTCCTCAGGGCTAGCCGCCTGTTCCTGGGCGGGATCGAGATGCGGCCGGCCCCGCCAACCAGCCAGATCGCGGCCGTTGAACAGCGACACAAATCCCGCCGGGGCCACCCCCTGCGGCAGCCGGGCCGACTGCCAAGCGACAAACCGCCACGTGCCCTGCTCCTCCCGCCACACTGCCAGATAACTGAACATCGCATCGAGCTTGCCGGCCGTGCCTTCCACCGCGATCAGCGCCTTGCCGCTCTCCAAAGCCACACCGGGAGCTGGAAATGTGAAACTGCGATCGAAGGGTTCAATGGAGTGGTAGTTGCTTCTCCCTGAGGTGAGCGCGGCGATGAATTCATCCTTCGTATCGACGCTGCCGTTGGAATGCGTGTAGCGGAGATCATCCGACAACAGCGTCGAGAGCTGCTGCGTGTCGGCCTCCACCACCGCCTTGATCCGGGCATCGGAGAGGCCGAGCAGGGCTGCGATTCTGGCGTCGTTCCCCTCCGCTGCCCGCGCTCCAGCGGCCGAAACAAGTGCCACCAGAATCGCGCAGCAGGCAGCCAATCCCAGGCGTCGCAGAACCATGAACACCCCCACAGAAGAAAAGGAAAAGTAAAGTCAGTCGCGGCAACCACACCACCGCTTCGCTCAGGCCAGCCGCACCACCTGCCCACCGGCAGCCGCGCTAGTGTCAGCGGCAAAGATAACGTCAAAGGTTTTGGACGCCTCGCGGAGACTCGTCAGCGGCATCTCCACCCCCGCATCGAGAGAATCGAAGAAGGCCTGAAACTGCGCCTGGTAGGGATGGTCGCTGACATCACCGGAATCGAGCATCTTCATCGCCAGCGTGCTCCAGTGATGGCGGTCGGTGGCCAGCTTCGCCGAATGGAATTTGTTGTCGAGCAGGCTCCCCTCGCTCCCCACCAGATGCGTATGAAAATAGTAGGGCTGGAGGCAATCGACGATCGCTGCCGACTTCCCCACCGCTCCGCTGGCGAAGTTGAGAATCGTCACGCTCGAGGTGGGGTATTCGTAGGGGGCGAAGATGGGGCTGGCCGATTGTGTGGCCAGACTGGAAACGCTCACCACCTCCCCCCCCATCACCAGCAGCAGCGCATCGAGGGCATGGCAGCCTGCGGTGAGCAGCGCGCTGCCCCCCTCCTTGAGTTCGGTGTTCCAGCGAAACTGCCCATACCACGGACCGATGCCGTGGTAGTAGTCGACCTCGCCGTAGTGCAGTTGCCCAAGCAGCCCCTCATCGATGAGCCGCTTGGTGACGAGAAACTGACTGGAGAAGCGGCATTCAAAACAGACGCAGCCCCTCACCCCATGCTTCTCGGCAGCCGCCACAATGTCGCGCACCTCCTCTGGAGAGTTGGCCATCGGCTTCTCCAGAATGATGTGCTTGCCCGCGGCGGCAGCGGCCACCGCCTCATCGCGATGGCGGCTGGGGAAGCTGGTGATGTCGATGCAATCGATTCCCGGATCGGCCAGCATTTCTTCCAACTGCGCGTAGGCCCGGATCTTCCCCCCGTGCTCGGCGCTGAGCGCCTCACCCGAGAGCGGCCGCGAAGAGCAGACCGCCACCACCCGGCCCTGACTGGTGGCATTGATGGCCGCGATATGGGCCGTCGCCGCCCAGCCATACCCCACGACGCCGACATTGTATTTCTTCATGTTCGTTCAACCGCTCCGCGTGTCTGGTCTGGCAGATGGAGGACAAATCCCTCAATGGCTTCATATTCTGGCAGCCCGAGCCGATCGTAAAGCCGCGCCGTCTCGCGGTTGCGGTCTTCAGCCCGCTGCCAGAATTCGCGCGGATCACTCGGCCCCGGAAAGAGTGCCCGATCCTTCTGGCTCTCATGCTTAAATATCGCCATCCGTTTCCGCATCACCTCATCCGGCGAGAGCGGCACAGCCATATCCACCTCGTGCGGCTCCCACTCCTGCCAGGCGCCGCGGTAGAGCCACACCTCGCAGTCGCTTACCCACGGCCGGCCGGCAAGCTTTTCCAGCGCCGCAAACACCGCCGAGAGGCAGACCCGGTGCGTGCCGTGCGGATCGGAAAGATCGCCGGCGGCATAGATCTGCTGCGGCTTGACAGCCTCGAGCAGGTCGGCGGTGATCTCGATGTCGCGGGGCCCGATCGGCAGTTTTCGCACTCGGCCGGTTTCATAAAACGGCAGATCGAGGAAGTGGATGCGGTCTGGCTTCACGCCGGAGTAGCGGGCGGCGGCGCGGGCCTCGGTGCGTCGAATCAGCCCCTTCACCATCTGCAGTTCGGGAAGATCGACCGTTCCTGCCGACTTTGTGCGCAGAAAGTTGCGGATCGTATCGGCGATCTCACTTGCCTTGGTGCCGACGCCATAGGTCCGGCAAAACTCCTCCACGAAGTCGATATGCCGATCGGCCGATTCATCCCACACGGCAATGTTGCCGCTGGTCTGGTAGGCGACATGCACATCGTGCCCCTGCTCGCAGAGACGGATAAATGTGCCCCCCATGCTGATCACGTCGTCGTCGGGGTGCGGGCTGAAGACCACGATCCGCTTGGGGAACACTTCTTCCGGCACCGGGACTTGAGTCGCGGCACCACCGCCAGCTGTGCTAGCCCCTGCCGGTCGCAGCCGCCGCGGCCGCCCCGGCTTGCCACCGGGCCAGCCGGTAATCGTGTCCTGCATGGCGCGGAACACATTGATGTTGAGGTCGTAGGCCCGCCCGCAGGTGGAGAGAAGATTCTGCAGTCCGTGGCCGTTGTAATCCTCGTCGGTCAGCTTGAGGATCGGCTTCTCCAGCTTCAGTGCCAGCCAGATCACAGCCTTGCGGATGAGGGTTTCTGTCCACTCCAGCCCCAGCGTGTCGAGGGCTCCCACCAGCCAAGGGGACTGAAAGCGGGTGAGCCGGGCAGCGGCGGCCCGATCGAGCACGAACCGGGCATCGGCATGCTGTTGCAGGGCGCTGGCAGAAACATGGCTCGAGGGGAGGTCTTCGACGGCACTGCGCACGATCGGAGCCTTGTGCTCCCCGAAGGCCAGCAGCACTACGCGGCGGGCGTCGAGGATCGATCCCACGCCCATGGTGATCGCCTGCCGGGGAACATTCCATTCGCCGAAGAAATCGCTGGCGGCGTCGCTGCGGGTGACGCTGTCGAGCGTGATCAGGCGGGTGCGGCTCTCCTGCGGGCTGCCCGGCTCGTTGAATCCGATGTGGCCAGTGCGGCCGATGCCGAGCAGTTGCAGATCGATCCCCCCGGCCTCGCGGATCAGTTCCTCATACCGCACGCAAAATGCCTCAACATCGCCCCGCTCAAGCGTGCCGTCTGGAATATGGATCGCCTCGGCCGGAATGTCGACATGATCAAACAGATGCTCCCGCATGAAGCGGTGGTAGCTCTGCAGGGAAGCGGGCTGTATCGGCCAGTATTCGTCGAGATTGAACGTCACCACCGTGCGGAGGGAAACGCCCTCCTCCCGGTGCAGCCGCACCAGCTCGTCATACACGCCCACCGGCGTGCTCCCTGTCGCCAGGCCCAACACCGTCTTGAGCCCCCTGGCGGCCCGCGTCTGCACCAGCTCCACGATCTCGCGGGCCACCGCCCGGCTGGCGTCCCCCGGCTGGTCGAACACCGTCACTGGCACCCGCTCGACGACGGCGCCTGCATGCTGAGGGGCGTGAGGCACGGGCCCCCGATAAATTGGCAGCGACGACACGGCTGGCAGGGCTGGCTTTGGCATCGGGCGGTTCTCAAAGTGGAGGCGGTCAGGCTGTGGACTTAGCACAGCGCTCAGCCGCAGGAAATCGATCCAGCTGACGAAGCAGTGAACCCGGTGTCGTTTATCGCGTCTGCCCAAAAAGATCAGAGCAGTTTCGTTTTGCCGGGAACGGCCACGGGGAGCACCGGCAATTGGGGACCAAATTCCCACGAGACCGGAGAGAGATCCTCCTTGGAATCCCATAGCTGCTGCCAAGACACGATCTGGCCGGTGTAGGCGCTCATCCGGGCCATGATCGCCATCGCCGTGCTGTTGGTCATCCGTTTGCCGTCGTTGATCGGCTTGCCGGAGCGAATGGAGGCGAAGAGTTCGTCATGCTCCTGCTGATACATATCGCTCTTGGGGGCGTCGCTTGAATACGTGGAACCGCCGGCCTGGATCTGCCGCACATTCTGGAAGCCGTTGACCAGCGCCGTGCCGGTGGTGCCGATCACGTAATCGCTGTTGTCGGCTGCCGCCCCGGGAAAATGCCGGCACATGTGGAAGCCGCGCCGGCCATCGGCATATTCAAACGTGGCGCCAAAGTGGTCGAAGATATTGTTGCCGACCGGCACATCGGGGCGCACCTCGCGCCCGCCGGTGCAGAGCACGCTCTCCGGCGTGTCATCGTTCATCGCCCAGGCCAGCTTGTCGATGGCATGCACCGCCTGCTCCACGATATGGTCGCCGGAGAGCCAGGTGTAATAGGGCCAGTTGCGGATCTGATATTCCAGATCGGTCCACCCCTCCTGCCGGGGCACCTCGCCGCGAAAGCCAGCGGCGTTGTAGGTGGTGGAAGCCGCCCGCACCGGGCCGATCGCCCCCTCGTGAATGCGTCGGTAGATGTCGCGTTCCGGCGGGGAATAACGCCAGCAGAAACCCGCTACCAGCGCGAGATTCTTCGCGATGGCGGCGGTCACGCTCTCACTCACGCTCCGCAGCCCCTCGGCATCAACCGCCATCGGCTTCTCGCAGAAGATCTGTTTGCCAGCGGCGACCGCCGCCCGCAGATGGGCGGGACGGAAGGCGGGGGGGGCGGCCAGCAGCACCACATCGCAGCAATCGATCAATTTGAGATAGCCATCGAGGCCGGCAAACTGCCGCTCGGCCGGGCAGTCGAACCGCTCCTTGAAGGAGGGATCATCAGCCACCTTCTCCTCCACCATCCGCCCAAGCACATTGGCAGCGCTTTGCAGGCGGTCAGGAAAGGGATCGGCGAGGCTCCAGAGCACGATTCCCTTGTCGGCCTTCATCGCCTGTGAGGCAGCCCCGGTACCCCGGCCGCCGCAGCCGACCAGCCCGACCCGCAGCCGATCGCTCCCTGCCACGTTTGCCCCCCGGGCCAGAGGATGGCCCAGCAGACCGCCAGCGAGAGCCGCGGCGGTCACAAACCCCCGCCGGCTGAGCGCACCGTTGTCGGGCGTAGCAACTGTGAGCTTCGGCGCCGCTGCCTTCTCGTCCGCCTTCCCGTCATGCTTGATACGGTCTGTCTGCATCGGCTCGACTCCCTGCAATGTGCTGTGGTGGAGGGAATTCACAACGCTTCCCTCCCATCGGAAACCCATCCCGCAGGGTACGTCGGCCGGAAACCTGCCGTCAACTGGCCATTCCGCGACGTTTCCCGATCCCGACAGCCTACACCACCCACCCGGGGCAGGAGGTCGGGTGGTCCGGCCGCGTGGCTGGCACCGATACACAATTCAGGGCCACGGGCTACAATTTCTCGATTCCGGGCGGTGGCACTCCAGGTGGGCAACCGTGATGCCGGGCGGGGTAGGGCGCGGCGTGGTTGGGCGCCGTCCGATCGGGCCGTTTTTCTCAGCTGAATCTTCTGCTTTTCCAGTTCGTCGTTCCGGTATGGGGATGCCATGACAAGTCGTCGCTGCGCGTGGACCGTGATTGCTGCCACCCTGTTGCTCGCCCTTCCGGAGGTTGCCGCCGCCGAGGAAGCGAAGGCTGAGGCGGTGCCCGGCCTGGAAAAACGGATTCCCTGGACCACGCCCCACATCACCGGCACGCCCGAGCCCCCGCTCCCCTACGCCACGGAAAATGCCTTTCCGAAGCTGCGATTCAACAATCCCACCGAGGTGGTGCAGGTGCCCGGCAGCAATCGGCTGATGGTCACCGAGGAGAAGGGAAAGATCTTTTCCTTCCCCAACTCTCCCGATGCCAGCAAGGCCGATCTGGCACTCGATCTGTCGGGTGTGCCCGATCTCGATCACATCTTCGGGATGACCTTCCATCCCAAATTTGAGGAAAATCGCACCTGCTTCATCGTCTATGCGCTCAAGCCGAAGCTGCCTGAGGGGACGCGGCTCTCGCGGTTCAAGGTGAGCAACACCTCTCCCCCGGTGATCGATCCTGCCAGCGAGGAAATCCTCGTCACCTGGATGACCGGCAGCCACAACGGCTGCTCGCTCCAATTTGGCCCCGACGGGATGCTTTACTTCTCCGCCGGAGACAGCGGCGAAAACTTCCCGCCCGATGGCTACAACACCGGACAACGCATCGACGATCTGCTCGCCTCGATCCTGCGGATCGATGTCGATCATCCCGAAACGACCAGTTCCGAGCCGGGCAAGCCCCCGAAGCTCTACAGCATTCCCGCCGACAACCCGTTTGTGGATGTGCCAGGCGCCCGCGGCGAGGTGTGGGCCTACGGCCTGCGGAATCCGTGGCGCATGTGCTTCGACAAGGATGGCCGGCTGTGGGTCGCCGACGTCGGCTGGGAGATGTGGGAGATGATCTACCACGTCAAACGGGGTGGCAATTACGGCTGGAGCATCACCGAAGGCTCGCAGGCGGTGGCCAGCGAGCGGAAACGCGGTCCCCATCCGATCGAGAGGCCGTTTGTGGAGCATGGCCACACCGAGGCCCGCTCGATCACCGGAGGCTATATCTACACCGGCACGAGGCTGCCCGAACTCAAAGATGCCTACATCTACGGCGACTATGTCACCGGCAGAATGTGGGCCCTGAAGAACGACGGCGATGCGATCGCCTGGAAGAAAGAGCTTGCCGACACGCCGCTGGCGATCGTGAGCTTCGGCGTTGATTCTGCGGGCGAACTCTACATCCTCGACTACTCCGGCGGCACGCTCAACAAGCTTGTGCGGCGTCCCCCGCAGGAGATCAACCGCGAATTCCCCACCAAGCTCAGCGCCACCGGTCTCTTCTCTGACACCGCCAACCACATTACGGCCCCCGGCGTGCTCCCCTATGCGGTGAGCGCAGAAGCTTGGGCCGACGGCACCACCTCGCGCCGCTTCTTCGGTCTGCCGGGCGACACGAGGCTTTCGGTCTATGGCGGCAACAATCCCCAGCAGGGCACGATCCGCGGCAAGTTCAAGTTTCCCACCGACGGCGTGCTCGCCAAAACGGTGGGAATCGAGACGCGGCCCGGCGATCCCTCCAGCTGGCGCCGGATCGAAACCCAGATCTTCCACTTCACCGGGACCGACTGGGCCGCTTACTCCTATGTCTGGAACGACGCTCAGACCGACGCCGATCTGGCCCCGGCCGAGGGCACGACAGTGGCCCTCTCGGTCCAGAATTCCGACAAGGCAGATGCCAGCCAACTCGATCTGGCGGCCAACGGCGGGAGCCACCGGCAGACCTACCGGGTGGCTGCCCGAACCGAATGCCTGCTCTGCCACTCCACCCGGGGCGGCTCTATCTATGGATTCATCCCCGGCCAGCTCAACCGCGATTTCGATTATTCGGGAGCTGCCAGCTACGCCGGCCCTGCCGGTGCACAAGCGGCTGCCGTCCCTGCCGGCCGTACGGCCAACCAGCTGGCCACCTACGCCCATCTCGGTCTCTTTGCCGGCCCGGTCGATCAGGCGGCCGCCCCCTACCCCAATCCCTACGATGAGTCCGCCGACCTGACCCAGCGGGTGCGGTCGTACCTGCACATGAACTGCTACCAGTGCCATCTGCGCGGCGGCGGCGGCTCGAGTGACTTTGAAACCCGCTACGACATGTCGCTGGAGAAAATGAATCTGCTCGGCTCCGCTCCCAAGCATGGTGCCTTCGGAATTGAAGATGCCAACGTGGTGCGGCCGGGCGATCCAACCCGCTCTGTGCTTTACTACCGGATGGCCAAGCTCGGTCGCGGCCGGATGCCCCACTTCGGCTCGGAGGTGGTCGATCCGATCGGGCTGAAGATGGTGGGCGACTGGATCGCCAGCCTGCCAGCTGGGCCGGCCGGAGGCACAGCCGCCAGCACCCCAGCCCCAGCTACGGCAGATGATCTCTCCGCCGCCGGCATCGAACAGAGCCTCGCCTCGACCTCCGGTGCGCTGGCCTTGGTGCGGGCTTTGGAAACGCAGCCGCTCGATCTGGCCGCGCGGAAACGAATCGTGGCCGCTGGCTCGGCCCATGGCGATCCGCAGGTAAGGGATCTGTTTGAGCGGTTCATTCCTGAGCAGCAGCGGGCCGAACGGCTCGGCACCGACATCGACGCAGCGGCCCTGCTGGCTGTGGCAGGCGACGAGAAGCGCGGCGCGGCGATCTTCCATTCGGGTGTGGGCGTCACCTGCCGCACCTGCCATCGCATCGGCAGCGAAGGGCCCGATGTGGGGCCGTCGCTTGATGGCGTCGGCCGCAAGCTGACGAGGCCGCAACTGCTCGAAAGCCTGCTGCAGCCCTCCAAGACGATCGATCCGAAGTATGCCACGTGGACCGTGGTGACTGAGGGTGGAGATGTCTATTCCGGTCTGCTGGTGGAAAAAACCACAGCGGGGGTCACGATCCGCGATGCCCAAAACCGGCTCCACAGCGTGGTGGCGGCTGACATCCAGCAGTTCGAGCAGCAGCCACAGTCGCTGATGCCGGAGCAGTTGCTGCGCGATATGACCAGGCAGGAGGCAGCCGATCTGCTTGAGTTCCTCGCCCGACAGCAGGCCGCCCCCGTCACACCCTAGCTATCCGCGGACCAAGCCATCCATGGCCTTGGTCGGCTCGGTCGGGCATCGCATCCGGCGATTCAATCAATAGTCTGCCTGCCAGGAACCCTCGAGGAATCCTCTCACCATGTTTTCCCTGCCTCTTCGCCGCCTGGCGCTCGGGATCCTGGTGCTCGGCCTGCCTGCTGGCGCCGCAGCCGACGACTGGAATCAGTTTCGCGGCGGGCGGGCGCAGGGGATCACCTCCGCTTCCCGCACCCCCACGCAGTGGAGCCGTTCGGCAAACCTCGCCTGGCGCACGGCGATCCCCGGAGCGGGCTGGTCGCAGCCGATTGTTTCCGGCGGAAAAATCTTTCTCACCACGGCAGTGGTGCCTGATGGGGCCCGCCCCAAGGGGATGACCTGGGGGGTGATGGACACCACCACCTGGGGCCGGGCGAGGATTCCGGAAGCGCCGGTGCAGTGGCGCGTGCTAGCCGTAAACCCCGCCGACGGCTCCATCGAGTGGAGCCGCACCGTCGTGGAAGCGAAGCCAAAGTATGGCACCCATGCCTCCAACACCTACGCCACGGAAACCCCCTGCGCTTCCGCCGACACAATCTACGCCTTCTTTGGGGCGACCGGCACGCTGGTGGCGCTCGACCGCGCCGGCACCGAACGCTGGCGGCGGGAGTTTGGGTCGCAGCCGATCCAGAATCAGTTCGGCACCGGCTCTTCCCCCGCGCTGCACGGCGATCGCCTGCTGCTGCAGCTCTACAACGACGAATCGGCCCAGCTCTTCTGCCTCGATGCCGCCACCGGCAAGGATCTCTGGGTGGCCCCGCGGGGGAAGGGCACCTCCTGGGCCACGCCGGTGGTCTGGAACAACGCCGGCACGCCGGAGGTGATCGGCGCCGGCCAGGGCATGGTGATCGGCTACGCCCTCTCTGATGGCAGCGAGCGCTGGCGGTTGGGCGGGCTCGACACATCGTTTGCCTGCTCCGTGGTGGCCGATGAGCAAGGCGTTTACTTCGGCACCTCGAGCCCCGGCAGCAAGGCTCCCGCCTGCGCCATCGCCGCCGGCCACACTGGCGATCTCACACTGGCCAAGGGGGAATCTTCCAGCCCCGCCATCCGCTGGAGCCGTACAAAGAGCGGCGCCGGGATGCCCTCGCCGGTGATCGTGGGCGATCTCATCTATTTCTTCGGATCGACCGCCGTCTGCTATGACAAGCTCACCGGCGCGGAGAAATTCCGCAAGCGGATGCCGGGGGGCTCGCAGGCCGTCGGCTGTCCGCTGGTGGTTGGCAACAGGATCTATGTCGTGAACGAACTCGGCAACACGTTCGTGCTGGAGGCGGGGCCTGAGTTCAAGGTGCTGGCGGAATCGTCGTTTGATGCCGACGACGAATATTTCTGGGCCACACCGGCAATCAGCGGCGAGGATCTCCTCATCCGCTCTTCCGACGCCCTCTACTGCGTGCGTGCCGCCCCGGGGGCATGAGCCGTTTTCCTCCGGCCGGAATTGGGTGCGTCAACACTCGTTGGTCTCCTTGCCGAAGCGATGCGACACCCTACCGTCCGTTCAGCGATCCTCTTTGCCTCAGGGATATCTCCATGCGCTCCACGCTTCTGTTCCTGCTGGTTTTCCTCTCCACAGCTCTGACAAGCAGCCGTATGACTGCCGCGGCAGATCCGCTCCGCGTCGGCATGGAACTGGCCTATCCGCCGTTTGAAATGACCGACACCTCCGGCAAGCCCAGCGGCGTAAGCGTGCGGCTGGCGGAGGCCTTGGGGAGCCACCTCGGCCGCGAGGTGCGGATTGAAAACATCTCTTTCGACGGGCTGATCCCGGCACTCAAAACCGGCAAGATCGATTGCATCATCTCCTCGATGACGGCCACGCCCGAGCGGGCCACATCGATCGCCTTCTCCGCCCCCTATCTCAAAACCGGCCTGGCCCTGCTCGTGGGCACCCGCTCACCCGTGCAGGGAGAGGCCGATCTCAACCAGATCGGCCGCACGATCGCCGTGAAGAAGGGAACAACCGGCCACCACTACGCCGCCACCATGCTCAAGAAAGCCCGCGTGCTCGTGCTCGACAAGGAATCGGCGGCGGTGCTCGAGGTGGTGCAGGGGAAGGCCGATGCCTTCATCTATGATTCCCTCTCCGTCTATCAGAATCAGAAGCGCCATCCCGACACCACCCGCGGGCTGCTTAAGCCGTTTCGCGAGGAGGCGTGGGCGATCGGCCTGCGGCTCGGTGACGCTTCGCTGAAACAGCAGGTCGATGCTTTTCTGGAGGCCTTTCGCGCAGCGGGAGGCTTTGAAAAGCTCGGCGATGAATTCCTCCCGGAAGAGAAGGCGGCCTTCAAGGCCCAGGGCCTGCC
>Ga0114967_10000846_pt1 | contig 25805 bp, 23 predicted proteins | sample M_130628_MF_Meta_FD_92639 | JGI IMG/M metagenome (GOLD analysis project Ga0114967, IMG submission 92639) | Freshwater microbial communities from Lake Montjoie, Canada to study carbon cycling - M_130628_MF_MetaG | ecosystem: Environmental > Aquatic > Freshwater > Lake | place: Lake Montjoie...
ATATTTTAAGTTAAAATACTTTTAAGAAACTTTCGCCTTGGTAATGTCGCAAAAATTGGGTGAGAAGTAAACAAAAACTATGCGTGATCAATATTCCAACTATCACAAAGATGAAAACATTATTGATTAAATATACTCATTTTTATCTAAACGTATTCAAGGAAAAGACTCCTAAAAAAAATGAGCGATGATGAAAAGGTTTTGATAAATTGCTTATCATTTCAAGAGTAAATTGTATATTTATAAGTAATTATATTTATATCCAATTATGAAAAATCTCAAGCAAATCTTAACCTTCCTTTTCGGTGCATTTATGATTTTTGGTGGCGTCAATCATTTTACCAAACCCGAAATGTATGCCCCTTTTATACCAGACTTTTTGCCGAGTTTGGCCATTAATTATTTGGCTGGAGTTGTAGAAATTGTACTCGGTTTAGGTGTATATGATCCTCGCTTTCGCTCAAAGGCTACTTTCGGAATCTTGGTGATGATGTTGGTTTTTCTGCCACTTCATATCATTGATGTATTCAAAGAAAATCCTGCAATTGGTAGCCATCAAGCGGCCATTATACGCTTACCTGTACAATTTTTGTTTATTGCATGGGCCTGGTACATTCACAAAAAACAAGATTAAAATTCTCGTTTTGAGCATTTAAATGCCTAATATGAGTGAATTAAAACTTTACTATTCGAAAAAAGCCTTCATAATGTTTCACCTCAAAATTCACTCTCTTTCTTTTCAAAAACAAATGATCTGTATTGTTCTGAAAAGACAATTAGTAAAAATGAGTTGAATAAGCCTGCATCCAAAAAGTTGAATATAGATTAACGATATGCGTTTAACAGCTAAAAAAGTTATTCAAAACGGTTTTGCTCAAAAGATTTGGGAAAAAAATTGGAAGAATACTAAAATCTAAGGAAGAAAATACACAAATTGGAGCCTGGCATTGTATCTTAAAGTATTTCTTATGGGTAGCACGTCAATTATATAGCATTGATTATGTTGAAAATTTTAAAACTCATCAAGGATACTTTTGTAGGATTTTCGGAGGATAATGCCTTTAAGTTGAGTGCATCGTTATCATATTATACCTTATTTTCGCTCGCACGAATGCTACTTGTGTTTTTCTCGATTGTAGGTTTTTTCTACGGTCAGGATGCTATTAGAGGGGAATTGTATGGACAAATCAATGGACTTGTCGGTAAAGAAGTCGCTATACAAGTACAAAAAATGGTGCAAACTGCTCAACTTTCGGGAAAAACAGGTTTTGCAGGAATTGTGGGTGTGGTGATGCTTTTTATTGGAGCTACGGGTGTTTTTGCTGAAATACAAGATTCTATTAATCAAATTTGGTGATTAAATGCAAAGCCAAAAAATGGTGATATCACTTATCTAACCAATTGTTTTTTATCATTTTCGTTGATAGTTTCATTTGGGTTTAAATTCATAGTTTCGTCATTGGTTAATACTTTACTTGAATCGTTTAGTCAAAGATTGTCGGTCGAATTTTCAGCATCGACAGTCTAATTATTTAATGCAATCAATTTAGGAGTTGTATGGATTGTGATGACTGTGCTATTTGCAATAATTTTCAAAGTGCTACCCGACGGAAAAATGGCAAATAGAGTTGCATAAATAGGTACAGCATAGTTTATGGCTTTGCTTTTTAAGGTTGGTAAATACGTAATTGGATTTTATTTAGGTCAATCGAATATCTCAGATGTCTATGGAGCGGCTGCTTTGGTCGTAATTTATATTATTCATCTATGATTTTATATTTAGGTGAAGAGTTAACAAAGGTTTATGCCATGGAGTTTGGCGAAGGAATTAAGCCAGCTTCTTATACTGTGTTGATAAAACAGACCGAAATAGAAGCTGCTCAGAAGAATGTTGATACGATTGTAAAATAGCGTAATAAATTGATAATTTAAATTTTATGTTTAAGAAAACTAAAAGTACACTTCACAAAAAACAATAAATGATGAATTCGATAGCGAAACAAATAGGTGTAAAAACTTTACAAATCCTCAATTGGGGCTTTTTTTTGGCAATGGTTATAACCAATTACTTGGCGAATGCCTTACCGTTTAATCATAAAACTACCAAACAACTTTCTGACCAATACCCTAATCTTTTCGTGCCAGCGGGCATTACGTTTTCGATTTGGGGAATAATCTATCTTTTATTACTTCTTTTTTGTGTGAAACAAAGCAAAAATTTATTTAGTGAAACTCCTGACTCATCAACTAAAGAATTGGTTTATAAAATAGGTTTGAGATTTATTTTGAGTTGTGCATTAAATATAGGCTGGATTCTATCTTGGCATTACGAACTCTTATTTTTTTCAGTAGTAATAATGCTTTCGTTGTTGATGACACTTATTGACATTGTTCGCAGAATTAATTATCTTAGTAAAAATCACGAAATCAATATTCCAAAGGTATCAAAGGCAGCTTTTGGTGTTTACTTAGGCTGGATTTGTATTGCAACGATCGCCAATATTACGGCGGTATTAGTGTTTTTGAGTTGGGGATTTTTGAGCCAAATCCAAACTTTTTGGACATGCTTGATGATTCTAATCGGAGCATTGATTGCGAGTTGGACACTCACGAAACTCAATAATATATTTATCGGAGCAGCAGTTTTGTGGGCATTTGTGGGCATCATAATTCAACGAATTGGAGCAACGGAATATCACCGTTTTATTGTTTGTATTACAATTTTTGCCATTATCATAGTCAGCACAAGTCTTATTATCAAAACAACAAAAACAACCTTTCGAAAGGCATAAAAAATACCCTACTTATCAAATTCTTTTTTGCAATAGCTACAATTTATCTTATTTTTAGTTTTCTATTCAACAACAAAACTATGCTTATTATTGATGCACACCTCGATATGGCAATGAACGCCATCGAGTGGAATCGTGACTACCGAAAATCTGTTTTTGAAATCCGTGACCGCGAAAAAGGTCTGACTGATAAACCCGACCGAGGTAATGGCGTGGCTTCGCTACCCGAACTCCGCAAAGGAAATATTGGGTTGATTGTGGCAACGCAACTGGCTCGCTATGTTGCCCCCAATAGTATAATTACAGGCTACAATTCACCCGAAATTGCTTGGGGAATTACGCAGGCACAATTGGCTTGGTATAAGGCAATGGAAGATTTGGGCGAAATGGTACAAATTACGAATCTGACGGCTTTGGAAGCCCATCTTAAGCTTTGGCAAGATGAAAGTATCTCGAACGAAACCAAGCCAGTTGGCTATATTTTGAGCCTCGAAGGAGCTGACTCCCTCATCAATTTGTCGTATTTAGAAAAAGCTTACGCTAATGGTTTACGTGCCTGCGGCCCTGCACATTATGGCCCAGGACGCTACGCTCCAGGCACAACAATGTCAGGCGGATTGACTAAAATGGGCAGAGAATTAGTGCAGGAAATGGACAAACTTAATATGATTCTAGACGTAACACACCTTACTGACGAAGGTTTTACAGAAGCACTTGACTTGTTTAAAGGTAATGTTTGGGCCAGCCATCACAACTGTCGCTCTTTGGTTGACTACCAACGTCAACTGACCGACCAACAAATTAAAATTTTGATTGAACGTGGAGCTGTAATTGGTGGCGTGCTTGATGCCTGGATGCTCGTACCAAACTGGACTCGTGGCAAAGATACGCCCCAAGAACGTGGCGTTACACTCAATAAATTGATTGATAACTACGACCATATATGCCAAATTGCGGGCAATGCCAACCACATTGCCATCGGCAGCGATTTAGATGGTTGTTATGGCACCGAACAAACGCCAACCGACCTCGAAACAATCGCTGATTTGCAGAAACTACAAGATTTACTATCAAAAAGAGGGTATTCAGCACAAGACATTGAAAATGTTTTTCATGGAAATTGGTTGAAATTTTTGAGGAAGGCTTGGAAAAAGAATTAGAACCAACTTATATCGTAAACGGTTCAAAATTAGAGATTTTAAAAAATAACCTCGCCAAAAAAAAACATATTTAAGAAGTAACGATTTTGCCAATATTCAAATTATAAATGATGCAACCAAAAAAATTAAAAGAAGACCATTTTATGGAAATATTTTGATAAACATCTACTTGAATACACCACTGTTTGTAAATAAATGCCTGTTCAATAGTCTTTTTATGTAAACTATTCCCTGATCAAAATTGGTATAAATGTGGACTATGAACTACGGACTGTGTACTTTTTCCAAGGCTACATAATCTTTCATTACGACGAACTTTTCAATAGATTCGTCTTTTTTTGTCTTTTCAATACAAATATTTGCTATTTTCTTAGTAAATTTGATTCTAATGTTCAACCTATTTCATATTTTACCAAAATGCAAGATAAATCAACAAGCAGAAGAAATTTTATTAAAAGTTCTGCCATTGCGGCGAGCGGTTTTTTTATTGTCCCACGCCACGTTCTTGGTAAAGGATTCATCGCTCCGAGCGACAAACTCAATATTGCGGCTATCGGTGCTGGAGGCAAAGGTGCGTCGGATATTGCAAACGCCTACAATAACGGTGTAAATAACGTAGTTGCCCTTTGTGATGTTGACATGGCTCGTTGTAAAGCAAGTCTTGATAAATTCCCGAATGCTAAACGCTATAAAGATTTCAGAGTAATGCTCGAAGAAATGAAAGGTGATATTGATGCCGTGACTATCTCTACACCTGATCATCAACATGCAGTGGCAGCCATGGCAGCTATGCAATTGGGAAAACACGTATATGTGCAAAAACCACTCACACACGACATATACGAGGCTCGTAAGCTCACCGAAGGTGCGAGAAAAAACAAAGTTGTAACCCAAATGGGTAATCAGGGTTCGTCTAACCCTACTCAAAAAATTATGATGGATTGGCTTGATAAAGGCCATATCGGAAAAGTAAGCGATGTACATATTTGGACAAATCGCCCAGTATGGCCACAGGGAAATCCGCTACCGACTGATAAACCACCTTTGATTGAATCAATGGACTCGAAAGATTGGGATTTATTTATCGGAACAGCCCAATATGTTGATTATCACCCGCTATATCACCCATTCAAATGGCGTGGCTGGTGGAATTTCGGTACTGGTGCTTTGGGCGATATGGGTTGCCACTTGATTGACCCTGCTTTTAGAGTTTTAGGTTTAGGCTACCCAACCGAAGTAGAATGTAGCGTTGGACAAGTATTTATGAAAGATTGGCAAGCAGAATATAATCCCGAGGGTTGTCCGCCATCATCAAGTGTTCAAATCAAATTCCCAGCAACCAAACGCAATAACTCACCAGTAACAATGTATTGGACTGATGGCGGTATTCGTCCGTTCCACCCAGAGTGGATTCCTGCCGATGAGCCTTTGGCCGAAGCTGATAGCTCAAATGGTGTAATCATGATTGGTACAAAAGGAATAATGACTTGCGGAACATACGGAAATACGCCAAAAATATACTTAAAAAATGGTGAGAGAATTGAAATGCCTGCTCCAGACCCGAAATACAAATCATTACCTGAGCATGGGCATCAAGCATCATGGGCAGAGGCTTGTAAAACTGGTTTCAACAGCAAAGAACATAAGGCACTTTCGTCATCATTCGATTATTCTGGACCATTGACAGAAACAGTTTTAATGGGTAATTTAGCAATTCGTAGCTATATGCTCCGTAAGCCAAATGGCAAAAATGGTTTCAATTATGATGGTCGCAAGAAACTTCTTTGGAACGGAACAGATATGAAAATCACTAACTTCGACGAAGCAAACCAATTCGTAAAACGTCAATATCGTGACGGCTGGAAGTTAGTTTAATATTCAGACTTGATATTTTAGGGGCTGCCCGTACGGATGGAGAAAACATAATTCACATCCGCACGGGCAGCACCTTCATAATTCAAATTTAACAACATTATAAAATTTTTAATAAATCAAAGTCTCCGATTTTTGTCAAATACATATAGTTTAATAATAATGCGTTGGTATTATTTACCATTCGGTGACCTTCCACAAATGGTACCACGTGAGTCGTAATTCTTTCAAACTCATATTCAGTTCCCATTTCTTTATTGTTCATAGCTGCTATTTCTTCGGTAGTCATTTCTATTTCACAGGCATATAAATAAATGGCTTCATCGCTCGTTCCAGTAGCAGGAAAGCCCCTTTTTCCATCCATTAAGTCCATTAGCTGGCTTTCCGAAATCTCTAAGCCAGTTTCTTCTCTTACTTCCTGAACTGCAATTTCAAGTGGTGTTTTTGTACCATCGACCATACCCGCTGGGTGTTCATACGTAAAGCCACCTTCGGCAATGCGGCGTTGTTTTACCAAAAGCAAAAACTTTTCTTTGTTTTCTTTATTTATCAAACAAATCATCACACACACAACCTCGCCTTTAAGAAAACAAATCGGTGGAATTTTATCGCCTTCTGGAGTTTCGGCATCTAGCATTAATAATGAAAAAAGTACTTCGCCATTATAGCGTCGACGGGTAAAATGCTCATCTATTTTATTGATTTTCAAACCATTAGCAATCAGATTGCTTTTCCAAAGTTTAAATTTGTGGGCGTCTTCAAGTTTTTCGAGTATCATTTGTCTGAATTGTTTTTTGTATTCGTTTTCTATTAAAAAACAAAAGTAAGCATTGAAGGTTAGAATACTAGTCGGCACTGTCAATCATTTTTTTACCACTAAGGCACTAAGAACACTAAAGCTTACACTAAGGTTTGGGATGAATCTTAGTTACGGAGTAATGAAATTAAAAAATAAAAATTTTGCTTCACGGCAGATTTTTGCCAATTTTGTTGTGAAAAAGATACAATAGGCATCGTGAAAGAATATACAAAAAACCAACTCGCCCTTCGAAACGGACAAGACAAAGATGATATTTGGGTGGCTTATAATGGACAAATTTACGATGTAGGCAGTTCAAGATTATGGCGAAATGGCAAACATTACGAACACTGGGCTGGACAAGATTTAACCGAAGAAATGACCGATGCCCCGCATAACGAAGCCGTTTTTGAAAAATTTAAAGTTATTGGAAAATTAATTTAACAATAAAAAATACCATTGACCGTTGACTTTGGTCTAGAACTATCTCTATGAAACTCATTGAATCAATAATACTTTTTGCAAGCTTGGCATTATTGACCATGTTTGTTGACCAAGCACTTTACAAAGGCGTTCCGCTCAAAGACAGTTATTTCTTTTTGATGTTTGCCGTGGCAGGTTTTTTTTATTATACCTACCGCCGTGGAATTAGAATTATGAAAGAAAAAAAGGAAGAAGAAGCCAAAACGGAGGTCAAATCAAAGAAAATTGAAGACAGGCTTAAAAGAAAATAAGCATTAAAGGCAGCCAAAACACCATTTCACCAAGCCAACGATAGTTTTCATTTTTTGCTATTTTTTTATGAAAAAAGTAAATCAAAACTGAACAGAAAGCCATTAAAGTTTCTATAAAAAATACTTTTTGAAGAAAAACATTATCGGTGAAAAAGATAGAAATAGTCGAAATAGCCAAAACTCCCAATATTAAATAAGTACAATAGGTCTTGCCGAGTTTTTTGGCAAGATTTTTTGTTGCGGGATATGCTTGTGATTCGTAAAATGAAAAAATTAGGATACTCTGATGCACCAATAAAAAGAAAATAAATCCAGCCAAATAGGCTTGCCAATCAAGATTTATTTTGGCACTAAAAGCACTTCCTACCACGCAAAGACTATAAATAAATGAGGTAAAAATTTCTTTAAAATACTGATAATTAGCCGATTTTGATTTTTTCTGTAAAGTATAAAAATAAATCAGAATCAAAATCGAAAGGGCAACACCAAAATAAATGATATTTCGGGGCAGAAATAAAGCCAAAATCGATGCAATAAAAAACAGAATGATAATTCCAATTTGAAGATAATATTGATGTTGAAAATGAAATTGGTGTCGGGTATCTTGTGGCTCAGAATTTAGGTTATCGAGCAGGCGGTCAAGTATATAAACAATCCAAGTACAGATACCTAAAATCAAAATCGAAGGCAGATTTACCGCACCATTTCCGTCGGGTATTTTCCAAAACATCCAACTACATGCAACCGCTCCAACCACTACGTCAAGGTTTAGATAGTGCAGTGTTTTAAAGAACACTATTCTATTTTCTTTCATAACTAAATCTCAAGTATCTGCAACTGATTTACCCTTTTAAAATGATTAATATTTAGGGTAGCTAATTTGAATTGATGAAACTTTGCGGTAGCTGCAATTAGCATATCTGCCAAACCAATTTCTTGATTTTTAGTTTTAAGCTCCTTTTTAATCCTTACATTTTCATCAATTATTGATTCATCTAAAGAAATAATATGAACTTTTTGAAGCAATGCTATCCAAAACAAATCTTGCTGTTGGTTACTTCCAAACATTAATTCATATTTAGTAATGACCGAAATTGCCAAATCTTCTTCTTTAGAAAACAGGTGGTAAAGTATCGTTTTTTCTTTATTCTGTTTCCGAAAATAATCAATCAAGATCGAAGTATCTATCAAAATCATATTCTACCAATTAAATTAATAGCTTCTCTGTTTTTCAAATATTCTTGATATTCCTCTTCATTCCAAGTAGTTCCATTCAGAAGTATTTGCTGAAAATCTGTCACATTTTGTTTTATGCTCTTCTCTTTTTTTATAGAAATTAGTTCTAAATCCGCTAAATCTTTCAACAATTTAAAGGCTTTGGGATTTAAAATTTCGATAGAATACGTTTGCATAATTTTATTATTTATTCAAATTTAATCAATAGCCCTTAAAATCAAAATTCTATCTCATCTCCAACCGCAATCTTTCCAGTTTCCACTACCAGCAAATTCTGACCAAATAAAATTTTATTGTTCTTATTTCTATATTGAGTTAGCGTTTTAAGAGGTTCTTTTCCTTTCTCAGCCGTTTCGGGGTTTATCGTTGTCAAAACGCATCTTGCACAAGGTTTTACTCCCACCAATTTTGCTTCGCCAACAGTAAAATACTTCCAAGTGTCTTCTACATGGGCAACGCCACCCGTGAAAACAAGATTTGGCCTAAAACGCTTCATTGAAACTGGTTCATCCAAACGCTCATTCAAATTATCAAGACTTGCCTGACCAATGACTAATATTGGATAGCCGTCGGAAAAACTTGTATGCTCTTCTTTTGTGATTGAGTATTTCGGGTCGGTCAACCGTATCGACCCATCGGGTTGGTAAAACAAGCTGCATTTTTTGCCCAAAACTGACGTAAACCAGACATCCGCTTCGTCGCTTACTCGGGTTCCACGCACCACATCATCCCAAATCGTAATTTGCTGTTCCTCAACGGTTTGTGGCAAAAATGGAATCTTTAAAGGTACTTTTCTTTTCAAGCGATGATTTATGACTAAACCATCTTCATCGATAGCGACATTAATCAGAGCCATTTGTTCGTTTTGGCGTTGCGTAATGAAAACATTATTTTCGTCGGCAAGCACCCAACGGCGGTCATATTGCAGTCCACGTTCCTCAACAATAGCTTCTTTAAGGCTAATTCCTCCCAGTGATTTTATCGGATAAATGGTAATTTCGGAAACAATAAAAGACATATTTTGTTTTTTTATTAAATAGTTAATAAAAACTAAACTTTTAAAGATATAAATATTTGACTATCAACTTTTTATTCGTAATTTTTCAATCGAATTTTTCGTCATTCTTATTCAATACAACAATTCTTTGAAAAAATCGTTTGTTTGATTAGGTTAAACTCATAAATTGAGTAGAAATAATCAAAGTTTAGTTTCTCTTAAATCCCTAATCTCATATCTTGAATCTAAAAAAGATGAAAAGAATACTTCATATTATTGCCCTTTTAGTACTTTCAAATTCGGTTTTTGGACAAATTCAAACCTATAAACGGGGTCTTTCAAGCTTCGATAAAGGTCAGTACGAATTAGCAATTAAAGATTTGACGAAGGTAGTAAATATTGCCGAAACTGAGAAAGCCAACCTTTATCATAAAATAGCGGAATCTTACCGTTTGTCGAATCGTTGGGTGGAAGCAGTACCGTTTTATCAGAAGGCTTTTGAGGCAAAACTCACCAATTCAGAAGCTCATTATCACTATGCTTTTGCTCTGAAAGCCGCTGGAAATTATGATTTGGCATTAAAAGAATTACAAATATTCATCGATTCTAAAAGCACTGTAAAAGCTTTGAACGAAAAGGCGTATCGTGAAGTAAATACGCTCAAAACAATCGATGATATAAAGAAAAAACAAAGCGTTGTTGAGTTCAAAAATCTTTCGCAACTCAATACCAAAGGCTCAGAATTTGCCCCAATGGTACTGGGCAATGAATTGATTTTTACGGCTTCTCGCAAAAATAAAATTTATGCCAATGGTTTGCCTTATGTTGGTCTTTACAAAGTAAAAATCGATAAAACGATTGGCGAAATGGGCAAAATTGAAAAATTTAGCGATGCCGTTTTTGATGAAGAACGCAATGAAGGTACACCGACTTTTTCGCCCGATGGTAAAACGATGATTTATTCTCGTGGAAATACAGGTAAACGCCGTGACCTTTCACCCGATATGGATTTGTATATTTCACGCTACGTTGATGGAAGCGGTTGGACAGAACCACGCTACGTAAGTGCCTCTGATTCAGCTAGTTGGGATGGAAGCCCTGCTTTTTCTCGTGATGCAAAAACGATTTATTTTGCTTCAAATCGGACAGGTGGTTTTGGTGGACTTGATATTTATAGAGTAAATATGGATGCTTCGGGGCGTTTCGGAAATCCTGCCAATTTGGGAAAAGAAATCAACACCGCTGGCGATGAAATGTTTCCGTATGTTGCCGAAGATGGAAAACTTTATTTTGCATCAGATGGCCACCCTGGACTTGGAAAACTCGACCTATTCTTGGCTGTGCGTGCAGGAGGAAAAATTACGGTTGAAAATATGGGGATTCCGTATAACTCAAATATGGATGATTTTGGATTGGTAATGAGCAAGCGTGGCGATGTGTTTTTCTCATCAAACCGTGCGGGTGGCTTGGGCGACGACGATATTTATTACTACGAGGCTCCGAAAAAGCCCGATTTAGCCGATAACGATGACCCATCAAAAAACCCATTACTTTCACCAAAAACTGGCAATCCAGATAGCACCAGCAAAACACTCGAAATCAAGACTGTAAATTATTATTTAGTCGGAACGATAACCACCAAAAATTCAGCAAATGGTTTTGTTCCACTCGATTCGGCAAGAGTAAGAATAGTTGATACTGACAAAGAAAACGAAGTGGTTTCAGAAATAACTACAGAAAAAGATGGCAAATTTGGCCCAATCAAATTAAAAGTTGATGGTAATTATCTCGTGATGTCGAAAAAAATAAATTTTTTGACCAATCGTGAAGAGTTTTCGATGAATGGCCGTGAAATTCCGCAATCATTATTGAAGAAACCTGTAACCGATACAACTTTCTATACTTCACTCAACTTAGAGCCTGTTTTTGTCGGAAAAACATTTAGAGTTGACAATATTTATTATGATTTAGATAAATCGGATATTCGGACAGATGCGTCACTTGAGTTAGATAAGTTGGTACAAACCTTAATTGACAATCCTCTAATAAAAATTGAGTTAGGTTCTCATACCGATTCTCGTTCGAGCGATATTTATAACCTTCGTTTATCTCAAAAACGTGCCGAATCAGCCATTAATTATATTGTATCGAAAGGTATTGCTCGTGAGCGACTTTCGGCTAAAGGCTACGGTGAAAGTGAATTAATTATAAAAAGTGCTAAAACCGAGGAAGAACACCAAACCAATCGTCGTACTGAGTTTAAGGTTTTAGAAATAGAATAGTTTTAAAAGTTTTCGGTTGGCAGCCAACAGTCATCAAAAAATACTTTTGTAAATTTAGAAACAAAACCAAAATACCCATTTCAGCGTTTATATAAACGAGCGTGTCAAGCCCAAGCCTGACACGCTTTTTTTAATCAAAACATTTCATAAAAGCTATGAGAAAAACATTTGTTGCCAGCCTCACGCTGAGCGTTTTTATTTTTATTTTATCATGTAGTACAACTACCAAACCATCCGAAAAAGTGGTTGATAATTCAGTTTATGGTCCAACTGAAAAAGCCTATTTTGCATCGGGCTGTTTTTGGTGCGTAGAAGCTGTTTTTGAAAGTTTGAAAGGTGTAAAAGAAGCCGTTTCGGGATATAGCGGTGGGCATACGAAAAACCCAACTTATGAAGACGTAAACACCGAACTTACAGGTCATGCTGAGTCAGTTGAAGTAATTTATGACCCAAAAATCATTTCTTATGAAACACTTTTAAAGGTTTATTTTGCCTCCCAAGACCCAACACAAATAAAAGGACAAGGGCCAGATAAGGGAGATTCATATCGTTCGATAATTTTTTATCAAAACGAAACCGAAAAAGTCGCTTCAGAAAACTACAAAAAGCAACTTGATGCTTCGGGCAAATACAAAAAGCCGATTGCAGTAGAAATCGTGCCTTTCAAGGTATTTTGGAAAGCTGAAGGATATCACCAAGACTATGAGCGAAGCCACCCCGAAAACCCCTACGTTCAGAATGTTTCGATTCCGAGATTGGAACGGATGAAAGCCCAATTTCCGGAGTTGTTGAAAAGTAAACATTGAAAATAAAATAGTTATTAAAAAGTCCCTCTTCTGAATTAAAAGAGGGACTTTTTTATTTTACAGTCTACAATTTGTTAGTTTGGATAACCAGGGTTTTGAGGTTTCAAATTCGGATTATTCAACATTTCTTGTTTTCCAAGTGGAAGCAATAAATGTTTTTCTTGCAAAGCTTGCTTAGAGCTTTGGTTGACGTGCCCAACGAAATTATTGAAGCCTTTTGTAGTTTCGTTGAATACCTTACGCAAACGTATCATATCAAACCAAGTAATTTGCTCGTAGCATAGTTCATGCCATCTTTCTTTCCAAACAGCTTCTCTGAATGAATCTTTTGAATATGCCGTCAAAGCTGGGGTTGTTAATTTAGCCCGATCTCTGATACGTTTGAAAGCATCATACGCTTGTTGATTAGGCCCACCAACTTCGTTTTGAGCTTCTGCAAATATCAATAAAACTTCGGCATACCTGATTTGTGGTACATTTAAGTTATCATTACGAGAACCTGCTACACCAGCCGAACCATTAGCCGTTTGATTGAAGTGTTTGAAAATATACGGAGCACCCAATTCAAATTTAGCACCATTTCCATTCGTAAAATAACTTGTATAGAAATATCCTTCTTGGTCTTTTGTACGTAAATCGCCCACCTCGTAAGAGTTATAAAACGATATAGTTGGAACAGTGCTTCCGGTTCCACCAGGCCCATTAAAAGTCACAGGCTTAAAGTTAGGAAACATATTGCCCATCGGATTTCCAGCAACCAAAGTGTTATGCTGAATCATGAACAAATGCTCAACTCTATTTTTAAGGCTCTCTCTATGGACATCAAGGTACGTTGGGAAAAGGTTGATTGACGTTGGGTTGCTATTAGCATAAGTAATTACTTCAAGGGCTTTATCAGCGGCCAATTTATAATGTGTTACACCCTTACTCAACGGGAAACCAGCCATCGTTAGATATACACGAGCCAATTGAGCTTTTACAGCCGCTAAACCAACTCTACCACTAACATCCATCCAAGCCAAACCAGCATTTTCAGCCTCGGTCAAGTCAGCGATGATAAGTTTGTAAATTTCTTCTTGCGGTGCTCTCGAAGGCAAGAAGTCTTCTGAGCCTGCAGTCTGAGGGTTGGTAATCAACGGAATATCACCCCAAAGTCTCACAGCAGTAAAATAGGCCGATGCACGCAAAAACTTAGCTTCACCCAAAATCTTTTTCTTTTGAGCATCAGGCATTGGCGTAATTGGTGGCACTTTCGCAATTACTTGATTGGCTTGTGCGATCACTTTGTACAAACCATTCCAGTAGTTAACTACGTGAGCGGTGTTTCCATCATGAACCAAACCATAAAGGTTATTAAGGTCAGAATTCTGAGCTGTTTCGGTTGTCGAAGTTCCAGTAAGAGCTTCCAGAAGTTGCCAATTAGAAGAAAAAATACCAGCACCACCACCCATAAATCTGAGGTCGGCATATACAGAAGCTAAAGCCGCCTCAGCGTGGTCAGGAATCGTGTAAAAGCTCTCTGGAGTAAGGTTTGACGGAGCATTTTCCTTCAAAAAGTCAGAACAACTGGTCTGGCTAACCAATAATGCACATGCAAGTGCTATTTTTAATTTATTAGAAATATATTTCATTTTTTATTCTATTTTCAAGATAATTCACTGATTAAAACGCAAGCTGTAAACCCAACATATAAGTGGTAGGTTTTGGATAATTGTGCCACATCATACCTTGCGAGAAAGCACTATTTCCATCTCCTTGGTTGGTTGGAGTCACTTCAGGGTCGCCTATTATTTTATCTGTAACAGCCAAGAAGAAGTTTTGTGCAGATGCGTAAACTCTCAGGCGGCTCAATTTCAATTTGTCTGTTACACTTCCTGGAAAAGTATATCCCAACAATAAGTTTTTACCACGTAAGAAAGAACCATCTTTAATCCACCAACTATCCACGTTTGTTACGTATCCAGCTCTTGTATCTCTGATTTCGGCAATCATTGAATTCTGGTTTTGTGGAGTCCATGCGGTCAATACTGATTTGTAGCTATTTGCCAATGCTTGACGGTCTTCGCTGGCGTGAAGGTTCATCATCATTACATCGTTACCATAAGAATATTGCAACTCTAATGTGAGGTCGAAATTGCCATATTTCCAAGTGTTCGTCAAAGCACCCCAAAACTTCGGACTACCATTTCCGATGATTGAACGGTCAGCATCAGTAATTGCGTTATCGCCGTTTACATCCAAGTATTTAATATCACCTGGAAGAATAGTTAGACCATTCCGGTAGCTTGTAAATTTCGCAGCTTTGTCTCTTTCAGCTTCACTCCAAACGCCCAAACGAGTAAGTCCCCAAAACGAACCAACTGGCTCACCGATACGGATAATGTTAGTTGGGTTAGTAAAGTTAGGACCACCAACGTTGAAGATGTCAGAAGGTGTTGCCAAAGAAAGCACCTTGTTTTGATTAAATGATATATTGAAGTTAGTATTCCAACGCAGTTTAGCAGTATTAATGTTCACTGTATTTAGAGCAAACTCCAAACCTTTGTTTTGCATCGAACCAACGTTTCTTCTGATTGTAGCGTATCCACTTGTTTGTGGTACCGGAGCATCAAGAAGCATATCGGTTGTTTTGCGGTAATAAAAATCAGCCTCGATATTCACACGGTTATTAAACAAACCAATTTCCAAACCAACGTCAGCTTGAGCTGTTTTTTCCCATTTCAAATCTGGATTTGCCAAACGTGAAAGTCCAGTTCCTGATACACGAGTATCATTATAAATAGTAGCATAGTTTGAGCTAAGTAATGATAATGACGAATACGAAGGGATTTCTGAGTTACCCGTTAGTCCATAACTTGTACGTAATTTCAAGTTTGAAATAACAGTATTTTTGCTCATGAATTCTTCTTCCGAGATTTTCCATGCAAATGCTCCAGATGGGAAAAACGCAAATTTACTATTTTCACCAAATCTTGATGAACCGTCAGCTCTTCCTGTAAAAGTAAATAAATATTTATTACTCAAACTATAATTTAATCGACCGAAGTATGAGTTAAAGGCAAATCTTGAAGCCCCAGAACCTACCGCAGGAAGTGTAGCACCCGCACCTAAGTTATTGAAACCAAAGTAGTCAGTCGCAAAGCCACGCACACTTGCGGCAATATTAAAGAAATCTGTTTGTTGCCACGACACACCCAATAAACCCGTAAATGAATGAATTTTATTGAAAGTTTTATTGTAAGTCAAGAAATTCTCCAACGACCAAAACGTTTGTTTTTGGTTTGAAGCCGAAGCAGTTCCTTGGTCACCGATTGCCAATGTACGAGTAGTTGATTGATTATTTTCTTGGGTCATGATGTTTGCCCCAAAAACTGTTTTCATCTCTAAACCTTTTGCAATTGTGATATTTGAGTACATCGAACCAGTTGTAGTCTGTGTATTTAAGATAAACTGTCTACCCATCAAACGGTGAACCGAACTAAAAGTACCTTCTGCAAATGGGAAATCACGGTTGTTAGCGTACGTACCATCAGCGTATTTTACAGGAAGGAAAGGAAAATCCTCTACAATCTGACGTGCAACGGCATCATTAATATCAGCCAAACGCTCAGTTTGATTATTATAAGCAAGCGTACCACCAACTTTCAACCATTTTTTAATTTGGTCATCAATTGTGAATCTTCCTGCATAACGTTTTAGGTAGGAAGTTTTAATTAGTCCTTGGTCATCTCTATAACCCAATGAAAACGAATATTGGGTACGCTCGCTTCCACCATTAAAACCCAGTTGATGATTTTGTGATAATTTAGTTTGTGATGATTCTTTAAACCAATCCGTATCATATAACGGATTTCCTTGTGCATCAAAAACACGTGGGTCAGTACGACGTAATTTTGGATTCAAATATGCCCATCTACCTGCTGCCCAACCAGCTGGGTCGTATTTTTGCATGTTTGCCCAAGCTAAATCTTCAACTGCCATGTATTCCTTAGCATTCAAAACTTCTGGACGGTTTGGCCCAATCGTATTTGCACTAAAATCAGAGTTATAAGTTACTTGACCATCGTTGGCTTTTCCTTTTTTAGTTGTTATCAAAACCACACCATTGGCACCTCTTGCTCCATAAATTGCAGTAGAAGAAGCATCCTTCAAAACCTCAACCGAAACAATGTCGTTAGGATTGATGTAGTCAATCGCCGAACTAAATTGTGCTTGGTTGTTTTGAGGAAGCATTACCCCATCAACTACATACAATGGATTATTTGAAGAGTTGATCGAGCTAAAACCTCTCACACGGATGGTTGTACGACCACCAGGGCGACCAGAGTTAGTATTTACTTGTACGCCCGCCATTCTGCCAGATAGAGCTTGATTTAAAGATGCCGCCGGACGTTCTAATAATTGATCTCGTTTTACCACTCCAACTGAACCAGTTAAATCTGATTTCTTTTGCGTACCATAACCAATCACAACCATTTCTTCCAGGACATTATCTTTTGAAGTTAGTACAATATTGAAGTTAGTTTTGTTTCCAACCATAATTTCTTGCGTATCATAACCAACAAATGAAACTACAAGAACAGTTGAGCTATTCGGCACTTCGATTTTGAAATTACCACTCACATCTGTACTTGCACCTTTTGTTGTGCCTTTTACGGCAACACTCGCACCAATAACCGATTCGCCGTTTCCGTCTGTTACCTTACCAGTTACAACCATAGAGCTTTGTCCAAAGGTCACGAAAGATAATAAAAGAAAGAGTACCGATAAGTACCTTGACTTTGATAGATAGAACTTACAATTCATAAAAAATTAAGTTTTTTTGTTGAAGAATGAAAATTTTGAATATTATTTCAACTATATTAATATTTTTTAATTTTTAAAAAAGGATTATAAAATATGAATATATTAATGTGTTTCATTAAATATTTTATAATGTCATCCTTAATATATTATTAAATAAGAAACTTTTATAGAAATATTTACGGCTAAGTTTTGAAACAAAAGATATGAGACGGTTCGACGCAGCCGTAAATTACTAAAATCAATATTTACATCATTTCAATTTGTCGATTAATATTGTCTCACAAAAGCGTATTTTCGAAACTCAATTATTCAAAAATTCCATAAAACTTTGCTGCGTTCTCACCAAAAACTTTGCATTTTTCTGAGACTGAAAAACCTTTGATGTAGGTTTCAATTATACCTTTTACTTGGCTGTAATCGCCCGCTACTAAACATACTGGCCAATCTGAGCCAAACATAATTCTATCCGTTCTAAAAGCTTCAAAAACGATATCTAAAAAAGGTTTTATCTGTTCATAAGTCCAACTTTTCCAATCTGCTTCGGTGATGATTCCTGACACTTTACATTGCAGGTTTTCAAACTTCGCCAAAGATTTAATATCTCTTTTCCATTCATCAATTAACCCAGCTTTTATGTATGGCTTAGCGATATGGTCAAGCACAAAAGGCTGATCTGGAAATTGAGCCACAAATTTTTGGGCAGTAGCCAAATGCTTCGGAAAAATAAGAATATCGTAAGTAAACTCATGATTTTTTAGCTTCGATATTCCACGCAAAAAACTTGGGCGAAGCATATATTCTGTATCAAGTTCGGCTTGTAGAACATGTCTAAAACCTACCAATTTTTTCTCTGATTTCCATTCACTTAGCTGTTCATCAATTGCATCATCTTGGAGGTCAATCCAACCGACAACCGCCTTTACAAAATCATTTTTAGCGGCTAAATCGAGCAAAAATCTTGTTTCGCCAAGACTTTGGTCGGCTTGCACAGCTACGCAAGCATCAATTCCATTTTGTTGCAAAGTGGGTTGTAAATCTTCGGGATAAAAATTTCGTTGAATAACCGACATATCATCAGTAATCCACGAGTCTCGGATAGGGTCGAAGGTCCAAAAATGTTGGTGCGAATCAATTGTCATTTGATGAATTTTTTTTCAAAGATATTGATTGAAATAAATGGTAAACAAGTATTTGGTAGTTTACGGTCAATAGTTTACAGCCCACACTAACTTAAAATACTGTCTATCAGTTTTTTATGAAAAACAAATTTATCGATTAAATATATCCAACTGTTTGCGATACTTTTAGCTTAATTAATTTAAAAACTTTTCTGGTAAAAAAACAAAATTATTAATGGTTCAATCTTCACACAATTATAGCATAATACAAACTAAAAATAGCTCTAATATTATTTATTTTCTATTTTTTTACTAATAATTGCTTGCATAATTCAGCTAAAGTAAATATTTTTGAGTTAAAGTTGTGTGGATTTAGTATTAGAAAAGGCTATGGGAGCTTTACCGATAGCCTTTCTTTATTTTTGTTAGTTACAAATTTTACAAAATACATATTTTTAGGCTGAATCTTTAGCTTTCCTTTCAGAATAAAAAACTCTTTTTTATTCCTTTTATGAACGAGTCGGAGCTTCATCCCGTAATATTTATGAATAAAATTATAGACGACTTACAGGCGATTGCAAGCTGCCAACGAGCTGAATTTTCTGCGAGGTTTTTCAAAACTGGTAAAGGCCAATATGGTGAAAACGATGTTTTTATAGGTGTAACAAATCCTGATTTGCGAACAGTTTGTAAAAGATATCTTTCGTTGAACTTTTATAAATTGCAAGAGTTATTGGATAATGAAGTTCACGAATTTAGAATGGCGGCTTTGATTATTCTGGTTGAACAAATGAAAAGAGCTAAAACAGCCGAGAAACGCACCGAAATCTATGATTTTTATTTATATAACACTTGCCGCATCAATAACTGGGATTTGGTCGATTGCTCAGCAAGAGATATTGTAGGTTTTTTTTTATTTGATAGAAACCGTAGTATTTTATACGATATGGCTCGTACTGAGCATCTGTGGTCCCAACGTATTTCAATCATTGCCACGCACTATTTTATCAATAAAAAACAGTTTTTGGATACTCTTAAAATTTCCGAAATTCTACTTTCACACAAGCATGATTTGATTCACAAGGCTGTCGGTTGGATGTTGCGAGAAGCATGGAAAAAAGGGGCAGAAGAACAAATTGAGGTTTTCTTGGAGCATAATATTGGAAGAATCCCTCGCACAACTCTAAGATATGCCATCGAAAAAATGAGTGATGAGCGAAAAAAGTATTTTATGAAGCTACGATAAATTTGATAAAATGATTTTTTGAGTTGAATATATTTTAAGAGTCTTTTTCGAAGTGTCCTTAGAAAACAGTTCAAATTGTGCGTAATTTTCAACAAATATATATGGTTTCAACGGGTAATTCTGTTATACTGAAAACTTTAAAAATCATTGTCTGTATCAAAAACCTTAACTTTATCTTCTACAATGAACAAACGTCAATTTATCAGAACCCTAACTGCTACAAGCCTTACACTACCTTCTTTTGGAAAAAGTCTGGACAAAATACCATCGAGATTTGAGCAACAAAAACCAAATAAATTAGCTCAAAATGAAGATTTTTGGGCAGGAATCAGAAAAGCTTATAAAATTAAACCTGATTATATCAATCTCGAAAACGGCTATTATTCGTTTGCTCCACAAGAAACCATAGAGGCATTTATAAGCAATGTGCGAGAAATAAATTTTGAGGCATCTTATTACATGCGAACTCGACAGTTTGATGACAAAGCCGAATCACGTAAAAAATTAGCAGCATTGGCGGGGTGTTCTGAGGAAGAATTAATCATTACGAGAAATACCACCGAATCGCTCGATACCGTGATTGCAGGTTACGATTGGAAAGCAGGCGATGAAGCCGTAATGGCTATGCAAGATTACGGAGCCATGCTGGATATGTTTAAGCTGCAAGCCCGCCGATATGGGATTGTGAATAAAATTGTGTCTATTCCGAATCATCCTAAATCTGATGAGGAAATTATTGAAATATACGAAAAAGCCATTACGCCAAAAACTCGCCTTTTGATGGTTTGTCATATTATAAATATTACCGGACAGATTTTACCCATCCGAAAAATTTGCGACATGGCTCATGCCAAAGGTGTTGATGTGATGGTTGATGGAGCTCATGCTTTGGCACATATTGATTATAAAATCAGCGATTTGGGTTGTGATTATTACGGAAGTAGCCTGCACAAATGGCTCAGTGTGCCGCTTGGTACAGGACTTTTATACGTAAAAAAAGAAAAAATCAGCAAGCTTTGGCAGATGTTTGGCGATATGGGCTACCAAGATGATGACATTAGGAAATTAAATCATACAGGCACACACCCTGTGCATACCGACCTTACAATAAGCAAAGCCATTGATTTTCACCAGAAAATCGGCATCGAACGCAAAGAAGCAAGGCTGCGTTTCCTTCAAGAATATTGGACTAAACAAGTAAGAGATATACCAAATATTGTGCTAAATACGCCATCAAATGCTCAACGTGCATGCGGTATTGCTAACGTAGGAATCAAGACCATTAAACCTGCAGATTTGGCAAAAATACTACTTGATAACTATAAAATTTGGACGGTTGCCATCGATTACGCCAATGTGCAAGGCTGCCGAATTACGCCAAATGTTTATACTTCTACTGCCGAATTGGATAAATTTGTAGCTGCTTTGAAAGAATTGGCGGCCTAAAATCTTCATAAAAAGTCGGCATTCAGTTCATTTGTGGGTTTAAACCTACATTGGAACTGAATGCCGACATTGAATATAATATCGGATGTGGTGTTTGGATGTTTCAAAACAAAAATCACTTCACTTTCAAAACCACTTTTGCCTCAACATCTTTTACTAATGAACTTTGCACCGAAATTTGGTTTTCGCTGACGCCTGTTTCAAGTAAAACTTCTCTGATGGCATACGCTCGGTCTTCACCAAGGGTTCCTTTTGAACTTTGTGAGCCACCCGCAATCGTAATTTTTGAATTACGGTTTCCTTTTAAGTACTTTACAACTGCATCCAAATCACCTTTTGAGCTAATTTCTGCACTATTATTCTCAAAATTAGTATTCAGGCTTATCCATGACTTATTGCTTTTCAGTTGCTGATTTATATCACTTACAGTTGACGATACATTTTCATTTAAAATAGCCTTCGGTGTTTCTTTGAGTTTAGTTTGTTCGGGCTTTATTACCCCAACTTTTTTTGTCTCTTCAGCTTTTAGTTTTCCTACCGAACCTTTTTCTGTTGTTTTTACTTCTCCAGCAGGTTTTACTACTTCGGTATTTGTAAAATTAGTACTTGTATCACTCGGAGATATGGTCGAAAAACCATTATCTGTTGCTATCGAATCTTGATTCAGAAAAACACCTTCTTCTGTTGTTGGGTCGGCTGGATTAACGCCTTTGCGATATTTCCAAAAATATGCTAACCCTGCCAAAAATATTAAACTTATTAATACCCAAGGTATCCAAGATAATATTCCTTTACTTCTGGTTGATTCTATTTTTACTTCTTTTGGCTTTTCCTCGTGTTCTGGTTTTATTATTGAACTTTTAAAATTCAATTGATTGGCAATGGCAGGCGGTAAGGCTCCAAAAACCAACTTTTGTTGGTCGGTCAAAAGTCTTGTCAGACCTGATACACCAAGTCCTTCTTTAATGACAACTTTGCCCAGTGCACCAAAAACTAATGGAGCGGCCAAACCCACCATTGAAGATGCAGAAGTTTTGCGAATTCCCGTCAGTGCTGATAGTTTTTCTATAATGGAATTACTATTGCTACCCGCAAAATGGTTAAAAATATTAGATCCGATTGTAATTAAAAGCTGCGTTTTATCAAAATTTTCAAGCAAATTTGGCAAATCATCAAGAATTTCACCTGTATGTCCACCATCCCTCAAGATATTCATTACTTTACTTGTATCTTCGTCATTTAAAGCATTTCTCATAATTCCTCCCAATAAAATCAGTACAGAACTATTTAAGGCAGAGACTATATTTTCTGGGTGTTCGCCCAGAAAGATACTAACTTTCTCTATCACAGAATCAGTCAATTTCTCTTTGATGAGTTCAATTATGTCCATAAAGTTACAAATTCGTATTAAATAAAAAGTTTTCGGGTAATGTTTAATATCAACATTAACCCTATCAAAAACTATGCCCAAAGTAATTTTTGGCTAAAATATTATTTAACCATTTGATTATAAAATGAAGTAAATTTAAAGAATATTTGGTAATTAAATTAGCTAGAATTCGTAAATATTGCACCAATATTTTATATATTATCAATACCTATTTGCTCCGATTTCATACTTTATATTTTTCAAAATGATTTTAGCAACAAAACTTTGTTTTGTTGCTAAAATGAAAGTTACTCCCTAAGACATAATCCATTTATTATAAGGAGCAAATAAAAACAATCTGCTCCTTTCATTATTTTTTTTCAAACCTTTTTCCAAGTTTCCAGTTCAAGGATTTCGCCCGTTATTTTCTTCTTTAATATAACTTTCTTATCTCCGTTTGGCAAAATTTCTTCTTTGATTAACCAATGATCAGCATCATATTCGGTAAAAACTGATGGCTTTTTTACGCCAACTTGTCCACGCCATTCGGTTAGCTGAACTGGCTCCCAAAGTTTGGATTTAGCCGATTTGTAAGCCGCATCAATGATGGCATTGACTACATATCCATCATAAAATGTCTCTTGCGGTTGAGTACCTTTTTCATAAGCCTCATACATATCAATAAACATACTCGTGTAGCCCAACTCGTGGGCTTCGTCTCCAACAGGAAACTGCCATCCCGAAGAGCTTTCTGCTTTTTCCACCAAATACCCATCCGTATTTCCACTCGTAAACATCTCAAAACCAGTCCTTAGCCAAGAATTCACCCAAATTGTACCTTCGGTTCCCATCACTTCATCTCGCAGATCCATGCCTCCACGGAATGTCCACGATACTTCAAACTGTCCAATGGCTCCGTTTTCATATTTGACTAAGCCAATGGCATGATCTTCGGCATCAATGGGTTTTACTTGGGTATCTGCCCAACACATTACTTCTACGGGCAAAATATCTTTTCCTATAAAATTCCGTGAGATTTCGATGCAATGACAGCCCATGTCAACAATGGCACCACCGCCTGCTTTTTCCATATCCCAAAACCAATCAGAATGCGGACCAGGGTGCGTTTCTCGAGATTTTGCCCACAAAACTCTTCCAATGGCTCCGGCTTTTACACTTGCCAAAGACTTTGAGAATTTTGGGGTGTAACAAAGATCTTCTAAATATCCAGCAAAAATTCCAGCCTCCTCACAGGCTTGGGTCATTCGAAGTGCTTCAGCTGCTGTTCTACCTAATGGTTTTGTGCAAAGCACCGCTTTTTTATGTTTTACACATAGATGCACTGCCTCTTCATGTACATAATTTGGTAGGGCAATAATCACCATTTCTGTCTCTGGATGGGCAATAGCCGCCTCCATGTCTGTAAAATAATGGGGCACATTATAGTCTTTGGCAAAACGAACTGCTGTATCTTCCCTTCGGGCATAAATTACTTTCACCTCGTCTTTTCCGCGGCGACCAATGAGCGATTCTGCATAGAAACGGCCAATGAAGCCACCTCCTAAAATACATAATTTTATCATAATTTAAGGCAGTAAAACAAGTTTAAATGTATCTTCTATTTCTTTTAAATCAATAGTATGGGCCTGAACGGCATTCATGGTATTGGGTGAATTTTTTTCAAGACATTGTTCAATTACGATGTGGGGTTTTACTTTTTTCTTCATCAATTCTACCGCAAATTGTTTGTAATTAATATCTCCTTCCCCGGAAAAAACTTCTTGCCAAATACCATTTTTTGATTGTCTAATGTGAAGCTCAATAATGCGGTCACCATACATCTTTAACACATCAAAAACTGCCAATTGCGAATTTTGAGAGCCTCTATAAACCCAATGCACGTCCATGCAGAAATATAGATGGTCTGGCGAGGTGTTTTGCAACATGTGATGAAACTCTCTTGCCCCAGCTCTCAATTCCACGTCGTGGGTATGATAGGCAAGCTTCAATCCGTTTCTTTTCATGGATTCCCCTATTTTCTCTAATGCTTTGGCTTGTATTTGCAATTGCTCATCTTTTTTGAGTTTGTCGCTTCCCCAGGCAATTGGATTTGGGTTGGTAACTATAATTTTGGTGCCGTATTTTTTTACAACCTCCGCTATCTCTAGCATATTCTTAATTGATTTTTCTACCTCTTCTTTTTCATGCAAAACACTCCCAATATAAACTGAGGGCATTTTGATGCTATATTTTTTCAAGACGGCAATCAGTTTGGTGGCTTCTTCGGCATTTGCTAAACTTGGCTCATAGGCTTTAAGACCTGTCTTTACATACTCGGCCATGTCAGCATCCAGATTACCTCCCCAATGCTTGCTTTCTCTTCCATAAAAAGTACCCCAATTATAGGAATTACTACTAATTGGAAAATTCTCTTTTACAGATTCAAACTTTTGAATCAAACCCAATACTGGTACTGTGGCTATGAAATTTCTTCTTTTCATGTGATAACGTCACCCTTAAATTCCCTCTCCGCAGAAGAGGGTACTTTGTATGACTATTTTATTAATTTATATTCAAATCCTTCGCCAAGTTCTAGAATTTTGTGGGGAGTTCCAAATTTTTCACAGGCAATTTTGAAGTTTTCTGGGTCTTCTGTGTTAAACTCAAATAAATGATAATGATGAGGTATAATACATTTAATGTCCGCCATTTTGCCCAATTCAGCTGCCTCTTGAAAACTTAAATTACCAGCAACTTTTCGTTCGGGTTTATTACCGTTAATGGGTAAAAAAGCGACATCAACTTTATATGGTTTCAAAATTTCCTCTAAACCTTCAAACCAAAGAGTATCGCCTGAATGATAGACTGCAAAGCCACCAAATTCAGCAATAAAACCCATAAATTTACATTCACCTTTTTCGTTTCGCTCAACTTCATTATGTGCCGCTGGAATTCCCGTAATTTTGAATCCTTTATGTTCAAAACTGAGTCCGTCATTTAGGCCAATCGGGAAGTTCAAATCACACTTAACTCTCTCAGCTACAAACGCCCGATTGGCCTGCGGAATAACGAATTTTATACCAGCATTATTTTGAATAATTGGCATTAAGGTTTCGGTATCCAAATGGTCAGTATGGTTATG
>Ga0114967_10000850_pt1 | contig 25718 bp, 22 predicted proteins | sample M_130628_MF_Meta_FD_92639 | JGI IMG/M metagenome (GOLD analysis project Ga0114967, IMG submission 92639) | Freshwater microbial communities from Lake Montjoie, Canada to study carbon cycling - M_130628_MF_MetaG | ecosystem: Environmental > Aquatic > Freshwater > Lake | place: Lake Montjoie...
CCAGGCCTTCGTGCTCGGCGAGAAGTTCATCGGCGGCGACAATGTCTGCCTCATCCTTGGCGACAACATCTTCTACTCCGCCGGTCTCGGCACCCTGCTGCGCGAATGCGTCCAGCCGCAGGGCGGTATCGTCTTCGCCTATCACGTAAAAGACCCCGAGCGCTTCGGCGTGGTCGAGTTCGACGCTGGGGGGCGGGCGATTTCGCTGGAAGAGAAGCCGGCACAGCCGAAATCGAGACACGCCGTGACGGGGCTCTATTTCTACGATGAGACAGTCGTCGATATCGCCGCCGGGCTGCGGCCGAGTGCCCGCGGCGAGCTTGAGATCACCGATGTGAACCGGGCCTACATGGCTCAGCAGGCGCTCCATGTGGAGCGGCTCGGCCGGGGCTTTGCCTGGCTCGATACAGGCACGCCCGATTCGCTGCTGCAGGCCTCGGCCTTCGTGCAGACGATTCAGGAGCGGCAGGGGCAGCAGGTCGCCTGCCTGGAGGAGATCGGCTTCAGTCTGGGATACCTCACGCGCGACCAACTGGAAGCCCGCGGGGCCAGTATGAAAAACGGCTACGGAAAGTATCTCCGGCAGGTCGCCCGCGAATAGTCCAAGACTGGCGAACATGACGACGGCCCCATCCTCGACGATCGCCGTAACCGGCGCCGCTGGCCAACTCGGGCATGCACTCTGCCGGTTGCTTGGCCCCCGCGCCATCATCCTGCCGAGGGTGGCGCTCGATATCACGCAGCCCCAGCAGGTGCAGGCTGTGCTTGAGCGCCTCCGTCCAGCGGCCGTCATCAACTGCGCCGCCTGGACGGCAGTCGACCGGGCCGAAACGGAATTTCCGGCAGCGCTTGCCGTCAATGCCAGCGCCGTGCAGCATCTGGCCGACGCCTGTCGGACGATCGACTGCCGGCTGGTGCAGGTGAGCACCGACTATGTCTTCGGCGCCGATGCCAGCCGCACCACCCCCTACGCCGAAACCGATCCCCCCGGGCCGCTCAATGGCTATGGCCGCAGCAAGCTGGCCGGGGAGGTGGCGGCTCGCTCGTGGGCAAACCACCAGATTGTGCGCACCTGCGGCCTCTATGCGGCGGGGGAACAGGGGCCGGTCCGCGGCCGGAACTTTGCCGACACGATGCTCGTGCTGGCCCGGGACAGGCCCGAGGTGCGGGTCGTGGCCGATCAGTTCTGCACTCCCAGCTACGTTCCCCATGTAGCCGAGGCGATCCTCGCGCTGCTGGAGTCTGACGCCACCGGCACCTTCCATCTCACCAATGCCGGCAGCACCTCCTGGTACGGCTTTGCCCGGGAACTGTTCCAGCAGGCTGGTCTGCCCACAGTGGCCGTGCCAATTCCCGCCAGCGAGTACCCCTCGCCCGTGGTCCGGCCTGCTTATAGCGTCCTCGACGCTGGTCGCTTGGGGGGACTGGGTATTTTTCTGCCCTCGTGGCAGCAGGGGATTGCCGCCTATCTGGCCGCCCAGACCGGTGGCGGGCAGGCCTCTGCCTAACCTCGCGATTCAGCCTTTTCACCGAGGGCATGCGTCGCGTATGAACCCCCCCAGCCGCGCCGCCCCTGTCCCCTTACCCAGCTGCCTCCCATGCCCCCAGTCCAACCATCACTCCCATCAGGAACCAGCCCGCGGCTCGCGGCCTCGGGCAGATTCCCGCGAGTGGTGATCGATCTGGAGCGGATCCGGCACATCAACTGCGGGCTGGGGAGATTTTCGCTCCATCTTGGCCGCGAACTCCTCACCGCGAGCGCGGGGCTGGTGGAGCCGGTCTTCTTTCTGCCGCCCGGGGCCGAACGCCATTTTCCCGGTATGCCCTTTTCGCGCCTGCTGGTGTCGCCCTGGAAAAAGGAGCAGGTGCAGCGGATGGTCCGCCCCTTTGTGCAGCCGGTGCTTCCCCAGCCGAGCATGGCGCTGTGGCACACCACCAATCAGATGTCGCGCTATCTGCCGCTCGATGGCCGGGTGCCAGTGGTGCTGACGATCCATGATTTCAACTTTCTCCATCAGTGTCCGCATGGGGAACCGACCTGGGAGAAGACCCGCAAACTCGCCGACATGCAGCGCAAGGTCGATCGGGCTGCGGCGGTTGTGACAATCTCCCGGTTTGTAGCCCGCGATGTGGAAACGCTGCTCGATCTGCGCGGCAAGCCGCTGCATGTGGTGCCCAATGGCTTGGCGCTGCCGCCTGCGGCGTCGGCCCAGCGCCCGGCCATGATCCCCCCGGGGCCGTTCCTGCTCACGGTGGGCAATGCCCTACCGCATAAGAATTTTCATGTTCTGCTGGGCCTTGTGGCAGAACTGCCAGGCCGCCGGCTTGTGATCGCCGGCAAGAAAGCGACTCCGTATGGGGCATTTTTGGAGCGCGAGGTGGTGCGACTGGGGCTGTCGGAGCGGGTCGTGCTCACAGGCGAAGTCTCCGATGGCGACCGGCAGTGGCTCTATGAAAACTGCGAGGCCTTTGCTTTCCCCTCGCTCACCGAGGGCTTTGGATTTCCGGTGCTGGAGGCGATGCAGTGCGGCAAGCCGGTGGTGATGTCGCGCCGCACCAGCCTGCCCGAGGTGGCTGGCGACCAAGGCTATTTTTTCGACAGCTTCGCAGCCGCGAGCATGGCAGCGGTCTACCGGGATGGGGTGGCGGCCTTCACGGCCGATCCCGCTTCCCCTGCCCGGGCTCGGGCCCATGCCGCCCGCTTCTCCTGGGCGGAAACTGCCCGGGGCTATCTGGGGGTTTACGCCGGTGTTCTGCGCAGTCGCAAGCAGGCGGCCTGACAGCCGAAGGACGCGGGAATAGAGCGCGAATTTGCCATTTTCCCGCCCCCGGGGCCCTGCTATCGTTTCCCGCCGCCACCTGCTTGAGGCCCGCGCGCAGCGGATGCGGTGCGCCTGTGAGCAGGTCATTCCGCCCGACACCGCTCGGGCCGTTCAGGGAGACACCCATGCACTACGTGAGGATCGTTCAGCACCATCTGCGCGAGTTGGAGCGCCGTTGGCTGCGGCCTCTCGCTCGGAGGTTTCGCCGCTCCCGGTATCAGGTGGGGATCGCCTCCCGGCCCTCGGCGGGCGTCGAGGAATTGGCTGTGGCGCTGGTGCGAACGGAACTGCGGCGCCGGTCGCAGCCGGGTGTTCCCGGTGCTCTTGGCGCCGATTTCTGGCCAGCCCTTGAGGAGCGGGTGGGGCGTCGTTCTTCTGACCTCGAGACGCTGGTGCGTTCCCTGATCATGGCGCCACCGGCGGCGGAAGAAACAGAGGAGGTCCGCTTTCCGCGGCTGTTTGACGTCGCCCTGCAGGCCTCAGCAACCCCCGGTGCCACGCTGCCGGTGGGGTTTCCGGAGGCCCGCAAGGCGGGCTGAATTCCTTTCCTCAGGGCCCAATAGCTGCCCTGAAATCTCTCTGTCCCACAGGCTTTTGACTACTGCGATCCATGCTGATTTACGCCGACATCCGCCCGTTGCAGGACCCGCTCTACGCTCGGCGTGGCATCGGTTCCCACGCGGCCAGCCTGCTGGCGGCGGCCAGGCGCTGGAGTGCCGGACGGGCACGAATCGTCGGGCTTTCCGACCCTGAACTCGGCGTGCTCCCGGACGATTACGCGAGGTTGTGCGACACGATTTTGCCAGCCTTTACGGCCGGCGGATCGTCCGCTCCGGCGGTGTTTTTGTCGCTCTCCCCGCTGACCCACGATTCCCGCCTCCCCGCCCGGCTGCTCGACCGGCCGGAAATTCTGTCGTGTGCGGTGGTCCACGACTTCATTCCGCTGGAATTCCCGCAGCACTATCTGGGGCGGCGGGAGACGTTGCTGTCATACGCTGCCGCGATGGAGTGGCTCTCCGCCTACCGGTTTTACTTCCCGAACTCCGCGGGATGCGCAGCGGAACTCTCCCGGCGGCTGGGGAAGAAGTCGGCGGAGATCGCCGTCACCGGAGTGGCCCTGCGTCCCGTGTTTGCCCACCTGCATGCCGGTCAGGCGGCCGCGCCCGAGCGGCCGACGGCTGTGGCAGGAGACTACTTTCTGTTTGTCGGCGGCCCCGACTGGCGCAAGAACCTCGAGGGCGTGGTGGAGGCCTATGGCCGGTTGCCCTCCCTCCAGGATGGCCCGGCACTGGTGATCGCGGGAGGCTATCCCGAGGCGTGGCGCCGGCGGGTCGTGCGACAGGCTGCCCGGATCAGTGGTGGCCGGGCCCGTCTCCATTTCCTGGAGCATGTGGCCGACGAGGAACTCGCCGCCTGGTATCGGCATGCTCTGGCCACGATCGCCGCTTCCCGAGCAGAAGGCTTTTCGATTCCTGTCATCGAGGGGATGGCCTGCCGCTCGCCAGTGCTGGTGTCGGACATTCCCGTGCATCGCGAACTGGTGTCTGATCCCGGCGCGCGGTTCAATGTTGAAGACGCTGGCGCCCTGACGCATCTGCTCGACTCGGTGCTGCGGTCGCCCAGCCTACGCGAGCAACTCATAACCACCCAGCAGGACACACCCGGGCGGTTCACCGACGAGCAGGTCGGCAAACGCTTCTGGGAGGCGCTCGACGCCCGCTTCACCATCCATGCCGCGCGGTTGACCAGGCAGCCTGCGCTGCGCCGCCCGAGCATCGCCCTGGTCACACCGTTTCCCCCGGACCAATCGGGAGTAGCCGACTATTCGCTGTGCACGGTCGAGGCCCTCGCACGCAATGCCCAGATCGATGTCTATACCGATCAGCCCCAGCCCCACCCCACGCCGGCTGTGCGGGCATTTTACCCCATCAGCGCCGCAGCCTACCTCCGCCCCGATTACGACGCCGTAGTCTCTGTGGTTGGCAACTCGGCGATCCACACCAAGATCATCGAACTTCACTCCCGCTACGGCGGTGCCTGCATTCTGCACGATGCCCGGTTGATCGACATCTATGCGTGGTGGAAGGGGGTTGGGCAGGTGCGGACGATGGCCGAGGCGGAACTGCACCGGCCGGTGAGCGACGACGAGGTGGATGGTTGGCTCAAGCACCCGGGCACATTGGAAACGCTTTTTCTCAGCGATGTCCTCGCCAAGTCCCAGCCGATGTTTGTTCACAGCAGTGGCCTCCGGGACAATATCCGTCAGCACTACGGCGTGGATGCCCACCACCTTCCCTTTTCGGTCCAGCGGACATTTGCGCCTGTCGAGACGACGCCAGAGGCGCGGCGGCGGGCGCGGATCGCGGTCGGCATTCCAGCCGGCAGGACTGTGCTTGTGACGCTGGGCATGCTGGCGACGGTGAAGGCCCCCGATGTATGTGTGGAAGCCCTGGCGATGCTGCGGCGCGGCGGTCGGGATGCCCATCTCTATTTCGTGGGCGCGACCGGGCGGGAGTCGGAGACGATTCAGGATCTGGCTGAGCGGCGCGGGATTGCCCAGGCGATCCACTTCACGTCGGAATGGCTGGACGAGGCTACCTACCGCCGCTATCTGCTGGCGGCCGATTGTGGCATCCAACTGCGCACTCATCAGTTTGGCGGGCTCTCCGGGGCCCTCATCGACTGCGTTTCGGCGGGGCTGCCCACGGTGGCCAATCACGATCTCGCTGCGGCGCTCGACGCCCCAGCCTACGTGGCGCGGGTTTCCGATCGACTCGACCCCGGCGCGGTGGCGCGGGCCATCGAAGGCTGGCTTGAGGCCGGAGGCGAGATGGGTCGCGACGAATCAGCCCGGCAAGCCTATTCCGCGGAGCACAGCTTTGACACCTACGCCGCTCAGTTGGCCGCGCGACTCTTTTCCCCCGCTGGGGCGGGTGGCGTGCGGTTGACGGCCTAGCCTCAGACCAGGCCCTTCCCTGCCGCTACACTGAGGGCATGCAGCGCAGGCTTCCCGGACGGGCACCGTCCAAAAGCCCCGCAGTTTTTTGCAGGCGGAGTGCCAGGAGAGGTTCCATGAAGGTTTTGGTTACGGGTGGTGCGGGCTTCATTGGCAGCCATATCGTCGATGGTTTGCGCACAGCAGGCCACGGGGTGGCGGTGCTGGACGATCTTTCCAGTGGCGAGCGGGGTAATCTGCCGGGGGATGTTCCCCTGCATGTGGCCGACATTGTCGATGCTCAGGCGGTGGCGCGGGTGTTCGCCGCCGAGCGGCCAGATGCGGTCTGCCATCAGGCGGCGCAGATGTCGGTTAGCCGTTCGGTGCGCGATCCGCTCTTCGATGCGCAGGTCAACTGCATCGGCCTGATCAATGTCTTGGTAGCCGCGGTGCAGCAGCGTTGCCGGCGGGTGGTCTTCGCCTCCAGCGGCGGCGTGCTCTATGGCGATGTCACCACGCCCGCCCCCGAATCATTTCCCGCCAACCCGGTCAGCCCCTATGGCATCACGAAGTGGGTGGGAGAGCGGTATCTCAAATTTTTTGCCGAGGAGCATGGTTTGGAGGGAGTGGCGCTGCGGTATTCGAATGTGTATGGTCCCCGGCAGAATCCCCACGGCGAGGCCGGGGTGGTGGCCATTTTCTGCAAGAAGTATCTGGCCGGCGAGCCCGCCACGATCAACGGCGACGGCTGCTACGTGCGCGACTATGTCGCGGGGGCCGATGTTGCCAGAGCCAATATCAGCGCGCTTGTTTCCCCGGCCCCCGAACTCGCCCCCGGCACGCTCACCAGCCTCAATATCGGCACCGGGATCGGGACCGATGTCAATGAACTCGAAGCGTTGCTCCGCACCCGCATGGCGGCACTGCTCGCCGGCTCTGGCCGGCCCGCCGTGCTGCCGCCGCCTGTTCATGGTCCGGCCCGGCCGGGTGACCTGCGGTCCAATCTGGTCGATGCCTCGCGGGCTGGAGCACTCTTGGGCTGGCAGCCGAGAATGTCGCTGGCTGACGGGCTCGCCGACACCGCGGGCTGGTTTGCCCGGCAGCGGTCGAGCTAAAGACTACGGCGTGGAAAGCCCCTCCATGGCGCCGGTGCAGATCCGGCGGGCGAGGGCTGGCGATTCCAGATAGGGCAGCAGCCGGTGGTTCTTGCCCACCACGTTGGTCGCATCGAGCTGCAAAAATTCGGTGCCAGCCGGGATCCACCGCGACGGCATCCCCTCGTGGCCGAGCGCATCGGCAGTCATTGAGCGATCGACAAAGTCAAAGAACCGCAGCGCTTTGTCACGCGAGTTGTTGAGCAGCGTGAGGCGGTCGATGCAGGTGAGGGCATTTCGATAGGCCCCCCGGGGGGCAAACGCATCCTGCCGAACTGCGGCGGCGATGAAAATCACCTGCACGCGTCCGGTTCGGCCAGGCCAGGGCTGCACATCATGCCGCCCGGTGCGGTGGGCGTCCACGAGATGGTTGAGGGCTTCAAGCGTGATCAAGGCGCCATAGCTGTAGCCGATCAGCGCCACCGGGCGCTGCGGATTGACCTGGCCGAGCAGCCAGGCCAGATAGTGCCCCTCAGACATCGACCGCTCATATTTCTTTCGCGTGTCGCACAGCAGAATCCCATCCTTGGAACTCGGCCAGGAGATGACGACGGTGCGGAATGGGGGGGCAGTGGGGCAACAGGCCGCCGCCCGGGAGGCCAGAAACACTCCCTGCTGCAGGGCGGAGCCGTGGTCGTAGCGATCCCCGTGCACAAACAGGAGGAGGGGCCGGGTGGAGTCTTCCATCAGGCTGGCCAGGTCAGATCGCTGCCAACGCCGGTTGTCTCCCAGTTTTTCGACCATTACATGCGGCGCAGTCGGCATGCAGCTAATGTCTGGCAGGCCGCGGGTGCTTACCGCCCACATATCAGGGGTGTTGCCGGCTGTGGTCAGGCAGACGCCCTCCGGGCAGGGGGCCGGTGGGGCTGGCATCACAAGCTCTTCTTCCGGCAGGGTGGCTGCCGGCAGGGCACAGCTCGCCGCCACCAGCCAGGCGCCTAGCAATCGCCCTAGCAAGCGCCGGCAGGCCAACCATCGTGTGGGTGGCTGGCAACGGCAGGAGGTGGCTTCGGGGATGGCAGACATCGGGCGTGCTCATACTCAGCCGCGCCCTTGAGGGGGGTGCGCCGAGAGTGGTGTGAGGTGCGGCTCAGATTCAGACAAAAAAACTCTAGCACGCGTTTTTCGCCCCCGCTGGCCCTGCCGTTATTGAAACAGCTTCTTTTGGCGCAGGCGCCACCAAAAGTTGGGGGGATCAAAAAAATTCCACCGCGTCCGCCGGCGTGGCACAAATTGTGAGGTAGGGTTTGGCAGAGTCGTCGGCGACGGCGCCAAACGACTGATGGGGTTCAGGGATGTCCAGCTTCTGGTGGAGGGGAACAATGTCGCGAAATATGTGTCTGGCAGTGCTCATCGGTGGTCTTCTGGCAGCCCCCGGTTGCAGCTGTATGGGTGGGTCGGGCGGCGGTTGCAACCGAACGCCGTCGTTTATGGAGTTCCGCTCCCCCTGTGGGTGTGGCAGTTCTCCCGCCATGGCCCCCGCCTGTGCACCGGCCTGCGAGCCGGCTTGTGCGCCGGCCGCTGCCCCCTGCTGCGAGCAGGGTGGACAGATGATGTCGCTGCCTGTGTCGGGCGAATCGGGCACGTTTAGCTGAGGCCGCTCCGGCGACCGGTGGGAAAACCCAAGGTTTTCCGCGGGAGAGGCTGCGGCAGGGGGTGGACGGTTCGACAGCAGAGCGCGGCAGAAAGTCTGCCTATAATCAGCGGGGACTGACCCTCTCGCTGGAGCTGCCATGTTCGAATCGTTGACCGCCTCGCTGTCCGGTGCCCTGAATCTCCTCCGGGGCCGCGGCAAGCTGACTGAATCCAATATGCGCGAGGCGCTCGAGGGGGTGCGCACCTCCCTGCTCGAGGCCGACGTGGCCTATGACGTCGTGAGCGGCTTTCTCGATCGCGTGGCCGAAGACGCCGTCGGTGCCAAGGTGCTTGAGTCGCTCGATCCCGCCCAGCAGCTGGTGGGGATCGTCCATCGCGAACTGATCGGCTTGATGGGGCCGGTCGATCACACTATCCCCATGGAGGCCGGCCGGACGACGGTGCTGATGCTCTGCGGGCTGCAGGGGTCTGGCAAGACAACCTCCTGCGGCAAGCTCGCCAAGAAGATCAAGGAGCAGGGGCGCGGCGTGATGCTGGTGGCGGCCGATCTTCAGCGTCCGGCGGCCATCGAGCAGCTCGCCGTGCTGGGCCGTCAGATCGGCGTGCCGGTCTACACCCCGGAGGGCTCCGCCGATCCGGTGGCGGTCTGTCAGGCGGGAGTGGCTCAGGCCCGCAAGGAGGGGATCTCGGTCGTCATTCTCGACACTGCCGGCCGGCTCTCGATCGACGCGGCACTGATGCAGGAATTGACCCGGATCGACCGGGCAGTCGGCCCCGATCAGGTGTTTCTCGTGGTCGACGCCATGACGGGGCAGGATGCCGTCAACAGTGCGCAGGCTTTCAATGAGGCGCTCGAACTCGATGCCGTCATCATGACCAAGCTCGACGGCGACGCCCGGGGCGGAGCCGCGCTGTCGGTGAAGAGCGTGACCGGAGTGCCGATCAAATTCATCGGCACTGGCGAGCAGATCGAGGCGCTGGAGGATTTCCACCCGGAGCGCATGGCCGGCCGGATTCTGGGCATGGGCGACGTCGTCTCGCTGGTGGAGGAGGCGCAGCGGAAATTCGACCAGAAGGAAATGCAGATTCAGGAGGAGCGGCTGCGGGCGGGGGAATTCACGCTGGATGATTTCAAGAAGATGCTCCAGCAGACGCGCCGGCTGGGGCCGCTCGGGAAGGTTTTGGGGATGATTCCGGGGATGGGAGGCATGCAGGAAATGCTGGCCGGTGCCGACCTCGACAAGGACATGCAGCGCATCTTCGGAATCATCGATTCGATGACCCCCCAGGAGCGGCGTACCCCGGCCCGCACGATCGATCAGCAGCGCCGCCGGCGGATTGCGGCTGGATCGGGCGTGGAGCCGAGCGAGGTGAGCGACCTCGTCAAGCAGTTCGACGGGATGTCGACGATGATGAAGGGGATGGCCGGGTTGGGGCTCAAGGAGCGGGTCAAAGAGATGCAGCGACTGCAGGGGGCCATCACCAATCCTGCCAGCCAACTCGCCCGCTCCAAGGGGGATACAGGGCGGCGTCTGACTGCCGACGAGCGGCGAAAACAGAAGAAAATGCGGGAAAAGGAAGCCCGCCGCCGCCGCCGCGGTCCGCAGGGCTGACAGACCCGCCCTCCACTCCCGTTGGCGGAATCGGCAGCCTGATTACCATGCCAAGTCAGCTCAGGAATTCACGGCGGCAGTTGGGGAGCGTTTGCGGCGGGTGAACAGGTCGCGCATCAGGCGGCTCACCTGGCCGCTGAGCGTGGCGACAGCCTCTGCCTTCGCGGCCCCGCCTACGTGCCGGAGGGCCGCATCGAGGCCCACCTTCCGCTCCGCCACAGCTTGGGCGAGCCCATCGGCGACCTCTGGCCGGCGTTCGATGAGCTGAGCCACCGTCTCGCGGGAGAGTTCATAGATCACGGCCGAAGTTGCTGCGCGGACCGTGGCCCGGCGGGGCTCGCCCGTCAGCAGCGACATCTCGCCGAAGAAATCGCCGGTACCGAGCGTGGCCACCCGCACCGGTTCTGGGCCCTGCTCGGTCGTCACGAGGACATCCAGAGCACCTTCGGCGATGATATATAAGGTCTCCCCCGCATCTCCCTGCTGGACGACCGGTTCGAGTGGGGACAGCACCATCCGCTTGAGTTCTTCGGCCAGGTGCAGGCGATCTTCTGCCTCGAGGCTGGCAAAGAGGTGGACGCTCTCGAGCATCTGTTCCCGGCCCTCTGCCGTGGTGTCGGGGCGGCGGCGGTCGGGGATCCGGTCGTAGAAAATCTCGGTCTTTTCGATCGCAGGTGCCAGGCCGGCCACGGCGAGATGCTGGAGCGATCTGGAGAGCACGGCATCCCGGGCCGTCGTGGGCGAGAGGGGATTCCACGGCTCGATCCAGTAGCGGATCAGATATTCAATCCCCTGTTCAGAGGTGCCGTTGACCAGCACGACAGGTTCCTTCTCGGGTGCGAATCCGCGGGTTCCCGTCAGCGACCGGGCCGCGCCGAGCAGGATGCGTTTGGCCCGTTCGCAGCTCACCGCTGCGTCGAGATCGATGGTGCACTCGAAGCGGGTGGTCGCCGAGGGCCGGACATAGTTGGTGACCAGATCCTCGGCCAGAACGGTGTTGGGAATGATCAGCAGCGTTCCCTCCTCCGTCTCCAACTGCGTCGATCGCCAGCCGATCTCGCGCACCCGGCCCACGAGCGCTCGCGACCCCGCTCCCCGGGGGGAGAGTTGAATCCAGTCTCCAATCACCACATTCCCATCGAGATTGACCGCCAGCCCGGTGAAGAGATCGGAAAAGATTCCGCGCACGGCCAGGCCCAGCACCACTCCTCCAGCGCCCAGGGCGGTGAGGAAGGCAGCCACATCGTGGCCGTAAACAAATCCGACCACCAGCGACATGGCGATGAGGTAGACCACCACGCCGACCATGGTCTTGAGAATCGCCGGCACGGTGCCACCGAGCGCCTTTGCCACCAGCCGGTCCCAGATCAGGACGCCGATCGCTCGGTTGACCAGGTAAGCCACCGCCATGGCGGTGAGGGTCCAGAGCAACTTGGGCAGCCACCGCCCCGAAGCGTGGTCATCGGGGGCCAGCGTGGGGGTGAAAAAGAGCAGGAGTTGGCTCAAGAAAACCGTGAAGACCCCAAAGATGCCGGCGAGTCGCCCTTGGGTTGTGTGCACGGAATTGTTTCCCGCATTTAAAAAAACAGGCAGTCGTGGCGTCTAGGCGAACCATGTTTATCGCTACTGAACGTTAGCGAATGATGAGCTTTTGGTGAGGCGGCCAGAAGGTGGCGGAATGGGGGGCAAAAAAAGGACGAAAAGCCCCTTTTCTGCAGGAAAAAGTCGATAAATAAAGCAGTCTGCGCACTGGGCTTGGGTTCTGGCCAAGGTTCGTTAAGCTAGACAGCTTGGAAATTCCCTTTCGGAGATCCTGAACGTGTCTGTGTCGATTCGAATGAAGCGTCTGGGGCGGAAGAACCGCGCCTTTTACCGGATTTGTGCCACCGACAAGCGTGCCCCCCGCGACGGGCGCGTCATTGAGGAACTCGGCACGTACGATCCCTACGTGCCCGAGACCGATGCCCGCTGCACCCTCAACGGCCCACGGGTGGAATATTGGCTGTCGGTCGGCGCCCAGCCCAGCGACGCAGTGCGTGTGCTGATCAAGAAATATGGTCCGAAAGGCACCCACCTGAAGCAGATGGAGCAGGCGCGCACGAAGCTGTCGATGCCGCGCATTATCCCCGCTGCCGGCGAACCGGTCTTTGTTCCCGAGGTCAAGTCGGCTGCCGCGCCAGCCGCCGCAGTGCCCGCCGAGGCCGCTGCAGCGCCTGTCGAAACTGCCGTTGTAGCGGAGGCCCCTGCCGCCGAGGCCAGTGCTGCAGAAGGTTCCGCAGCGACGTGAGTGGCTCCCACGCCAGCCCCATGCAGGTCTTCTCCGGCCTGCGCCTATTTCCATGCGCATCGACATCCTCACCCTTTTCCCCGATATGTTTGCCAGCTTCCTTGAGGGAAGTCTGTTGGGAGCTGCTCGCGCCGCCGGGTTGCTCGACATTCGGGTGACCAACATCCGCGACTTTGCCGAGGGCGTTCACCGGCAGGTGGATGATCGCCCGTTTGGCGGTGGGCCGGGCATGCTGCTGATGCCGGGGCCTGTGGTGGCGTGCGTGGAGCAGGTGCAGGGATTGGCCGATCAGGCGGGCAGTGGCGATCGGCCTCCAGCCGGTCACTTGATCATGCTCACCCCCGGTGGCCGTCGGCTCACGCAGGAAGTGGTGGAGAGCCTCGCCCGGCAGGAGCGGATCGTGTTGCTCTGCGGCCGGTATGAGGGTTTTGACGACCGCGTTCGGGAAACGCTGCAGCCCGACGAGATTTCGATCGGTGATTATGTGCTCTCTGGCGGCGAAGTGGCGGCGATGGTGATCGTCGACGCCGTGGCCCGCCTGGTGCCAGGGGTGCTCGGTGATGAAGAGAGTGCCCGCCAAGATTCCTTCTCAGGCGCTGAGCGCCTGGTAGAAGGCCCACAATACACCCGGCCGCGCGAATTTCGCGGCCTGCGCGTGCCCGACGTTCTGTTGTCGGGCGACCATGGCAGGATCGCCCAGTGGCGGCATGAACAGGCCGTCGATGCGACCCGCCGCCGATCCCCCGCCCAACCCCAAAGGAGCCTCCAGTGAGTCAGAAGATTCTTGCCCTTGTCGAAGCCTCGAGCCTCAAGACCGAGGTTCCCAAGTTCGCGATTGGCGATACCGTCGATGTCCACACCCGCATTCTCGAAGGTGAGAAGGAGCGCGTGCAGATTTTCAACGGCGTGGTGATCGCCCAGAGCGGTTCCGGAAGCCGGTCGATGTTCACCGTCCGGCGGATCGTGGCCGGCGAGGGGGTCGAGCGGAAGTTTCCGCTGCACTCTCCCAAGATTGCCAAGGTCGAGGTGAAGCGTTCGGGCGTGTCGCGCCGGGCGAAGCTCTACTACCTGCGCGACCGCGTCGGGAAGTCGGTTCGCCTGCGCGAGAAGCGCGACGACATGCCAGTCGCTGCCGCCAAGAAGATGGCGCCGAAGGCCACCAAGAAGGCCGCTGCGAGCAAGTCCTGAGGGTTCGTTTCCTGCCGGGGAGCCTGCTGCTTTGCAGGCTGCTGGGTTTGGGGGCAGCATGGGCACGGGGCTGTACGACACTGGGCTGTACAAATGGTATGGCCGGTGCCGCCGGTGGGCTGGCCGAACACTCTCCCTGATGGGGCTCGCTGCTCCCATGCATGCAGAGCATGAATCTGACTGGCGGGGCGAGTTGGGCCGGCGGGGCGAGGATGAGGCGGCCGCCTACCTCCGCCGCCAGGGCTACCGGATCGTGGCCCGCCGCGCCCGCGTGCTGCGGGGCGACATCGACATCGTCGCCGTGGACGGCCGTATCGTGGTGTTTGTGGAGGTGCGGGCGCGCAGCGACACCTCTCATGGTCATCCCGCCGAAACGGTGGGGTATCGGAAGCAGCGGCGCATCGCCGAGTTGGCCACCGCCTACATCCGGCGGCACCGGCTGCAGGACTGCCAGGTGCGCATCGATGTGGTTACGGTGACGTTTGCCGCCGAGGCGGGGGGCCCGCCGGTGGTCGAGCATTTTCGCAACGCCTTCGACAGCCCCATCTGACTGCTCCCGCCGCGCCGGTCATGGCCCGCGGTTGGCCGCCTGATCGCTCCAGCTGGCTAACTCGGTCGGCTCGGTGAAGATCAGCATCATTTCCGGGGGCAGCCGGCGGCGGATGCGCTCCAGACGGGCCCTGGTTTTTTTCGCGGGAGCGTGGCCAGCCACCTGACGAATCGCGATGCCGACGATCTGACGCGGATTCCGCTTGGCGATGGCGGCATAGAGTTCGGGATCGCGTTCGCCGGAATCGCCCACCAACAGAAACCGGCGGCGCGGAAAGTCGGCCATGATCTGCTCGATAGTGCGGCGTTTGGATCGCTTGCGCGAGGGGAGTCGCCGCAGGGGCGTTGAATCCTTGAGCCGGAAGAGCTTGAGGTGCATCGAGCCGGCGGGGAGCCCGGATGCATAAAGAAAGCCGTCGAGGCATGTCGCCAGTTGCCACGGGCTGGCCGACACATAGTGGAAAGCCGCCCCGGCCCGCAGCCACGTGTCGTACACATCAACCATGCCGGGCACGGCCGAGAATTCGCGCACCAGGGTGTTCGCCAACAGCTCCCGCCGGTTGGCGACCTCAGTCACCTTCACGGTGTCGTCGATGTCGGAGATCACCGAGAGCCCTTCCTCCCCGATCAGATGGATGGTGCCAGCGGCCGGATTGCCGGCGCTTGCCGGTGGTGGGAGGATCGCATCCCCCAGCTGGTCGGGGCCGCTCAGGCAGGCCTGATAGGAGAGCCTGTTGGCCGCAGCCAGCGTCGATTCATCCAGGTCGATCTGGCCATGGAAGTGGCCGACCCGGTCGGTGAGACCGACATCGAGCAGATGGCCGGCGATGGCGACCCGGACCGGTTCGCCGGCCACACGCTGGAAGAGAAACGCATTGGCCCGACGCTGAAAGACCTCCGACTGCAGTTGGCGGTCGCTCAGATCGAGCAGGCGACGCAGCACCGCCAGAGCGAGCACCCGCCTGCGGCTGGTCGTTGGCAGGGGGCGGGTAACCATGCCGGCGACCGTGGCTCGCCACAGGTTTGCTCCCGCCAGGCGCCGCGCATAGGTGGGAAAGAGGACGATCATGAGGTGGGACCAAAAGCTGACGGCGGGGCCGGGAGTGGCTCTGAAAGGGTGGCTGAGGCAGGGAAACCTGCCCCAGCGTGGCGGATGCTGGGGAGCGCTTGCAAGTGGGGGCCAAAGCATTCTACAACTGTGCGGTGCGGGCGTTTCAGCCCGGCGGTGGAGCTTGGAGAAGAGCATGGGTGTCAAGAAAACGGGCAAGGGTCGGCGCAAACTCGGGCAAAAGAAGCGCCGCATGAGGGCCCGCATCCGCCATCGCAAGGGGTGATCGGTTGCCAGCGGCAGTGGAGCGACCGAGCTTTTCAGCCCGCTTCGGATCTATCGGCAATCGTCCAGGCGGCTTCTCATCGTTCAGGCAACTTCATTGAGGAGTTTCTGGCGTTTGCACGCCGGTCGCAAATTTCACAATGCAATCTGCAGATTCGCCAGCGTGGCGGACCGGTGTTGATCGGGTTGGGCCATGGCGGGCTGTGGCAGTGCTCGCCGCGCTGTTGGCCGTCGAGGCGGTCATTCTTGCGGTCTGCTTCGGCAGCTCCCTCTGGGAGCTGGACAACAAGAAGTGGGTTGCCTTTGCCTTGATGTTCATTCTGGCCGGCTGCTGGTCTCATGTTGAGCAGCATCAGGATGAGTACCGCCAGAAGCGCATTTCCTGGCCGCTGGTCGCGGGGCAGATTTTCTCGTTTGTCTGTGCCTTGGCTTCGCTCCGCTGGATGCTCGCCGGAGCGTCCCCGACGAGTCTTGGCGATGCCGGGAGCTGGGGTGTGGCTCTCGCGCCGCTGGTGGCTTGGCTGGTCTTTTCGCTAGCGATCGTTGTGCCCCGGTTCACGCTGGCCAGGAATCTGCTGGGGATTTCCGGGGTGTGGGCCCTCTTTGCTGCTGTGGCTTGGCGCAGCGGCGAACTGTCGCAGGGTTTCTGGAACATCAGTGGCGAAACAACGATGCAGATGGTGGAGGGCCTGCTGAAGCCCTTTGCCGGCGGCCCCGTGATCCGGCCGAAGCCGAATGTCATCGGCACCGAGGATTTTCAGGTCACGATTCTGGAGTGGTGCTCCGGATTCCAGGGCATCGGTCTGATCACGATGCTGCTGACCGCCTACCTGTGGTGGTTTCGCCGGATCCATCGCTTTCCGCAGGCGCTCCTGTTGCTGCCGATCGGCATCGCGCTGATCTGGCTGGCGAATGTGGTTCGCATCACGGCGCTGATCCTCGTTGGCATCTATCTTTCGCCCAAAATAGCCATCGACGGATTCCATTCCACGGCGGGGTGGATTGCGTTTGTCAGCGTCGGGATGGGGATCATCGTGGGCAGTTCCCGCATCCCCTTCTTCACCAAACCGGAGGGGTTGTCGCGAGGATGGGGGCTGACACGCCAGCCTGAGCGGCTGGCGGTGCCGGCCGGGGGGGTCGGCCAGGAGTCGGGCAGCCTCCCGGTAACGGCCTGCCTCCTGCCGTTTTTGAGTCTGACGGCCATCACGATGCTGACGGCCGCCTTCAGCAGCGGGTTTGACATCCTCTATCCCGTCCGGGTGGTCTGCGTGGCGGCAGTGCTGTGGTATCTGCGGGGGTCCTTCCGCTGGCAGGAGTGGCGTCCCACGCTGCTGCCGGTCGTGATCGGGGCCCTCTCCTTTGTGATTTGGATGTTTCTCACGCCGGGCACAACGGAGGCGTCCTTGGACCTTGACGCCGTCCAAAACCCCTTCCAACTGGGGCAGCCTTGGGCGCCGCTCTGGCTGCTGTTCCGCGTGATTGGGTCAACGGTCACCGTGCCGATCGCCGAGGAACTCTTCTTTCGCGGCTTTGTGGCCCGCCGCGCCATCAACGAGGATGCCGATAGCGTGCCCCTCGGGCAGTTCACCTGGTTTTCCTTTCTGGTTTCCTCGGTTCTGTTTGGCGTGCTGCATGGCGACGCGTGGATTGCCGGAATTGTGGTCGGCATGCTCTTTGCCGGCGCGCTCTATTACCGCCGCCGGATGGTCGATGCCGTTGTGGCCCATGCCACGACCAACGCGCTGTTGAGCGCCTATGTGATAGCGACGGAATCGTGGTCGCAGTGGGGGTGAGCGGTTTCCGCTGCCGCTGGTGCATTCAGACCTCTCCCTGCGATCGTCATATCCTCCCGGCCCGCCGCCCCGCGAGCGGCCAGCACCCGCCTTGAATTTCTTGCTGCGCGCCGGCCGTGAGGTAGGGTTGCCGGACGACGCAGATTGCCCGCGCCGTCGACGTGCCGCGCGAAGCGTGCGGCGGAACATGGAAGGAGGGGATCCGATGCTGAGGATGGAATGGATGCCGCGGTCGTGGGCTCTGGCTGCCGCTTGTCTGGCGCTGACCACAACCGGTTGCAAGTCGCTCAACGAGAAATACATCCAACTGGAAGTCTGGAAGTATGAGCGCTGCTTTGGCCACCTGCCTCCAGGGTTTGTGCCCCCCTCGGCGATGGCCGCGGCCGTTGCCGCTCCCGTGGCCCAACCGCGGCCGTGCGGACAAGGCGCGGCCTGCCAGCAGGCCGCCCCCTGCGCAAGCGGTGGTGAGTCGATGGTCGCCGGCGGGATGATGGGGGGGGAGAATTGCAGTCAGTGCCAGGGGGGTGGGATGGAAGGGGGCATGCCCGCAGGTGGCCATATCGTGCCGGGGGGCACGCCATTGCCGGGTGGGGCTGGTTCTCCCATGCTGCCCTCCGGGCCGGGTGGTTCGCCTGGGGCGATGTCGAGCGGAGCCGGGATGCCGACGCCAGCGGGCGTCACCTCCAGCCGACCGGTCGTGATCTCCGATGAGGTGGTGCTGCCGTAGCCGATTCCGCACCGGCAAGCGACGCCGGTGAGCGCGTGCCCCTGGGTCAGCCGAGCGTTTCGCGCGGGCCGGGGAACTCGCCATCGACTACATCTTTTCGCCACCGCTCCAGTCCGTCGCCAATAACTCCCTTGGCATCGGCGTAGGCCCGGACGAATTTGGGCACGTGGTCGAGCGAGAGCCCGACCAGATCGTGGAGCACAAGCACCTGTCCGTCGCAGTGAGGTCCGGCGCCGATGCCGATGGTGGGAACCCCAATCGCCTGCGTGATCTGGCGGGCAGCCTCCTGCGGAATGCACTCCAACAGCACCGCAAAAGCTCCGGCCTCTGCCGCTGCGCGGGCGTCGTTCATCAGCTGCTCAAGATTGCGTTGCATGCGGTAGCCACCGAGCTGGTGCACCGCCTGGGGGCGCAGCCCGACATGCCCCATCACTGGAATGCCCGCCGCAGCGATGCCGGCGATCACATCCGCCTGCCCGGCGGTTCCCTCGAGCTTTACCCCCTGACAGCCGGTTTCCTTGAGCAGGCGAGCGCACGATTCCACCGCCGTGCGGACGCCCAGATGCTGGAGCGGAAAGGGGAGGTCGACCACCACCAGCGCCCGGCTGGCGGCCCGCGCAACGATCTCCCCGTGGTAGATCATCTGCTCCAGCGTGGCGGGAATTGTGGAACTCCTCCCGGCAACCACCATCGCCACGCTATCCCCTACCAATACGCAGTCGATACCGGCCCCATCGACGAGCCGTCCGGTGGTCCAGTCATAGGCGGTGACCATCGTGATCGGGCGCCGATCCCGTTTGGCGGCGGCAAGATCGAGAACATTGACGCGTCGCACCGGTGCAGTCATGGGGGGTGGGAGCCGGAGGGGAATGGGCGGGGAAAGTGTCCCCGAAACAGGCACCAACTTACCAAGCATCCCCCCATCTTTCGCAAAAAACCGGAACTCCCTAGGGGTTGACCTTGCGGCAGGGCATTCGGCCCTTATAATCGCGGGATTCCTGCTGTGTTTTTCGGTGCACCCGGAATTGTGGCTTTCGCCGCATGCGGGTGGGCCGGTCTGAGAACTGTTGTTTGCGGGTGTAGCTCAGTTGGTAGAGCACCACGTTGCCAACGTGGTTGTCGTGGGTTCGAATCCCATCACCCGCTTCGCTGGTGTGGCGCACGCCGGGATTGTCCGGTGCGCTCAGGGAAAAAGAATCCCTTCGGTCCTAGACTTTCCCGGTCCGGTTCCGCCCGTCCCGCGTCCTCGATGTTCGAGCGTCCACCGCCCAGCCTTGACCAGCCTTGACTTGACTCGCTGATTCCCCACTCCCCGGTCAGCGTCCAGATCCGGGGGACCTCTGCCCCCGATCCCATCCGGAAGCTTCCATGTCTGAATCTGTCGCCCTCGCCCCCAGTTCCCCGGCCGATACCAGTGGCGACGTGCAGCGCCCCCCGCTGAATATCGGGGTGGTTGTGGAAAACGTGTCGACCTGCCAGCGGCGGGTGAAGGTGACGATTCCCCGCGAGGATATCTCGCGCTACTTCGACGAAGCGGTCGGAGAACTGATGCCCTCGGCTGTGCTGCCCGGGTTTCGGGCGGGGCGGGCGCCGCGGGCGCTGGTCACCAGCCGTTTCAAAGCCGAACTGAGCGACCAGATCCGTTCCAAACTGCTCGCCGATGCGATGACGCAGGTGTCGGAGCAGGAGAAGCTGTCGCCTATCAGCGAACCCGAACTCGATATGGGGGCAGTGCTGCTGCCGGAGACGGGCCCGATGACGTTCGAGTTTTCGCTCGAAGTCCGTCCTGAATTCGAGATGCCCGAATGGAAGGGGCTGGCGATCAAGCGTCCGACCCGCGAGATTTCTGAGGCCGATGTCGACGAATCGCTGTCGCACCTGTTGCGGGAACGCAGCAAACTCGTGCCACACGACGGCGCCCCTGCCGAGGGGGATCTGATCATCGCCAACCTGCGGTTTCTCGACGGCGAGGTGGTGGTCTCCGAGGCACGCGAACTGGAAATCATCGTCCGTTCCAAACTGTCGCTGGCCGATGCCGAACTCGCAGGCTTCGCGAAGCTGCTTTCCAAGGCCAAGCCCGGCACGACCGTCAAGGCCGACATCACCATCTCTCCCGAGGCTGCTGTCGAGGCGCTGCGCGGCAAGACGGTGACGATGGAACTGACGGTGCTCGAGGTCAAAAAGCTTGAGCTTCCCGAGCTCACGGCAGACGTGCTGGCAGAACTGGGCTCCTTTGAAACGGTTGACGAACTGCGGACAGCCTTCCGCAAGCAGTTGGAAAACCAGCTGGAATGGCACCGCCGCCGTCAGGTTCGGCAGCAGGTGGCCAGTGCCCTGACTGCTTCGGCGACATGGGACCTGCCCCCCGATCTGCTGCGGCGGCAGAGCCAGCGGGAATTGGAGCGGTCGATCCTGGAGTTGCGTCGCAGTGGCTTCGATGACGATTCGATCCGTCGCCATGTCAATGAACTCCGCCAGACGGTGATGGCCAGCACTGCCCGGGCCCTCAAGGAACACTTCATCCTGGAGCGGATCGCCGAAGAGCATGCGATCGCCGACACCGCAGCCGACTACGACGAGGAGATTCGGGCGATCGCTGGCCAGTCGGGCGAATCGCCGCGACGCGTGCGTGCGAGCCTGGAGAAGCGCGGCCTGATGGATGTGCTCCGCAACCAGATCATCGAGCGGAAAACGCTCGATCTCGTCACGGCCAGCGCCTCCTTCATCGACACGCCGTTTGAGTTCCGCAAGGCCGATGCCGATGCTGTCGACCATGCCGTCTGCGGTGCCTTGGTGGGCGACGAGGAAATCCCCACTGCCACCCGGACGGAGGCCTCCGAACTGCCCACCGCAGCCCGCAGGTAGATGTCGCCTTTGGCGAAGAAGTCTGGTCTGAATTTTTTCGGAGCTGTTCTCCAAACCTCGTTTCAGCCTGTCGCCACCCGCATCATTCCCCGTTCCGTTTCACGCCTGTACTTTTCGTTTCTGCTTTTCCGCAGGTTTTTCCTTCTGGGCCACGACCACCATGCACGAGCGTTCGTCTGATCCGCATGCCTCCCACGCCTCCGGCGCCTACCGCGACTACCAGCGGCAGCGGCAGATGACGTTGGGCGATCTGCTGCTGGAAAACAGGATCATCCTCCTGCAGGGGGAGATTTACGATGGCAACGCCAATGAAGTGGTGATGAAACTGCTCTATCTTCAGAGCGAGAATCGCCGCAAAGACATCCACTTCTACATCAATTCGCCCGGTGGCAGCGTCACGGCAACGATGGCGATCTACGACACCATGCAGATCCTTTCCTGCCCTGTGGCTACCTACTGCGTCGGGCTCGCAGCCAGCGGTGGCGCTGTTCTGCTCGCCGGTGGCTCCAAGGGGAAGCGATTTGCCTTGTCCCATGCCAAGGTCATGATCCACCAGCCCTATGGCCAGGTGGGCGGGCAGGTGAGCGACATCGAAATTCAGGCAGACGAAATCGTCAAAACCCGATCTGTGCTCAACGAAATTCTGGCGCAGCATACCGGCCAGCCAATCGATCGAATCGCCAAAGATACAGACCGCGATCGCTATCTCACGGCGGTTCAGGCGAAGGAGTATGGTCTGGTCGATGACGTGCTGACCAAGCCGCCGGTCACTGGTGAAGACGAAGAGAAGGAGAAGGACTAAGCCCATGCCGCTGATTCCCTACGTCATCGAGAAGAGCGGCCGCGAAGAGCGGGCGATGGACATCTACAGCCGCCTGCTGAAGGACCGCATTGTGTTCCTCGGCTCGCAGGTCAATGATGAGGTGGCCAATGCCATCGTCGCCCAGCTGCTGTTTCTGCAGTCGGATGATCCCAAGAGCGACATCCATCTCTACATCAATTCGCCGGGCGGCAGCGTGACCGCCGGCTTGGCGATCTACGACACAATGCAGTTTGTGACCTGCGACGTGGCGACCTACTGCATCGGCCAGTGCGCCTCGATGGGGGCTGTGCTGCTGACCGCCGGCGCCAAGGGGAAGCGGCGCGCCCTTCCCAATTCGCGGATCATGATTCACCAGCCGCTCGCCGGCATGGAGGGAACGGCGGAGGAGATCATGATCCACGCCAAGGAATTCCGGTTTATCAAGCAACGACTCAACATGATTCTGCAGAAGCACACCGGCCAGCCCCTCGACAAGATCGAGGAGCACACCGACCGGGACAACTTCATGGCGGCTGAGGTGGCCAGGCAGTATGGCCTGATCGACGAGGTGATCGACCGCATGCCCGAAGTGAAGAGCGTTCCGTAGCAGACCACCCACGGATGGTGTTGGAAAAAAAACTGTCTGAGGCGCAGGAGGCGCATCATGAACAGACCCACAATCACGCCTCGGCGCCCGGAGGGAGCCGCGGGTTGGATTCTCTTGCGGCCCCTGCGAGCCCTTGGCTCTGCGGTGGCTCTGTTTTGCTTGGAGTGCGTGCAACTCCCTGGGGAGCAGGTGGCCAGGAGACTTTTTGCCGGCATCGCTGTGCTGGGGATCTGCCTGGCGGCAGGCTGCAAGAGCGATCTCAACCAGCAGTTGCTGGAACGCGAATTACGGATGCAGGAAGATCAGATTTATCTCCTGCAGGACGAACTGCAGGCCAAGTGCGCCCGACTGGAGCGGACCATTGGCGAAAACGGCAGCCTGAAAAAGCAGCTTGGAATTGGTGAGACCGATCCGGCGCAGGGGCGGCCGAAGATGCCGGGTGGGCTGTTTTCGGGTCAGGCCGCGGCTGGCGCCCCGGCGGCTCTGCCGCCACCGATGCCCCCAGCCGCCGCAGGCACGACCCGCTCTGGCCCCGACGCGATCCGGTTTGTGCCTCCTGCCGTTTCCATACCACCGGCCGGCGGTGCCCTGCCTCCCCCCATGCCCCCTGCTCTGTCACCTCCCGCAGGCCTGCCGCGATCGGCGGTGCCACCTGCGATTACTCCTCCCACGCTGGAGGGCGTGCCGCCCCTGCCAAACGAACCGGGGCGCGGAGCCCAGGCGCCGGCAGGCCTGCGCCTCTCCTACAACGAAAGCCTCGCCGGCGAAGGAAAGATTACCCATCTGGTGATCAACCCCAGCCGAACCGTCTGTTTCGATGGGGATGGGGATTCCCTGTCCGATGGCCTGGCGCTGGTCGTCGAGCCACGCGATGCCGACGAGCGCCTCGTGACAGCTGCTGGGGATATCACCGTCACGGTGCATGATCCGAGCGTCCAGCCGATTGCCGCTTTCGTCGGCCAGGATGTTGACGCCGGGGCCTGCATTGCAAGATTCGACGTGCCTCAGGCAGAGGCCATCAACCACTTCCGACGCACCTCACGGGCGCGGGGGCTGCACTTTGTGTTTCGCTGGCAGGGGCCTCCCCCCGCCAGTGGCCATATCATGGTGCGGGTCAGGATGACCAGCTTCGATGGCAGTGTTCACGAAACGCTCGCGACCGTTTCAACCCGGCCCGAGCGCCCTGATTGACCAGAGTCAATCAGGGCGCCCAACCAAGGTGCCGTGCGTGGGTGGAACGACGGAAATGAGAGGGGCTGCCTACAGCCCCTTGTCCTCGAGGAAGTTGAGCAGATCGGCAACGCGGTTGGAGTAGCCCCACTCGTTGTCGTACCAGCTGACCACCTTGACGAAGTTCCCCAGGCCGATTGTGTCGACGGCGGAGAAGATCGAGCTGTGGGGGTCTTGCTTGAGATCGGTGGAGACGAGCTCCTGATCGGTATACCGCAGGATCCCCTTGAGCGGCCCCTCGGCAGCCTTTTTCATCGCGGCGTTGATGTCAGCGGGGCTGGCTTCCTTGTTGAGCAGCGCCGTGAAATCGACCACGCTCACCGTCGCGACCGGCACGCGGAAGGCCATACCGGTGAACTTGCCCTGCAGTTCGGGGATCACCAGGCCCACCGCCCGGGCGGCGCCGGTGCTCGAAGGAACGATGTTGAGGGCCGCAGCCCGGGCATCGCGCAGATCCTTGGCGGCCGTGTCGACTGTCTTCTGGGAATTCGTGTAGGCGTGAACCGTGGTGAGCAGGCCGCGGTCGATGCCGTAGGTTTCGTGCAGCACCTTCGCCACCGGGGCCAAGCCATTGGTCGTGCAGGAGGCGTTGGAGATCACGTGGTGCTTCTTGGGGTCGTACATCTTGTCGTTGACGCCCAGCACGATTGTGAGGTCTTCGTTCTTGGCCGGAGCCGAGATGACGACCTTCTTCACGCTGTCGCGCTTGTGGGCCACCGCCTTGGTGGCGTCGGTGAAGAAGCCGGTGCTCTCCACGACAACCTGCACATCCTGACTGCCCCAGGCGATTGCTCCCGGATCCTTCTCGGCGAATACCTTGATCTTGTGGCCGTCGACCACCAGATCGTTCCCCTCGTAGCTCACATGCCCCTTGAACGGGCCGTAGTTGGAGTCGTAGGCGAGCAGATGCGCGTTGGTCTTGGCATCGGTGAGATCGTTGAGGGCGACGACCTGCACATCGCCATTGAGCCCATATTTCTCGTAGATGGCGCGGTAGGTGAGGCGACCGATGCGGCCGAAACCGTTGATGCCGACGCGAATGGACACGGGCGTTCTCCTAATTGCAGGACGTCACGGTGAACGGCAGCCCTTCGCGACGGTGCGAAGGGACAGCCTCCGAGAGACCGAAAACTATACACCGGTTCCCCCGCCCCGCTCAATCAGCCTGCGAATTTGGCCGGGTCCCGCTGGCGTGCCGCCAGGCTTGCAACCTCGCCGGGGGGCTTTCGGTTATGATTTCCAGTTGCTATGGCAAACCCAATTATCGACCTCATTGACGTGCGGAAATCGTTCGCCATGCCCGGTGGCGAGACGGTCGACGTGCTCGATATCCCCCGGTTTTCAGTCGCCGCAGGGGAGCACTGTGCCCTCGAGGGGCAAAGTGGCTCGGGAAAATCGACGTTGCTCAATGTGATTTCGGGGATCATGCGCCCCGATGCCGGGCGGGTGCTTTTGGACGGGATCGATCTGGCCCGGATCCCTGAGGCGGGGCGGGATCGGGTGCGGGCCGATAAACTTGGACTGGTGTTTCAGTCGTTCAATCTCCTGCCAGGGTTTACGGCCCTGGAGAATGTGCTGGTGGCGATGGCGTTTGGTTCTGAGCGCCCCGATCGGGCCCGGGCGGCCAGCCTGCTGGAGGCGGTTGGCCTGCAGCACCGGCTCGACCACAAGCCATCTGCCCTGAGCACCGGGCAGCAGCAACGGGTGGCGGTGGCGCGGGCGCTGGCCAACCGGCCCCGGGTGGTCCTCGCCGACGAACCGACCGCCAGCATCGATGCTGCCCATCAGCAGCAGGTGATCGATCTGCTGCGAAATACCTGCAGCCAGCAGAATGTGGCGCTGGTCGTGGTAACGCACGCACCGGAGGTAGCGGAGCAGTTTCCCCGCCGCGTCCGGCTGGAGCAATTCAACCGGGCCGCGGCCGGGCATCGGCACTGATGGCGACCCCTGCCACGTGCCGCGGTGGTGACTTTCTCATTCTGACAGGGCTCAACACGCCATGAATCTTCTGGGCATCGCCTGGCGCAACATTCGGCAGCGGTGGCTCACGTCATTGCTAACGGCCCTCTCGCTGGCTTTGGGGGTGGCGCTCGTGGTCGCCACGCTGGTGACGGGGGGCTTGGTGAAGCAGGCCTTCGAGTCGGGGGCTGGCCTCGGCTACAACATGATCGTGGGGGCGAAGGGGAGCCCGCTGCAGCTGGTGCTCAACAGCGTGTA
>Ga0114967_10000852_pt1 | contig 25683 bp, 4 predicted proteins | sample M_130628_MF_Meta_FD_92639 | JGI IMG/M metagenome (GOLD analysis project Ga0114967, IMG submission 92639) | Freshwater microbial communities from Lake Montjoie, Canada to study carbon cycling - M_130628_MF_MetaG | ecosystem: Environmental > Aquatic > Freshwater > Lake | place: Lake Montjoie...
AACTTCTACGGCCGCTTCGGCGACCGCGACGGCCTGCTCCAAGCAATGCACGAGCGGTTTCTCCTACGGCTCGGAGGCGCGGCGCACGTGGCGGTCGCAGCAGCCGGCAACGAAAAAACCCTGGCAGGCGCCATCGAGGTGTTCCTCTCGCACGTCTTCACCGCCACGCAGGAGTACCGCAATTCGGCCCGCTTCTTCGTTCTCCACCGTTCGGCCGACCAGAACCTGCGGGCCCAGGGCATCCGGGCGAATGCCGTGTTCGCCGGCATCTTCACCACGCTCTTGCTGAGCCACCGCGATGAGATCGCCCATGCCGACCCGGCGACCGCGACCAACGTGGCCTGGCGGATGGTGTTTGCGGCCTTAGCCCAGCAGATGATGTTCGACGACCAGGAAGTCAGCGGCGTGCCGATGACCATCCCGGCGCTGGTGCACGAAATCTCATGCTGTATCGTGGCCTACCTCAAGGCAGCCCCGGCGAAACGCTGATCGCACTGCCCGGCAGATTAGGCCCCTTTGCTGCGGGCGGCGCTCAACGTGGCCGATGGAGACACCGCCACGGCGCTGCTCGCGCAACGATCGTGTCGATCGGTGACAAGCTCCGCTGTGCATTCAGGATGAAAAACGTGACGCATCGCGATGCAAGAGAAGACTGGCGACGATTCGACGCCGCAGCGATTCCCACGAAGGAGTCGACGCCTCACCTCGACCGATTCTTGGCAGATGTGGCTGCGACGGCCGCGGGCCAGCCACGTCTCGCCCTGCTGGACGTCGGATGCGGTGATGGCCGGCTTACGAAGCGGCTCCACGACCGGGGCTTCTCCGTCACCGGGGTCGACGTGAGCCCTGCCGCTGTGCGTGCCGCTCAGGCGTTGGCTGCCACCATCGATGAGACGGGGCGCACACTCCGGTTCCACGTGGCCGACATGGCTGCCGACGATCCGCCCCGGCTCGACGCTGCACCATTCGATGTCGTTGTCTGTCAGCTCGTGCTGTCGATCATCGGAGATGAACGCCATCGGCGAAACCTGCTGCGGCATGCGCGGAGTAACCTCGCGCCGGGTGGCTGGCTCTACCTGTCGGCCTCTGGTGTGTCTGATGCGATCAACCCTGGGTATGCCCGGTTGTATGCCGCGGACTTTCCCCAGACCAGCGAAAGGCACACCTACTACTCGCGGGACGCCGAAGGGCGGATTCTCTATGCGACTCATCATTTCACGAGCGAGGAACTGGCTTCGCTGCTCGAGCAGGAGGGATTCAGCGATAGCACCGTGACGACTGAGCGCGAGGTGAGCAGCAGACGACCCGACGAAGCAGCGTATTTTCTTTACGTAACCTGTCGCAACGGTCACACACACCACGCATAAGGTCGACGATCCGTCCGCAGTCGTGGACGTGATGATGGATTGGAGCGCGGCCGCCGCCGGCTGCCCTAGGCCAGCCGGCTACTCTCCCTCGAGGCCTTGTTGAATGCGGCAGTTCGCGGCGCTTCGCGCCGGCGAGCAAGCGACCATTCCAAATATCACGTCAAAACAGGATACTCCAGTGGCCTTGGGCGTGATTGCCCGGCCTGCTGCCGCTCCCGCAATCGCGATGGCAGGACCACTCACCAAAGAACAGATTTTGGATGACCATGGGCCGTAAACCGCAGCAAGCCCGCAGCATTCTTTCGATGGCCAAAATGCTTGACGCCGCTGAGGCCATTTTCGCAGAGGGCGGGAATAACGCTCTCACTGTGGAAGCCGTCGTAAAGGGTGCGAACACCTCGGTAGGAAACTTCTACGGCCGCTTCGGCGACCGCGACGGCCTCCTCCAAGCAATGCATGAGCGGTTGCTCTTACGGCTCGGAAGCGCGGCACACGTGGCAGTCGCAGCAGCCGCTCAAGAAAAAACTCTGGCAGGCGCAATCGAGGTTTACCTCTCGCACCTCTTCACCGCAGCGCACGAGTACCGCAATTCAGCCCGCTTCTTCGTACTCGACCGTTCGGCCGACAAAGACCTGCGGGCCCAAGGTATCCGGGCGAACGCCGTTTTCACTGGCATTTTTACGAAGCTCGTGCTGAGCCACCGCGAGGAGATCACCCATGCACACCCGGAGACCGCGACGGACGTGGCGTGGCGGATGATGTTTGCGGCTCTGGTCCAGCAGATGATGTTCGACAACCAAGAAGTCACCGGCGTGACGATGACCATGCCGGCGCTGGTGCACGAAATCGCATCCTGTGTTGTGGCCTACCTCAAGGCAGCCCCGGCGAAACGCTGATCGCACGGTTTGGCAGATCGGGCCCTCGGTCCCGCACGGCCCTCTGGCGGCTTCTCCCGTCAGCCATCGCTTTGATTGAGCCACCGAGGTCATCTTCTGCCGGCGGCACCTGACTCAAGCATCGGTGGGAGTGCCCCCTCTAGGGGGCTGCTGCCCGCCCGCAAGTCCGCCTAAAAAGAGCCACAACCAAAACGCTGGATACCCACAAATCAAAGCTTTTGCTTTCGGCGGTTCACGAGGAACCGGGCCTCTGTTTTTAGCCGTTTGCCAGATTGCTTCGCTGACGGCGGGTTGTCGGATGGATCCAGTCCAGCAAAGCCCGCCATCACAATTCCGTCAATTGTCGCGGCTAATTTACGGAAATGCCTTTGATTTTGCAGGCATGGCCAACCACCCGCAGCAAGTGGTCCCACTCGCAAAGGCTAAAAAGGTCCCTCTCGTTCCTTCCAGTTTCTTGGCCGCATGCGTCGATGAAATCTTGCAAAAAAGCGAATCCTATTCTACTTTATGTGGATTGTGCGGTCTGAAAGTCCACTATTCGGTCCGTGACGCCAGTAGTGCCACCGGGCTTTGAAAAGGTTGTCGCATATGTCACGGAATTCGTTCCTTCGCAGGCTCTTCGCAAGGAACTCCCGGCCCCGTCGGTATCTCGATTTCTTCTCTTCATTCCGCTGGTTCCGCAGGGCACAGTCCCGGAGATCCAGCAGTGTCGGATTCATCCCCTCGTGGGAGCCGCTCGAGGTCCGGCATGCGCTGGCTAGCGACTCGACTTTTGTGGGGCTCGTTGCCCCGCCCAATGCGAGTAGCACCTCAACCTTCCAGCAGTCCCCAGCCAACACCACGATCGTCAGCCCCTTCGCCGTGCAAGCAGCCGCGGCACAGACGGTGAACAGCGTCGTAGTTGGCGGGCTGCAGTTCCAAGGCACGTTCACGTCGCAAAACGGCGTCTACAGCACGTCGTCGGCCGTGGACGTTGGCTTTGCGCCCGGCTCCGGCACATTCAAGTCGTTGCTGCAGCTCAACGGCAGCATTTCGATCGACTCGAATCAGGGGTTGTTTTCAGCGAGCGGCAGCATCGACGCGGTGGCGAGTGGGTCCACGGTGACCCTCCTCAGCGGTGGCGTTACCAACGCCAACATTTCCTCGCTGACCTCCACGGGGCTGTCCGGGCTGTCGGGCGCGAACGTGACGGTGAAGGGACTGTCTTTCACGCTGAATTCACTATCGCTTCTCAACACCAACAACCTGCCCACGGTCAGGCTGCAAGGGGCAGTCAGTCTCTACGGCATGTCGATCGCTGTGAACGGCGCCAACTATGTCCAGATCAACAGCAACGGCGTTGACCTGACGGGCGTGACGGCGACAGTCGGCAGCGGGTCGCTCCAACTGGGCGGGATGACGCTTGGCTCATCCCAGCTGGTGGTCAGCTACGCCACGTCAACGCAGACGCTTTCCGTCACGGGCTCGAGCAGTGCGTCCGTCAGCGGCTTGGGCACGATGAACGTGGGCCTGGGGGCAGGAACGACCCAGGGCCTGGTCGTCACGAACGGTGCGTTCGTCGGCTTTACCGCGACGGTGGACATCAATACGCAGATCGCTGGTGGCACGTTCACGTCCAGCAGCACGATGACCTACAGCAACAGTGCGAACACGTTCACCGTGACGGGCTCTGCGACTGAGGTGTTCGGCGGCGACAAGACGCTGAGCCTGACGCTCGGAAGCGCGGCCGACGTGGCGAACAACATTCCGGCGACAGCCGGACTCGTGATTAAGAGCAACAAGCTCGACAGCCTGAACGCCAAGGCCGTGGCCACGAACTGGACGATTGCCGGCGGCACTTTCAATGCAACGGCTCTGGTCACCTACGCCGCGGCCAACGGTGGCACTCCTGAAACGCTGACCGTCACGGGTAATGCCAGCGAGGTCTTCGGTGGCGACAAGACGCTGGTCCTCACGCTCGGCAGTGCCGCCGACGTGGCGAACAACATCCCGGCGACCGCCGGCCTCGTGATCAAAAGCAACAAGCTCGACAGCTTGAATGCGAAGGCAGTCGCCACGAACTGGGCGATCGCTGGCGGCACTTTCAACGCGACGGCCCTTGTCACTTACGCCGCGGCCAATGGTGGCACTCCCGAAACGCTAACCGTCACGGGTAATGCCAGTGAAGTCTTCGGCGGCGACAAGACGCTGGTTCTCACGCTCGGTAGCGCCGCCGATCCGACGAACAACATCCCCGCGACTGCCGGCCTCGTCATCAAGAGCAACAAGCTCGATAGCCTGAACGCCAAGGCCGTAGCCACGAACTGGACAATCGCTGGCGGCACGTTCAACGCGACGGCCCTGGTCACCTACGCTGCAGCCAACGGCGGTAACCCCGAGACCCTGACTGTCACGGGCAACGCGAGCGAAGTCTTCGGTGGTGACAAGACTCTGGTCCTCACGCTCGGTAGCGCCGCTGATCCGACAAACAACATTCCGGCGACATCCGGGCTCGTGATTAAGAGCAACAAGCTCGATAGCCTGAATGCCAAAGCGGTGGCCACGAACTGGACCATCGCTGGCGGCACGTTCAACGCGACGGCACTCGTCACCTACGCTGCGGCCAACGGTGGCACTCCTGAAACGCTGACCGTCACGGGGAATGCGAGCGAGGTCTTCGGCGGCGACAAGACTCTGGTCCTCACGCTCGGCAGCCCCGCCGACGTCGCGAACAATATCCCGGCCACCGCTGGCCTGGTCATCAAGAGCAACAAGCTCGATAGCCTGAACGCGAAGGCGGTTGCCACGGACTGGACAATTGCCGGCGGCAAATTCAACGCGACGGCTCTCGTCACCTACGCCGCTGCCAACGGTGGCAACCCCGAGACGCTGACTGTCACGGGCAATGCAAGCGAAGTGTTCGGCGGTGACAAGACGCTGGTCCTCACGCTCGGCAGCCCCGCCGACGTGGTGAACAACATCCCAGCCACCGCCGGGCTCGTGATCAAGAGCAACAAGCTCGATAGCCTGAACGCAAAGGCGGTTGCGACGGACTGGGCGATCGCCGGAGGCAAGTTCAACGCGACAGCCCTCGTCACCTACGCCGCCGCCAGCGGTGGCAACGCCGAAACGCTGACCGTCACAGGCAATGCGAGCGAGGTCTTCGGTACCGGGACCTCGGCAAAGACCCTGAGCCTAACACTCGGCACCGCTGCCGATGTGGCGAACAACATCCCGGCGACCGCCGGCCTCGTGATCAAGAGCAACAAGCTCGATAGCCTGAATGCCAAGGCGGTCGCCAGCAACTGGACGATCGCCGGCGGCAAGTTCAACGCGACGGCTCTCGTCACCTACGCTGCCGCCAGCGGCGGTAACCCCGAGACACTCACCGTCACGGGCAATGCCAGCGAAGTCTTCGGCACCGGGGGCTCGGCGAAGACGCTCGCCCTCTCGCTCGGCAGCGCGGCGGTGCCGGCCACGGCCACGGCGGTGGCGATTCCCGCAACCAAGGGAATCGTGATCCAGAACAACTCGCTCTCCAGCCTCAATGCCCGGGCGACCGCGACCAACTGGTCGATCGCCGGAACGACCCTCAGCTTCGACGCCCTGGTGAACTACGCATCCGCGAACGATCAGTTGGGAGTGCAAGGCTCAGCCACGTTCACCCAGTCGTCTCTTGGAACGCTGAATGTCCAGATGGGAACGATGCCCGCGGGGAGCGACGCCGGCGTTGTCGGGCTCATGCTCAGCGGTGGGCAGGTGAGCTCCCTGGACATGACGGTCAATTCGAACATCACGACCGGCGGACTGACCTTCAACACGACCGGGCTGCACTTTGTCTACGCGGCCCAGTCATCCACCTTCACGCTCACCGGTTCGAGCAGCTTCGGCTTCAACTCGCAGACCGTCGGCGTCACCTTCGGCGGTTCCGACTCCTACTTTGGGTCGGCACCCACGGCCGGGTTGGTGATCACCAACGGCAACCTGTCGTCGCTCGACATGATCGTGACGTCGTCTATCTCGGTGGGCTCCCTGAGCTTCCGTGCGGATCATCTGCGATTCACCCAGAATCTGCAGAATTCCAACAACGTCTTCACGATGACGGGAACTACGGGTTTCTCGGCGGGCGGGCTCGGCTCGGTGTCAGCGACCTTCGGCACGGCGGCCGCGAATGGCAACCCCGCCACGACAGGCCTGGTTGTCACCAACGGCAGCCTCACCTCGCTCGACATGTCGCTCACGTCAAATATCAGCGTGGGCAGCGTCGGGTTCTCCACCAACGGCCTGCGGTTCACCTACCAGTCGTCGGCAAACCAGTTCACCCTGGGTGGCAGCGCCAGCGCCACGGTGGGCGGGATCGGCAACATGAACGTGCTCTTTGGCTACACGGCCAACGGTGTCACCAGCCCCGGCCTCGTGGTCAAGAACGGCAGCCTGGTCAACCTCGACATGACGGTCAATTCGTCGATCTCGGTCGGGCAAGTCGGCTTCGACACCACGGGCCTGCGGTTCACCTACACCCAATCGACACAGACCTACACGCTTGGAGGTTCAGCCGGAATCTCTGTGGGCGGGACGAACGGCCTACGGGCGACCTTTGGCTATACAAACCCCGACGGCTCCACGGTGCCCGGCCTGACCATCGTAGGCGGCAACCTGGAAAGCCTCTGCCTCACGGTCGATTCGAGCTTCGCTGTCGGTGGCGTTTCCTTCGGCACGAGGGATCTGAACTTCACCTATCAGAACCTCAGTCAGATTCCCGGCGGCAGCTACTCGGGAACGGGTGTCTACACGGGCTCCTACAGCGGCAGCTACAGCTCCTCCCAGTATCAGTTCAACATGTCGGGCACCGCCTATGTGACGATCGGCGGCATGGCTGACCTGAGCGTCAGCTTGGGCCACTCGAGCACCGTCAACGGTGTGACCACGACGACGCCCGGCCTGATCATCGTGAATGGCAAGCTGGAAGCCCTCGATGTGACGGTCAATGCGGCCTTCGAGGTCGGCAAGGTCCAGTTTGGGGTGAAAGACCTCGAGTTAACCTACCAAAACACCAGCCAGATTCCGACGGGCGCGACCCGCACGACGGGAGTCGTCTACGCCGGAACGTACGACACGGGCAAGTCATACGACACGTCGAAGTTCGAGTTCTGCATGTCGGGCACCGGCTATGTGATGGTGGGAGGCATGAACGGCCTGAGTGTGACCTTCGGCCACACGAACAGGGTCACAGGGGACAAAACGCCCGGCCTGATCCTGGTCAACGGCAAGCTGGAAGCGATCGATGTGACGATCAACGCCGACTTCATGGTGGGTGCCGTCAAGTTCGGTGTGGATGATCTCGAGTTCACCTACCAGAACATGAGCCAGATCCCCGACGGCACCAGCTACCGCGCGGGCACCGTCTACAACGGCGTATATGACACCGGCAGGAGTTATAACGCCGCCAACTACCAGTTCAGCATGTCCGGCACCGCCTTTGTAGAGTTCGGTGGCATCAACAGACTGAGCGTCACGCTCGGCCACACCAACACCGTCACGGGGTACGTCACGCCGGGCTTGATCATCCGCAACGGCAACCTCGAAAGCCTCGACGTGACGGTGAATGCGGATTTTCGAGTCGGAGCCGTCCAGTTCGGCGTGCAGGATCTCGAGTTCAACTACCAGAACATGAGCCAACTCCCCGCCGGCACGAACTACGTCGCGGGAACGGTCTACACCGGAACGTACGACACAAGCCAGCAATATAGAGGGGACAATTTCACGTTCTGCATGTCGGGCACCGGCTATGTGACGGTCGGCGGCATGAACAAGCTGAGCGTGTCGTTCGGTCATTCGAAAACCGTCGACGGCGAGCGGATCGTGACTCCCGGACTGATCCTCAGGAATGGCAACCTCGAAAGCCTCGACGTGACGGTCAACGCGACCTTCTCTGTAGGTGGCGTCATCTTCGGCGCGGATGATCTCGAGTTCATCTACCAAAACGAGAGTCAGTTCCCTGCCGGCACGACCTATGTAGCTGGCACCGTCTATACCGGAATGTACGACCTCAGCAGGCCGTATCGCTCCGACAATTCCACCTTCTCGATGTCGGGCACGACCTTCGTGACCGTGGGGATGATGTCGACCCTGAGCGCGACATTTGGCCGCACCGAAAAAGATGGTTCAGTCACGCCCGGCCTGGTGATCAGCAACGGCAACCTCGTCAGTCTCGATTTGACCATACATAGCCAGTTCGCCGTCGGCGGGAAGACTTTTGCGGATTCATTGCTCAACTTCACCTACACGGCGGCGACGCAGACCTTCACCATGCAGGGAATAGCGACCGTGTCGTTGTTTGAAGGCATGGGTGGTGCCACCGTCACGCTGGGGAAGCTGGCCGATGATGGCACGGTCCTGGAAAACGGCATCCTGATCGTGGGAGGCCAGCTTCGCAGCCTCGACTTCTCGATCAATTCGAACTTCGACATCGGTGTCGCGCAGTTCACGACCAAAGACCTGCACGTTCACTATTCGGAACTGCCCGAAACCGTCAGAGGGGTGAGCTTTCCGGCCAAGACGTTCACGATGGGAGGCTCGGCGCGCATGTCCGCCTCGCTTCTGGCCAACACGGACGTTCAGTTCGGCGGGGACGGCACCCAAGGCCTGGTGGTCACGAACGGCCAGTTGATCAACCTCGACATGACGGTCAATGCCAGTGTTTTGGCCTTCGGCGGCTATGCGCTCGCCAACGGCCACCTGGTGATTGCGTACAGCTCGGCGGCACACACGTTCACGATGACCGGCGATGCCTCGATCGGCCTGCCGGAAATTGCACAGCTCAATGTCACGCTGGGTGGCACCGGTACCGCGGGGCTGGTGATCAACACCCAAAACAATGTCGTTGTCTCTTTCAACATGACGGTGACCAGCAATTTCTCGATCGCTGGGATGAAGTTTGGGCGATCGAATCTGGTCATGGACTACGCCGATTCAACCCGCCAGTTCACCATGGTCGGTGATGCGAAAATGAATCTTGGGATCAACACCTTCACGGCCAGACTGGGAGGAACCCTAAGCAATGGCACCACCTCGCAGGGGCTTGTGATTCGCAATGGGCGGCTGATATCGATCGACGCGACCATCTCGACAGGTTTCGGCGTTCCCGGACTCGATCTCGGGACATGCAGCCTTTACGTGGGATACGACGCGCTCACCGGCACCTTCGACTTCACTGGCACGGGCGACGCCACGCTGGATGCCAAGCTGCCAGGCTGGGTGACCAGCTACTTCGGCATCCCGAGCGGCTCGTGGAACCTCGGCACCATCAAGACTGCCATTCACGTCGAGCAGGGGGGCGGCGATAGCTCGCCCCTCCCCCGATCCCCGGTGTCGGCGGGTTCCGGGGCAGCCGATCCCAACGTGGATCTGCCCTGGACGTTTGGAATCGGCACCGGGATGACCACGCCCGTGGATCCCAACGCCCTGCCCCCTGTAGGCGACCAGGTCAAATACCTCACCGGCAAGGGCAGCATCACCAGCCTCAACCGGAATTCTGTGGCGGGCAACTCCTACAGCATCACCTTCGCCGCCGCCCAGCAAGCGAGCAACTCGGCGAACCAGTCGATTGCCGTCACGATCGATGGCCAGTCGATCGGCGTCTTCACCCCCAAGAATACGGAATACCAGAGCTTCACGACCTCGACGTTCAACCCCGGCCCGGGCAATCACACGATCGCCTTCAGCGGCCTCGGCGACGGCGTGACGGCCTACGTCTCCAATGTCTCGGTCAATGGCGCGGCGGATCAGGCCACGCTCACCACCCCGCTCTCGAATCCGACGCCGTTCAACTCGGCCCTCAGCTTCAATGGCACGAGCGACTTCGTCCAACTGCCGAGCGCCGGCTTCACGAACTTCCGCAATGGGTTCAGCGCGGGCATGTGGGCATACACCTCTTCGGTGGCCAACTACTCCCGATACTTTGACTTCGGCAACGCGGGAGGTGGTGGCGAGGGTGTTGTCCTGACTCGGGAAGGTACCTCGAACAACCTCAAGTTAGAGGTTTGGAAGAACGGAGTGGTGACGACTCTCGTCGCGCCTGGGGCGATCCAACTGAATACCTGGCAGCAGTTCAGTGTCACGGTTACCTCCACGGGGGTGGCAACTATCTATGTGAACGGCGCTCAAGTCGCCACCGGCACGAGCCAAGGATTTATTCCAAATGTGGTCAACCGCCCGAACTGCTACCTCGGCAAGAGCAACAACGGAGCCGATGCACTCTTCCAGGGCCAGATGAACAGCTTGAGCGTCTGGAACAGGCCGCTCTCGGCGACAGAGGTCCAGTCCGCCCAGTCAACGGTCTACAACGGCACCGAGACCGGGCTTGTGGGCTACTGGGGGATGAACGACACCACAAGCGGCGTCGTCTTCGACCGCGGCCCCAACTCCCTGAACAGTGATCCGGGGCCGAATCCCACTCCTCTCAGCTCGGCGCTCAGTTTCGACGGCACCAGCGACTTCGCCCAGTTGCCGAGCAACGGCTTCACGAACTTCACGAATGGCTTCAGTGCTGGCGTCTGGGCCTACACCTCTTCGGTGGCCAACTACTCCCGCTACTTCGACTTCGGCAACGGCGCCTTTAGCGACAGTATCGATCTGACTCGCGATGGCACCACGAGCAACCTCAAGCTGGAGATCTGGAAGGGTGGCACGCCCACCGTGCTCGTCGCACCGGGGGTGATCAAGGTCGACACCTGGCAGTATCTCAGCGTCACCATCTCGAACACCGGCGCGGCCACGCTGTATGTGAACGGGACGTCGGTCGCGACGAGCACGAGCACGGGGTTTGTGCCGAGCGTCGTAAATCGCCCGAACAACTACCTGGGCAAGAGCAACAACGGCTCATTCGACGCACTCTTCGAGGGCAAGCTGAACAGCCTCAGTGTCTGGAACAGGGCACTGTCGGCAGCGGAGGTTCAGGCCGCTCCATTTACGGCATACACCGGGAGTGAATCCGGGCTGGTCGGCTCTTGGCCGTTGAATGCCGTCGCCAACGGCACCTTGCTCGACCGCAGCCCCAGCGCGTTGAATGGCACGGCCACCGGCTCGACCGTCGCGATCAGCAGCCCGGCAATCGCCACCAGCCAAAACAGATACGTCACCGCAAGCCGTGCGATGACCTTCGACGGCGTGAACGATTTCGTCACCCTGCCGAGCGCCGGCCTGAGCGACTTTTCACAGGGGTACACCGTCGGCGTCTGGGCAAACACGCCTTCGGTGGCGGGTTGGGCACGGTATTTCGACTTCGGAAATGGTCAGGCCGACGACAATATCCTTCTCACGCGGGTCGGAACCTCAAACGACTTAACCTTCACCGTCTTCCGGGGCGGTTCACCCCAAAGTGTCACCGCACCGAATGCGATCGTCCTCAATACCTGGCAGCATTTCAGCGTCACGGTCACGAGCGCCGGCGTGGCCACGCTCTATGTGAACGGATCCCCGGTCGCAACGAACACGAGCCCCGGCTTTCTTCCCAACGTCGTGAGCCGCGTGAATAACTACGTCGGCGAGAGCAACTGGGCGGCAGATGCGCTCTTCAAGGGCCAGATGCGCGACCTCAGCATCTGGAAGACGGCGCTGACGCCTGCCCAGGTTGCGGCAAGCATGACGACCCTCGACACGGGCAACGCCAAGAGCCCGAGCGGGTACTGGCCGCTCAGCAGCTTCGCCCCCTTGAACGGCACGACCGCTGCATCGACCGTCACGATCAACAGCCCGGCGATCGTCAGCGGCCAGCCCAGCTACGTCACGGCGGGCAGCGCGATGACGTTCGACGGAGTCAGCACCGCCGTCCAGCTGCCGGCCGTCGGCTTCCGTGACTTTTCGCAGGGCTTCAGCGCCGGTGTGTGGGCGAACACATCGTCAGTTGCCAACTGGGGACGGTACTTCGACTTTGGGAACGGGCCGAACAGCGACAACATCGTTTTGTCTCGCAGCGGCACCACAAACAACCTCACATTCTTCGTTGCCAAGGGAAGCAGCATCATCGAGCTGACCGCACCGAATGTGATCCAGCTCAACACGTGGCAGTATTACAGCGTCACGGTCACGAGCTCCGGCGTCGCGACCTTGTACGTGAACGGCAATGCTGTCGCCAGCACCACGAACACGGGCCTTGTTCCGAACGTCGTCGCTCGTGCGAATGACTTCATTGGCAAGAGCAACTATTCGTCCGATACGCCCTTCAAGGGCCAGATGAGCAGCCTCAGCGTCTGGAACACGGCGCTGACCCCTGCCCAGGTGACGGCGGGCATGACGACCAGCTACACGGGCAACGAAAACAACCTCGTTGGATTCTGGTCGTTGAGTGGCCCCGCGAATACGCCGACGCGTACCACGACCATCGACAACACCTTTACCAACGCACAGGCGTTCGATGTCAGCTCCACATTTGTGAACGCGACTCCCAATGCATCCTGCCCGGGGTTCGCTGACCTCACGAGCGGCTTCAGTGCCAGCTTCTGGGCGAACACGTCGGCAGTGGGCAACTACTCCCGATACTTTGACTTCGGCAACCCGCCAGGTGGTGGCGATAATGTTGTCCTGACTCGGGAAGGGACCACGAACAATCTTAAGCTCGAGGTCTGGAAGAACGGAGGGGTGACGACTCTCGTTGCGCCTGGGGCAATCCAGCTCAACAAGTGGCAGCATTTTAGTGTCACGGTCACCAGTTCGGGCGTGGCCACGCTGTTCGTCAACGGCAATCCAGTCGCCACCGGCACGAGCCAAGGATTCATTCCAAGCGTGGTCAACCGTCCGAGCTGCTATCTCGGCAAGAGCAACAACCCCGTTGATGCGCTGTTCCAAGGTCAGATGAGCAACTTCAGCTTCTGGAAGACGTCGCTGACACAGGCGCAGGTGCAGGCGGCTTCCAATGCCGTGTTGAGCGGCAGCGAAGCCAACCTCGCCTACTACAACCCGCTGGGTTTCAATCCCCCGTCGGTCACGCCCAACATCACGACCCCCGCGGCGCTTCCCTACTCCACGGCTACGGCTCAGGTCTTCAACGGCACATTCGTCAACGCTCAGGGATTCAACGGCAGTTCTACTTTTGTGAACGCGGCTCTCACTGCATCGAGCCCTGGGGTCGCTAACCTCACAAACGGCTTCAGCGCCAGCCTCTGGGCGTATACATCAGCAGTGGGCAACTACGCCCGATACTTTGACTTCGGCAACGCGGGAGGTGGTGGCGATAATGTTGTCCTGACTCGGGAAGGGACCTCGAACAACCTCAAACTCGAGGTGTGGAAGGGCGGAGCGGTGACGACGCTCGTCGCGCCTGGGGCGATCCAACCGAATACCTGGCAACATTTCAGTGTCACCGTCACCAGCACGGGCGTGGCCACGATCTTTGTGAACGGTGCTCCAGTCGCCACTGGCACGAGTTCTGGATTCATTCCAAACGTGGCCAACCGTGCGAATTGCTACCTCGGCAAGAGCAACAACGGCGCCGATGCGCTGTTCCAGGGCCAGATGAGCAACTTCACTGTTTGGAACACTGCGCTGACGCCGGCGCAGATTCAGGCTACCTCCTACACCACCTTTATTGGCAGCGAAGCGAACCTCGTCTCTTTGAGCCCGATGGGCTTCAGTCCGCCGCCAGCCACCTCGGTGGCACAGGTCATCGCCAGCGCGAATAGTTCGATCAGCATACCGGGCAACAAGCTGACCGACTTTTCGCAGGGCTTCAGTGCGGGTGTGTGGGCGTACACATCGTCGGTTGCCAACTGGGCACGGTACTTCGATTTTGGGAACGGGCCGGGCAGCGACAATATCCTTCTCACCAGGGCCGGAACATCGAACGACCTATGCTTCACCGTCTTCCGGGGCGGTTCATCCCAGACTGTCACCGCACCGAATGCGATCCAGCTCAATAACTGGCAGCATTTCAGCGTGACGGTCACGACCGCCGGCGTCGCCACGCTCTATGTGAACGGTGCTCCGGTCGCAACGAACACGAATCCCGGATTTGTTCCAAACGTCGTCGCTCGCGCAAATGACTACGTCGGCAAGAGCAACTGGTCAGCCGATGCGCTCTTCCAAGGCAAGATGATGGGCTTGAGCGTGTGGAATACGGCGCTCACGCCCGCCCAGATCGCCACCTATGCAAACCCGGCCACGCCGCGACTGACCGGCAACGAGGCCAATCTGGCGGCGTTTGTCCCCATGGATGGCAGTCCAGCCGCCACGGTGCTCGATCGCAGCCCCCGCCAACTCAACGGAACCCCACAGGGCGGCGTTGCCTATGCGCCGACAGGCTCGGGCTACAACACGCCCTACGCCGGCTCGCTCACGCTCAATGGCACGAGCACCTTTGTCACGCTGCCCGGCACCGGCTTCCGCGACTTTTCGCAGGGCTTCAGTGCGGGCATGTGGGCATACACATCGTCTGTGGCTGAGTGGTCCCAATATTTCAGTTTCGGCAACGGGCCGAATAGTGACAACATCCTGTTGAGCAGGAGTGGGTCATCGAACGAACTCCGGTTCCTCGTCTCTCGCGGGAGCGCCGATGCCATTCTCACAACAGCCTGCTCTCCGATCGCCCTGAATACCTGGCAGTATTTCAGTGTCACGGTCACCGCGACGGGCGTGGCAACCATCTATGTGAATGGTGTTCCGGTCGCCACTCGCACCGACGCCGGCTTCGTCCCGAATGTTGTTGATCGAACCACGAACTACCTTGCCAAGAGCCCATGGGGCAATGCACTCGTGCAAGGCCAGATGAGCAGCGTGAGCGTCTGGAACACGCCGCTCTCGCAGGCGCAGATTCAGGCAGGCATGAGCCGGGCGTATTCGGGAACGGAACCCGGGCTGGTCTGCTTCCTGCCCATGAACGAGACCAACGGCAGCACCGTTGACGATCGCTCCCCCAATCGGAACGACGGCACGGTGAATGGCGGAATCGTCAGCCAGACCACCTATACCGGCAACAATCAGGACAACCTCGATTTCCAGGCGACCACCATCGCTCAGGGAACGACTGTCACGGCCCCCGCCAACACCGGCTGGACCTACACCGGTTCCGCTGGCATCACCTCAAACACGGGCAATCTCCCCGCACCGGTAGGCACTCAGGTTGCCACCCTCCCGGGCACCAGCTCGATGTCGACGACGCTCACCGGCTTCGCGCCCAATCAGACCTATTCCGTCTCGTTCCAAGCGGCGCAGCCGGCGGGCTCAAACCAGTCGGTCGAGGTCTCGCTCGATGGCCAGACCCTCGGCACCTACACGCCACCCGCTGCGGTCAATACCAGCGGCACCCCGCTGCAAAGCGCGCTGTCTTTCGATGGCCGCACGAGCTACGTCTCGCTGCCCAGTTCGGGGATGAACGACTTCAAAAACGGCTTCACGGCCAGCGTCTGGGCATACACCACCTCCACCGCCAACAATTACAGTTACTTCGATTTTGGCAACGGTGGTGGAAGCGACAACATCGTCCTGCAAAGGGACGGGACTTCAAATCAGCTCAACCTGCAGGTCAATCGTGGCGGTTCGAAAGTCGAACTCACCACGACCAACAATCCGATCGTTCTGAATACGTGGCAGTATTTCAGCGTGACGATCGATCCTTCCGGCGGGGCCAAGATTTTCCTGAACGGCAACATTGTCGCGCAGGACCAGAACAGCAGCTTCGTCCCGAACAACGTCGTCCGCACCCAGAACTTTGTCGGCAAGAGCAGATGGCCGGACTTCCCGCTGTTTCAGGGGCAGATGGGAGACCTGAGCGTCTGGAAAGTCGCTCTGTGGCCCAGCGAGGTGATGACCGGCTACACAACCGGGTACACGGGCACTGAACCCAACCTCGTGGGCCTCTGGCACCTGGGCGACGCCAACACCACCTCTCAGGGCCTCGGCGCCCTCAGCGGCGCGAGGGCCTACGGCAACTTTGTTCCGGGCACTGCCATCGCAAGCACGGCCGGGCTGCCCTTCCCGAGCCCGATGAGTTTCGACGGCAACTCGAATTATGTCTCGCTCCCAAGCACGGGCCTGAGCAACTTCAGCAACGGCTTCAGTGCCGGCGTCTGGGTGTGCCCGACCAATACCGCCTACAACACCAACTTCTTCGACTTTGGCAATGGAAGCCCGAGCAACAATATCGAACTGCAACGAGGCAATGAAACCGACGACCTGATTTTGTATGTCTACAGGGGCGGAAGTTCAAAGGGCCTGAGAGCAGAGAAAGCGATCACGCTGAACACATGGCAATACTTCAGCGTCACCATCACGCCATCCGGTTTGGCCACCATTTACAAGAATGGGATTCAGATCGCGCAGTCGCAGGGCAACAATCCTGCCTTCATACCCAACAATGTCGATCGTTACACGAACTACGTTGGAGGAAGCCACTGGTCACAGGATAAATTGTTCCAGGGGCAGATGGCTGATTTGAGTGTCTGGAACCGGGCGATCTCAGCGGACGATGTTCTGTCTGCCTACACATCGGGCCTCCAGGGGAACGAAAACGGCCTGGTGCAACTGTATCGCCTTGGCAATCTTCAAAGCGGCGGCAACAACCCCAAGGGCGAGAATGTGACTGGCGAGGTCAGGCCGGTCATTTCCACCACTGACGCGCTGCCGATGCAGCGACCGATGAACTTCGATGGCCGCTCGAATTACGTCATCCTCCCCAGCACGGGCCTCGATAATTTCACCGGCGGCTTCAGTGCCGGGGCGTGGGTGAATCCCACGGGCGCCCGCAGCCACGTCTTCGATTTTGGTCAAAAGAATAGCGACAGCATCAACCTGGAAATCGCCCCCTCAACTGACAAAAACTTCCAGTACGACCTGTCGCTGAATGTCTTCAAGGGCACCTCGAAGACGAATCTCTATCTCTCGAACGCGGTCACCCTCAACACCTGGCAGTACTTCAGCGTGACCATATCACCTGGTGGAGAGGCCAGGATTTACAGGAACGGCGTTGAGATCGGCCGGGCAACGAACGGGGGCTTTGTCCCCAATACTGTCACCCGCGATTATGCATACGCCGGCCTCAGCAGCGTTTCGGGCGACCTGCTCTATCAAGGCCAGATGGGCGACCTGACGGTCTGGAACAAGACGCTGTCGGAGGACGAGGTCCGGACCGGCTACACGACGGGCTATCAGGGCACCGAGCGCAGCCTGGTGGGACTCTGGCATCTTGGTGACCTTGGCTCCACCGTGCCCGATTCCGGCCCCAATGGCTATGACGGTGGCGTGACCGGCAACACCAACGCCCTGCAGTTCAACACGGGCTATCAGCTCTTCACGCTTCCGGTGGTTATCCCGGGGGCTGGCAACCACACCCTGACCTTCAAGGGCACAAGCTCGAACGGCAGCTCGACCGCCTCCATCAGCAACGTGGCTTTCACAACGAGCCCGCTCCTGGTGCCAAGCTCGGCAATCACCTACGCACCGCCGGCCCTCACCAACACGAGCTTTGAAACGGATTGGACAGGCTGGAGCTCGCGAGGAAATAACTATGCCTACAACCCCACCGGGCCGGGCGTCGGCTGGAGCTTCGTCGGTAATGCGGGCGTCACCAAGCATGGCTATGGGCTCGACACGAGTTACAGCGTAAACGGCCAGGATCAGGGGAGTGGCGATGATCCGCCGGAGGGCAAGTGGGAGGCGTTCCTGCAGAGCGGCTATGGGCCCAATGGCAGCATGTCACAGACGGTCAGCGGCTTTGTGGCCGGCCAGAGCTATGACATTGCCCTGTTCACGAAGGCACGGAATGACGGCTGGAGGAGCGCTGTATCACCAAATTTCTCGAACGGTTCTCAAGGTCGACCTGCCTATGACCTGAACTATCGATACGGCTTCCGGTCGAGCATCACGGTCTCCATGGACGGTGTTGCCCTGGGCACCTATCAGGTCGCATCGAGCATCAACTGGCAGCAGATCACCATTCCGGGCATCGTCCCCGGGCCGGGCAATCACACATTCACCATCACCACCAACGGGGCCCTGCCGCTCAACAAGAACGGAACCTGGGTCACCACAAACCCGGATGGCTCGATCCCCGACCTCACGGCGCTGATCGATCAGGTTCAATTCTTGAATAGCGGGGTCGATACGGTGGCTGCCATCCAGTCGCCCAGTACTCCCGCGCCCAGCAACGGTGTTCGCAATAGTTACTCGGCCTTCACCGTGCGCGTCAGCGGCGTCGACATCGGCATGCAGGTGTTCTTCGACGGCAAGGTGAACCTGATTTTCGGCGATGTGTTTGGGCTGAACTTCCAGCGACTCGCCCAGGATCTGACGCAGTCCTACAAGGCCACCGCAGCAGCGCTCGCCGGGGCGTACAACCAGTCCGCGGCCGGCCTCCAGAACGGCGCCAAGGTGGTGGCACGCGATCTTGAGACGGCTCAAAACGAGGTCAGCGCGGCGGCCGAACGTGCCGCTTCGCAGGCCAAGGCGGCCGCCCGCAAGCTCGTCAAGGACTTGAATCGCATCAGCAATGCGCTCAAGAAGTTCTTCAACTACTCCGTGTCGGATGCCACGATCTACTACGATCCCACGGGCACCTTCAACCAGACGCCTGCCTACACGGCGAAGTCCGATGCCGCCGGTGGGTTCGCGCAGTTGGAGCTGCCGGAGCAGCCCACCGGCCAGCTGGTCGGCTATGGCGGCACCGACACGGCCACCGGCCTCCCCAACGACGCCATCTTCACGGCGGTCGCAACGTCGGACGTGGTCAGCCCGCTGACCACCCTGGTGAACCGATTGGTCGTCCAGGGTTACTCCGAGGCAGAAGCGATCGCGATCATCGACTCGGGCTTCGGCATTCCGGCGACGCCGGGCGATCCGAATGCGTCGGATGGCGGCGTCGCCACGCAGTATGACATCAATGCCGCCGGCACGCTGGTCGATGCACTGGCAGGTGATCGCGCCTCGAGCCTGGCGTTTGCCGCCGAGGTGAAGACCTATCTCGTGGCCCACGAGGCGGCCGCCCTGCTGATGGGCCTCCCGAGCAAGCCGGCAGACGTTGTCATGGCGGGCCTGATGACCAATGCCTTCGGTGTGCTCACCGACCTTTGCCGGACGACGACGGGGACGGTCAGCCTGAGTGACCCCACCGTGATCGATAGCCTGATCCAGGCCACAGCGACCGCTTCCGGTCTGACGATCGACTCCTCATTGAGCATGCCTGCAGCGGGAATCATCGCCAGGGTCGTAGGCGGGATCGTGGCCCTGGAGACCCAGGATCCGACGGCCAGTTCGGCGCCCGGCACGCAGTCGTTCCTGCAGCGCGTGGCCGCCTTCCAGACGCTGGCCGACGGCACGATCGCCCAGCAGCTCACCCAGGCCGCCGGCCTGGCAGCGGATGCCCCGAACGGCATCATCGGCCTGGCGGTGAACTACTCATCCGAGCAGCTGGTCTCCGATGCCGCTCAAACGGTCATCGGCAACCTGCTGGCCCCCGAGCTTTCCGTGGTCAACCCCACGGGCTCCACAGGTGCGGGCCAGAGCAACTTCCTCACCTTCGAGGTCCGTGTTACCGGCGAGGCCTCTCCGCTGCTGCCCGTGAGCGTGAACTACACCACGGCAGACGGCACGGCCACCGCGGCCGACGGCGACTACACGGCGGTCTCCGGCACCCTCACATGGGCCCCGGGTGATACCGCGCCGAAGTTCATCCAGGTGCCGATCGGCTCGGGCACCGCCATCCAGGCGGCCAAGCAGTTCACGATGCAGCTCTCGAACCCAACCAACGCGATCCTGCGGTTCGCCGCCGGCGTGGGCACGATCGAGAGCACCGTGTTTGGCACCACGACCACGCTGACGATCAACCCCACGAGTGCCACGGCGTTCACCCCGGTCGAGGCAACCGTGACCGTCACCAACCAGGGCGGCACGAACTCCCCCGCGGCCGGCACGGTCAGCTTCTATGAAGGCGACACGTTACTCGGCATGCGTACGCTCGATGCCACGGGCACGGTCACCGTCGTCACCGCGCACCCCCTCGTGGGCAACCACTTCATCCATGTCGTCTACAACGGCAACACGATCCCCGGCGCCAGGTACACGCCGAGCACCTCGAACACGGTGAATATCAACGTCACCAAGGCCAGTCAGTCGATCTCTTTCGCTCCGATCGGCGACACGACCTATGGTGTAAGCCCCATCCCCTTGGCCGCCACGAGCAGCTTTGGCCTGCCGGTGAGCTTCGCGGTGATCTCCGGGCCGGCCACCATCGCCGATGGCAACATCGTCGTCACCGGTGCCGGCACGATCGTCGTGCGGGCCACGCAGACTGGCGACGACAACATCAATGCGGCAGCCCCGGTTGATGTCACCTTCAGCGTGGCCAAGGCCACGCTGACGGTCACCGCTGACGATCAGCGAATGGTCTATGGTGCCGCCCTGCCGACGCTCACCTACGCGATCAGCGGATTTGTCGGCAACGATTCCGCGAGCGGCCTGGCCACCTCGCCGACGCTCAGCACCGTCGCGGCTCGTACCGCGGTGGGCACCTACGCCATCACCGCCGCCGGCCTGACTGACCCCAACTACACGGCCGTCTACGTGCCGGCGCAGCTCACGATCACGCCGGCCACGCTTACCGTGACGGTCGCTCCCAAGACGATGGTCTACGGCGGCACGATGCCGACCCTGACCTATTCGATGGCTGGGCTGCTCGGCCCCGACACGGCCAGCACCCTGTTCGAACCGCCTGTTCTCGCAAGCACCGCGGCCACGAGCAGCGTCGGAACGTATCCCATCAGCATCACGGTGAGCGACCCCAACTACTCCATCGTCGTGGTGCCCGCGGAACTCACGATCACCCCGGCAGCACTGAAGATCACCGCCGACAGCTTCACGGTAGCCCGCAGCCAAGCGTTGCCGACCTTCACCGCGAAGTACCAGGGGCTGGTCAATGGAGACACCACGGCCAGCCTGCCACAGCAGGCACTCGTGACGCGGAATTCCTCCAGCAACGACGCCGGCACCTACACATTGGTGCCATCCGACTCCGTGGCCCCTAACTACGCGATCACCTACGAGGCGGGCACGCTGACGATTAACAAGACGCAGCTGACTCTCTCCGTGAACAACACCAGCTGGGTTCCCGGTCTGGGCGCCGCCCAGTTCTCCGGCACCTACGCTGGCTTCCTCGAAGGCGAGGACGCTGGCTCGCTGACGAGCCAGCCGACCTTCGCCGTCACCGGCTCCAATGCCTCGCTGATCAACAGTCTGATTTCAGTGGGCCCGGCCGAGGCACTCGCATTGATCAAGGCGAATCCGACGTTTGGCAACCTGACATTCCCGATGTCGTTTCCAGTCGGCGGCACGAACGTGACCTCAAAGAACTACGCCATCACGATAGTCCCGGGATCGTTGATCGTCCCGGCGGCCAAGTCCGTCACCTTCCTCACGGCATCCAACACCGGTGCCGTGCGCGGCGACAGCGTCACGTTCACCGCAGCGACTCAGATTTACGTCGAGGTGCAGGATCCCGGCACGCAGCAGACGCGGGCTTTTGGTTTCATCCCGGCCTCGACGGTGGGCACCGTTCAATTCAAGGTCGATGGAGTGAACGCGGGCACGCCGAAGGCTGTGAACGCCGCCGGCGAGGCGAGCTTTACGAGTTCGTTACTCTCCACGGGCTCGCATACGATCACAGCGGTGTTCAGCAGTGGCCTGGGTAAAGCCATTCGGGTCAACACCCAGACACTCCAGGTCGACACGCTCAACGCCGCACCGGCGGCGTCGAACCTCAGCACGCCAGAGGCCTACACGGAAGAGACGCCGCTCAACCTCTCTGATATCGTGGTCAGCGATGTGGATAGCGCCACCGTGACGGCCACGCTGACGCTGTCGATTCCCGCTGCAGGTAGCCTGAATACCGGCACGTCCGGTGCAGTCACCTCGACCTACGACGCTGTCACGGGAGTCTGGTCCGCCAGCGGCGCCCTTGCGAATGTCAACACGCTCCTGGCGGCACTGACCTTCACGCCCGCCGCGAACTTCAATGGCACCTTCACGATCGGCACGAGCGTCACCGACGGCAACCTGTGGGTCAGCGGTTCGAAGACTATGACCGGGGTAGCGGTCAACGACGCGCCGACCGATATCACACTCTCACCGAATGCCGTGCCCGAAAACGCCGTGGCAGGTACGGTAGTGGGCACGCTCTCCACCACCGATGTCGATTCCGGTGACACTTTTACCTACACGCTTGTCTCTGGCGCGGGCAGCACCGACAACGCGTCGTTCACGATCGTGGGCAACACGCTCAAGACCGCTACCTCGTTCAACTTCGAGGCGAAGAACAGCTACGCCGTCCGCGTCCGTACGATCGACGCCGGTGGCCTCGCCACCGACAAGCAGTTCACGATCACGGTCACGAACGTCAACGAGGCTCCAGCGGACATCGTGCTCTCGGCAAACACCGTGCCGGAGAACTCCCCTGTGGGCACGGCAGTGGGCACGCTCTCCACCACCGACGTCGACGCTGGCGACACGTTCACCTACACGCTGGTCTCCGGTACGGGCAGCACCGACAACGCCTCGTTCACGATCGACGGCAGCACGCTGAAGACCGCCGCCTCGTTCAACTTCGAAGCTAGGAACTCCTACAGTATCCGCATCCGCACGACCGACGCCGGCGGCCTCTCCACCGAGAAGCAGGTCACGATCACGGTCACGAACGTCAACGAAGGGCCGACGGACATCGCCCTTTCGGCAACCATCGTGCCTGAAAATGCAGCGGTAGGCACGGCCGTTGGCGCGCTCTCAACCATCGACGTCGACGCCGGCGACACGTTCACCTACACGCTCGTGCCGGGCACAGGCAGCACCGACAACTCGTCGTTCACGATCGCGGGTAACACGCTCAAGACGGCTGCGACGTTGAATTTCGAGGCGAAGAGCAGCTACGCCGTCCGAGTTCGCTCCACAGATGTCGGCGGCCTTTTTACGGAGAAATCGGTCACGATCACGGTCACAAACGTCAAAGAGGCGCCGACCAATATCTCGATCTCGGCGGCTACGGTGGCCGAGAACGCACCAGCAGGCGCGGTGGTTGGTGCACTCTCCACGACTGATGATGACATCGGCGACACGTTCACCTACACACTCGTGCCGGGCATAGGCAGTACCGACAACTCATCGTTCGCGATCATGGGCAATACGCTCAAGACGACCGCGACGTTCAACTTCGAGGCCAAGAACTCTTACAGCATCCGCGTCCGTACGACCGACGCCGGTGGCCTCACTGCCGAAAAGCAGTTCACGATCTCGGTCACGAACATCAACGAAGGGCCGACGGGCATCGCCCTCTCGGCAAACACTGTGTCGGAGAACTCTCCCGCGGGCACGGCGGTGGGTACGCTCTCCACCATCGATGTCGACGCCAGCGACACGTTCACCTACACGCTCGTTCCGGGCACAGGCAGCACCGACAACGCGTCGTTCACGGTCGTGGGCAATACGCTCAAGACGGCCGCGACGTTCAACTTCGAGGCCAGAAGCAGCTACGCCGTCCGAGTCCGCTCTGCCGACGCCGGTGGGCTGTTCATCGAGAAGGCATTCACGATCACGGTCACGAACGTCAACGAGGCCCCAATGGTTACCGTTCCGGCTGGCTTCACGGTAGTAGAGGATACGACGACGGGACTGGTTTTCACGGGCACGCCGTTCGTGGATCCTGACCTGACTGCCGCCAAGGTGATGACCGTCACGCTGGGGGTGGCCGACGGTGTCATCGCCGCGACGACGGCCAATGGCGTGACGGTGGCTGGTACGGCCGTGGCCCGCACATTCAGCGGCACGGTCGCGGCCCTGAATGCCTACTTCAAGGCGTCGCCAGCGCGGATCACCTATACACCGGCAGCCAACAGCACAGCGGCGCGGACGCTCACGACGACGATTTCAGAGAGCGATGGGGTCGGTACACTGTCGTCGTCGGCGACAAGTTCAATTGCGATCACGCCGGTCAACGACGCACCGATCGTCTCAGTGCCTGCGACATTCACCGTCACAGAGGACGTGAAGGGCAATCTTACCTGGCCAGCGACCCTGACTCCGTTTGTGGACGTCGACTCTCCGAGCCTCACGGTCACGTTGTCCGTGGCCGACGGTGCGATCTCGGCCGCCAGCACCGCCGCCGTGACGGTGGGCGGAAGCGCCACGGCTAGGACGTTTACGGGAAGCACGGCAGGACTCAACGCCTACTTCAAGACGCTGGGGGCTATCGGCTACACGACCGCGCAAGACAACACGGTCGCCCGCACACTGACGACGACCGTGTCAGACGGTTCACTGACGGCGTCAGCCTCCACCAAGATCGCCATCACACCGGTCAACGACCCGCCGACGATGAATCAGGCAGCGATCCTCAGCGGCGGCAAGATAGGCACCCCGTACGTCATGACCTACGCTTCGCTGCGGGCGGCGCTGAACGTGACCGACGTAGACCATGCGTTGCCGTCGATCGTGATCCAGTCAGTGGATTCGGGCACATTACAGAAGTGGAACGGCACGGCGTGGGTGACGGTGTCAACGGCCGCCAAGGCGACGCTCGTGCAACGAACCGTGTCGGTAGGCGACAAACTCCGCTGGTTGCCTCCTGCCGGTGTGTCCGGCGTTCGACCTGCGTTTAAGGTCAAGGCGTTTGACGGATCAATGTACTCAGCCGTCACGGCGCAGGTGACGATCAATCTGGCGTCTGCGTAAGAATCTGACCGGCCCCAACTTCAGCCGCACCGCGACCGGTGAAGGAATACGGACGAGGCCGGATGACTCTCCCTCAGAAAGTGGATCCAGTCACTTTTGGGCCGGGTCAGGTATCAGCTGAAAAATCTGCACCACGTTGCCGCTTGTAAACGCGTGGACAACCGTCCCCGTGACGGGCTCGACCTCCACGGCGGCTTCGCGCACCGTGCGGCCCGTGATCCGCTTGATCTCGTCCCGGAGTTGCGCCGACGACACGGCGAACAGCTGTCGATGGAAATCCTGCACATTGGCGGCTCCCGCCGCGGTCTCGCTCATCAACCTCTCCGCTGGAGACAGCGCCTCGTGGAGCGTGATCACAAGCATGTCATCGCCGATGACCACCGTCACGGCCTTCGGAGGACGACCTGTCCGTTCCTGCTGCAAGTCCTTGGCTACCTTGGCGAGCTCCTCCAGCACGGGCGCTGGCGGCGGCATGTTCATTGTGGCTCCGATCAAGAAGGAAAGAGACGACGGGGTGCGATCCGTCGTGACGATTGGCAGGCCTCATGAAGAGCACCGAATCGAGTCGAACGCAGCGGTCTGAAGCATCATGAAGCTGGTGCGACGGTTGATTGTATGCAGGCACCGTTTGGTCTAAGCTGTCGTTGAAGAGATTCTGTCGAGCCGCAGTCGCCACCCAGGACTGCAGGATGGCTCGATTGGTGCACCGTGGAGGGGATGCCCGACACGTGATCTTCGCACCC
>Ga0114967_10000853_pt1 | contig 25682 bp, 47 predicted proteins | sample M_130628_MF_Meta_FD_92639 | JGI IMG/M metagenome (GOLD analysis project Ga0114967, IMG submission 92639) | Freshwater microbial communities from Lake Montjoie, Canada to study carbon cycling - M_130628_MF_MetaG | ecosystem: Environmental > Aquatic > Freshwater > Lake | place: Lake Montjoie...
CTTGTTGCTTGTCAAAACTTGGAGAATCTTTTTCAATCATTCTTCCAATTTCAGCCCATGTCTCAGCAGAGCCTACCGGAGTATCAAGAGGCTTTCCATTTTCATCCGTGCGGAAAAGAGTGTATTGGTTATCGTCGTAAAGAACGTTGTAGTTATCATCGGAGCTAAACGAAACTTCATCTGGATTTTCGTCTTTTGTCCAGCCAAGTGGAGCCTCGCGAAAACCTGCCTGAATAACAGAAGCATCTGGGATGTCTGCACTGTACGCATCTTTGTACGTACCAGTTCTGTCATCGTAGATCTTCGCCTTGCGTAAAGCTTCGCCAGGTATACGAGCTTGAAATACCGTGGCGTTGCCACTAGTAATAGTATACAAGCCGTCTGGTAGGTTCTGGTCACCGCGAACTTCAACAAGACCGGTATCAGCGGTAAGTGTTTTTCCAAATGCTGCATCGTATCTTCCAGGGCTACCTGCACCAACGTACGTTCCACGTACAGTGCCTATTGCGCCATCAGGCATACGATACTGAAAGTTAATACCGCGTCCCATTTCAACCCAGCGGCCTTTACGGTCACGCCACTGTAAGGCAACGCGAGCTCTACGAGACGCAGACGAGTTACCGTCACGAAACGCGGCGGTTATTGCCTCAAGAACGTCAATCTTAAAGTAACCAGGTACAAACTTCTTTGTCATAAGTAAACGAGAGAACGCGTGGTCGCGCTCAACCGAGCCAGGCTCAGCCGCGTGGGCACTTGCTACTAGCGAGCGCACGTTATCGTTAATAGAAGAGTCTGCAGCTAACCATGTTGCATATTTTTCACGATACTCCGCTGGAGTAAGTGAAGCATTCAACGCTGAAAGAGGGTGACCCTGGATAAGAAGATCTGTGTGCTTTGTGTTATTAGTGTTAAATGTTTTTGTTGCGGTAGAGATAAAGATAGATACCTCGCGTAGAGCTCCTACCTCGCGAGATTCAACACTTAATGAGCTTAGTGATGCCAATGCGCGATCCATAACTGTAAGCGCGGAGCGTGGAGTTACACGGCGTTCTTCACGAACACTAGCATTAGACTCTTGTACTAGAGCAAGCACCTTCTCGTGCAACGACGCGTAAACGGCTAGCTTCTTTGGAGAGGCTGCCTTACGGTTTTCACCGCGCTGGATCTTCTTATTTAACGGAGATTCCACTATTCTTTTTCCGATCTACGCTTCTTTGGCAAAAGGTCTGAATCTTTACTATCGTATAACTTTGTTGCAAGCGTGTAAGCTCTCTCAAACGGTACGTCTCCGTCACGAACACCGCGTAGCCATGCGCCGCGAAGTGCTGGAATAATGTCGTAGCTAAGACCGGAGTACTCTGCCATAGAGTATATAGCATGCTCCGGTGATCCGTACTCCTGGGCGCTCTTAAGCGCAACCTGTAGTAGTTCATGCTGGATTACGGCTGCTTCTCCGCGAGATGACTTAGGGTGAGCCTTAGGAAGTAAATCATTGTCCTGCTTGTAATTTGGATTTGCAGGAGAGCCAGACTTAAGAAGCTTAAGGAACGCGTTAACGCGAGCCATTGCCCACTGGTCACGAGTCTTACCTGGTCGGTGACTAGACGAGAACGCGCCCGAGCCTCTGCGGTAGACAGCCTTTAACATTGCAAGTGTTGCCTTACGTCCAGGCTTTGCGTTCTTGTTGTGTTCTGTCACCTTGTTAGATAAGGCTTGCTCTGTCTTGGCAGAGAAAACAATTTTCTTAGATCCGGCAGCGCTACCTGGCTTGTTTTTCTTTGAGCCGTGAATGCGATCCTTCTTTGGAGCAGGACGTGAGCTTGCCGCGGTGATTGGTCCGCCGACTGCCCACGCGTTACAAGTACGAGACGCGGCGCACTTGAAGTCTAGTGCTTCACAGTATCCAAGCTCTGCCTGGTCAATTGCTGCGTCAGCGTCTGCCTGGCTAGAATCACCTTGCTCTAATCCGGAGGCAATGCAATCAAGCATCTTTGGAGTGCGAACAAAGAAGACACAGTTTCCACAAAGACTTGTCTTTGCTTCCTCCGGAGTTGTCTTCCACTTGTCAGCTTTTTCCTGCCAAAATTCTTCATTTGGTTCTTGAGGATTCAACGGGCCGTAGCCAACGTTGTCAATTGCGTTTTGACGATTCTTTAAGTTAACTTGAATATCCTGTGTTGCAACAGGACATGAGTCACCTTCACCTGCAGCAACGATAACTTCTCCGTCGTCTGCTCCTTTAACGTTGACTATTCCGTCAGGGATAACTGCAAAACGGCACTTGCCGTCATCTTCAATTACAGGTGCTATAATCTTACAGACGCCAGGTCCTTGATACAAAACGCAGTTGATGCACTTAACACCAATTTCTTTGTACTCGTTTTCAGCCGCAGGAGTGTATCCTGCCCAGATACCTGTTTCGTCCTCGTTAAACTTTCCGTACTTGTCTGCAATTTCTAAAAGAGCTGCAGCAAGATCTTGTTCTTCAGCAACGATAACGCCTGCGGCTGAAATAGCCTCGGCTTGTTGCTCTTGAAAAGAGAAAAGCATATCGGTTTCTTCAGCGCTGTACTGTCCGTACTCTTCTGCTGATAAACATTGAGTACACACACATGCTGAGTCACATAGGCAGTAACCGTTGTCTGAGGCAGGGCATACGCATCCGGCTTCTCCGCATAACGGGCAACCGTCATGGTCATTCATAAGCTGTTCAATCACAGGAGCACCTTCGTAGGGTGCGTCTGCTTCTATAAATTGAACAGCCTTAGATTTTCCCGGCATGTCCGCTGCTGTAGCAGACATGTAAGACTCTAGCTGCCAACGCCACTTCTTGTGCATGTCATCACGCTCTGCAAGGAAGTTAGCAATACCTTGTTCGTTAGCATCAACTGCCATGTTAAACGCGGCGTTAATGACTACAAGTATAGAGCTGTTTGCTATGTAAAGATCTTCAACCATAAGCATCGCGTCATTGCCGACCTCTGCATCTTCAATCTCGCGAAAGTTCATAAAATCTTGAAGCGTATACGGAGCGTCTGAGCCAAGTTTACGAATGTCCTCGGCAAGAGTGTCAATAGAACTATAAACGTCTTCGTAAATCTCTTGAAAGAACTCGTGGAATTGCGCAAAGTCTCGGCCCTTAACATTCCAGTGATGTCCGTGCGCCTTAAAGTAAAGCACAACTGCATCTCCTAGAACGCGGGCAAGGGAATTAACAAGATCTGTCTTGTCACCCTCTACTTGTCCCATATCCATATTCATTACGGTAGGTTCCCTTCTTGTAGCGCTGGTGGTAATTCTTCTTCAGGAGTTTCCTCTGTTGGTGCTGGAGCGTTTGCCTGTGAAAGTAATTGGTCAATCTCTGGTGGAACCGGGGCAACGGAGTCTGCCTGTTGAGCTTGGCGAACGCTCTCCATAACCTCAGGTGCGATAGCTCCGAGCATTGCCTGCGTAAGCTCTGGAGATATAGATCCCTTTTCAACGAGCAAGCGAATTGCGATTTCTTTTGCGTCAGGAGCATCTGCCGCGGAGAAACCGTGAGCGCGTCTCCATGTGTCATAGGAAACAGCCATGTTTGCAAAACCGTCGTCAGCGTCCTTAGCGCGGTCATTACGTGTAGCAACCTGTGAAGGGTCGTACCAAACAACGATGCGCTTAGCATCCTCTGCGGAGTAACCTGAAGCGATGAGCGCTGGTCGTAGATAGACAACAGTTAACGCGTCGGCAATCAAAAGCATCAATGGCTCAATGTGTGCCTTATATAAGGCTTCGTCAATTTGAAGTGCATTAGAGTACTTAACGTTTGCTAGGCCGGTAACAATATCCTTAGGAACGTCAAGTCCCTGGAGGATACGCTCGAGGACGCGATCTGACCGCTCTGCAAGTGCAGGGTCAAATGAACGCTCAAACTTAAACTGCTTAATCTTGTCGCCAAGCTCCGCAGGTCCACGAATAATAAGTGGAACAACCGCGCTTGCTGAGTCTTCATCGCGAATAGGAGTCGTCATCGCATCCATGAGTTGATCTTCAAACTCGTCTGCTGCCTCCTCGGCAGTCATACCTGGATTGAGATTGTTCTCGTCATCATATGGATAATCTGGATCTGGAGACGCGGCAACAGATAGACCGTCTGGTAAGTATAAGGCTCCTGCGTTTAAGCGCGAGCGAGCTGTTGCGCGAAACGTACGGTTGAGCAAAAGTAACTCTGCACAAAGATCTAATAGACCGCGGATACTTGAATCTGCTTCTTCAGAGTAGCGTGGGTGAGCTCTCCAGATACGACCAACAAACGCGGAGTTAGGAAGCTTAAGCTCTCCTACGTTTCCGGAGTTATTTCCGCGAGCCATATCTCGGCGAGGCACGATTAAATAGTTATTGCGTGCGTCAACCTGTAGCTCGTCTGTCGAGCGAATATCCCAGGACTCTGCAATTCCGCTTCCTATTCGCGCTGGAGATTGAATAAGGTAACACTCTCCTGTAACGGATAAGTTTAATGCCGCGTCCTTTAATAGGCCAGCTTGCCCGCCGTACGCGGAGTCAAGGCGTCCTAAAACACGCTCGGCTGCGGACGCAAGTCGCTCGTCGATAACATCGGAGTTGCGAACAGGAATAGGACTCTCCGCAGGATTGTCAACTACCGCCGCGTATAGACGAATACGTGAAACAACCGAGGCAACTAAGTTAAAGGCGTATTTAATTTCACCGATGGCGTCATAGTATTCCCAAGCTTCACTCTGCCAGTCACTTGACTTGCCGCCACGGCGTTGCTTAAAGCGTTCAACCTCACCCTTATCGTTAAGGGGCATCTGCACTGCCGCGGCTGTAAGAGCGCGAGGAGCAGAGTAAGGAGCGGATTGAGCGTAGTTAGGATTAGAGGTAATGTTGATAGAGCTTGGCGGAACGACACGAGAAGATTTAGGTTGCGCGCGGCGTTGAGCGCGCGATGGCTTTTTATCGTTGCTACTAAAGACTGCCACTACTTATTACTCCTCGTCATTGTCGTAACGGAACGCCAGATCATTCTTGATCTATACGCGCGGTTATTAGTCCAACTAAACCGGACAGGGCAAATATACACCCTACTAAGAAAGTGATACTTGGAAAAGCGGCGTAAAAGATCACGACCGGGAGCGCAACCCATAACGAGACGCACCAGTGACATGTAAAGAAGAAGCCCAGGTAACTATCCTCGGGAGACTTCTTAGACCAGATAAGTTCACGCACAGGCGAGAATATCTCGTCATAGACAAGCGCCCGTGTAACGCGGAAAACAAAAAACATAAGTACGATGAAGTGTAACGTAGGGATGTGGCTGAAGGTTGTCATATTCATTTTGCGTCTTCTTTCATTGTTTGGTAGGGGCTCCAGGAGCGGAGCCGTGAACCGCAGTCGCAACCGCGGACGTACTTAAAGGCGATAACCTTTCCGGACTCGGTAATGAGCTGAGAATCTTGTCTTTTATTTCCAGACCAATTGAGCGTGCGTATAACTTCTCTAAAGACCAGGCGTGGTCCGTCAGGATGATCCGCGGCAACAAGAACTACCTGGGTAGCGGGGGTTTGGGAGTCTTCCATAACTACGAGGCGTACTCGTGTGAAACTGCGAGCGCCAGTTGGATTAGTAATAGAGGAAGAAGTAGAAGCTAAGGTAAAATCCTGAAATACATCGGGGGATGCAACTAGGATAGAAGCAGGGAAGATGTCATGGGTGATCTTCATTGGGTTGCCTTATCCACGCGGCGTTTCATCGCGCGGTAGGTTACGCCGGAAGCACGGGCAAGCTCTGACACGGTAACACCTTTGACATACAGATCACCGGCGATACTTGTAAGCTCAACATTCGCGGTGAAAGAAGAGGACGAAGGAGCCGTGCGGGCGCGATAGCGTCGCGCTAGCGGTGACAGTCTCGCGATACGCAACTGCTCGTCTAATGGAATCCCAGGTGATGGAACACGCTTGCGTCTTGACTTTACTTTTTTAACGGGAGGCTTCGGGATAGGGAAACCTGCGGTGATAACTTCGCGCTCGGGTAACTCTTTCACAACCCAGGAACGAATGGTGCTACGCCGCTTCTCAGGGATGAATCCATTAGCGATAGATTGTAACGACCAGCCTGCTTCGTTTAACTCCTGAACACGGCGCCAGAGTTGCTCCTTGTGCAGGGTGGCGAGAAGTTCTTTCTCTGCCTGCGGAAGTTCTTGCGCCTTAGCCATGTGAATACAGTATCATCTTTCTGCGAAGACGTGTACACTTTTGCGGTCATAAGATGATGTACAAAACTAGCAGAAGCAGTACCTTTTGGTTAAATGGCTTGGACGTGAGAAATGGATATGCTAGGAGTGACACGCCTTCGAAAACGTCTCCAACCGTGAAAAATATTTACGGCTAAGGATTATAAAAATAATAAAAGTAATAGCAATAAGTATTATAAAAATAATAATTTGTTTGTTGGGTAGATAAAATATTGTTTAGTATATTAGTTATAGTAACTATAGATCTTAAGATACCTATAGGCTACTAGTAATTAAACTATACATATAAGTATATAAAAAATAAACCCTGTGCAAGTAAATGCACAGGGCTTATTTGTTTAGATAATAATTAAACTATTGGAACTACATTCATGTCGCCTTTAAAGATAGCAAGGAACGTGGCTTCATCGACAGTGCCATTAGGCTCTAGTCCCTCTAGCTTTTGGAACTTCTCAATGGCTGTCTTAGTCTCATCGCCTAGCCAACCATCCTTGTCTGTCATAGCCTCGTTGTAGCCTAGCTCCACGAGACGACGTTGTAGGTGATGTACAGTTAAAGATTTACGTGCTGCTTTATTCTTATACACACAGTTAGCTAGGTAAACCTCGTCGGTGTCAGCGCCACTTACAGCAGCCTTAGGAGCTGAAGGAACTGGCGTTTCAACAGCCACCGCAGGGATATCAACTACAGGAGCTTCGACGATAGCGTCTTCAACTACAGGAGCCTCTACCTCTGCTTCAATAATGATCTCTTCTACAGATTGTGCCTCTTCAGGCTGTACCGCAAATGAATCATCTTCGTGTTGGTCAATGTTAATAATGTCTTCGCTCATAGGTACACTATAATCCGTAGCTAGAACTACGACTTTGACGATGGGAACTTAGGGAGCCACCTTGTTAGGGAAGGCTCCGCAGGGTCACCATCATAAGCATTAGGGCCAAAGCCCCATGAGCCCCAGTCAGTTCCTTGGGCTGTCATATAGTAAGCTGCCTTAGCATTAGCCACTGGATCTAGCAACGCCGCATCGCTATTGATGCCAAACTTTGCACGACGATCAGAGCCTAGTGAACCAATCATATTGATTTGGAATAAGCCATAGGAGTTGTCTCCTGTGCTGGCTGTTTTGTTGTGGGACGTAGGGTGCCCACGAGATTCTTTCATAACAGTAGCCCAGGCAAGCTTAAGTGCCTTGCCTTCAAAGCCTACCGCTTGCAAGAGTTCAACCAACTCTGTGTCAGTTAGTGCCTTTGCATTCTTGTACTTAATCAGTGGGTCTGTTACCTCCACTGTTACTGCCTTTGCTACAGTGTCATCCGCTTTGCTTGATGAAACCATAACGATTGAGAATGTGCCGATTGTTAGTGCCAATACATAGGCCGCTGTCGACATTGCTAGTCCACGTAGTGTGAGTTTTTGCAACGCTAGTTCGCCTCCTTAGGTCGGGGATGGGACAACTCGTTGAAGTTCCAACGAGCTTCTTGCTACCGCTATGCTTCTCAAGCTTACGCTTGTCCTCTACCGCTTGCATAGGGCCGGAGATAGGAAGGGATAACATTGTTAGTCCTTTCGTCTCTCCGTAGTAGGCTGTTTGCCTGTAGTTAACTATACCACAATAAATAGCCTTGAGGCTACTTTTTACTCTGTTTCTTAGCATCTCTTTTAGCCTCAGCTCTTTCAAGCATAGCCTTTGCCTTTTGCTCTAATACTTCAAGTACGTTAAGGAACGTAGACTCAAAGAGCTCCTGTCGCTGTACTCTACGATAGCCAAGTGGGGCGATGTCTCTTCCCCAGTCGTCATCTTCCTCGTCATTGATGTAGACGTTTACAGCGTTAGAACTACAGCCGCAATTGCTACACCCACAGGCAGACCTATCAGAAGCTCCCTCGTTTGAAGGAGCCTCTGATGGAAGGTCTGCTACACTGTCTGTGCTAGACACGCTGATGCAATAGCGCCAAGCCCTAAGGCTAACACTAAGCTTCCATTATCTGTATATAGCGAGGTAACGATGGCTAAAGCCGCTAGCACCGCTGATGCTACAGCAGGCCAGATTAAGTTACTCACGAGTACGCGTAGGTTGGCTAACATTACTTAGCCTTACGAGTCTTTCCCTTGAGGCGATCTGACGTGTTGCGAATATCAGTGCCAGCCTCAGCGATAAGCTTGCGAGCCTTGCCGTATGTAACACCAAGCTCTGACGCTACTTCTACTACTGACTTGCCAGCTGTGTACAGCTCTGCTGCCTTTGTTGGAGTTGCAGTATCTGTTGACATTGTCGTTCCTCTCTTCATTCTCTGTAGTCGTGCTGTAGTACTTCAACCTATGAACGCACGATTAGCTCGTAGGCTTATTTGAGTAGTTTTTGGTACTGCTCAAGATTTAGTCTTCTTTTCTTTTTTAGGAGCTTCTTTCCCATGATTGTTACATAACATCTTCCCACCCCATGCTCCACGAGGTTTGATGTTGCTGTCGCATGCACTGCCGTATCCTGCAGCTTCACACACAACTTTACTGCCATGCTTGAAGTTAGATATCATTGAGACAAGAGCTCGCTTGATTACAGTGTTGTTTACCACGAATCCATTTTCCTGGTGACAAGACCAGCATAGGTATTCGTTGCGACGATGCGATGGATCTCTAACGGCATTGCTAGAGCCACAGTTATCACACGCGGTAACGTGTTTAACATTACGCACGAGGTCCCTGTAGTCATACGCACATACGAGTTGTTCTTCGTGTTCATAGACAAGTACGTCTGTTTCATTGCATAAAGGACAGGTACCGTATACATACACTTGTTCTCTTTGAACAGTTCCCTTTGTCATTGATCCTCCGTATTTGTCGTTAGTAGAACTATAATCCTGTTTGATTATCTTGTACAACGGATTAGTCGCGTGGGCGAACCACACCTAAGATTGCTTGATGGGCAGATGCTTTATTAAACTCGCGTTCAGCTCTATCGTCATACACTGATGCGATTAGGAGTGAAGGAAGAACCATAGCGATAGAACCGCAAATGGCAGTGGCAAATGTAAGAACCTGCATATTCTCAAAGAACATGATGAACATTGCAAGTGTCCAGAATCCTGCTATTACCTTAAGCGCGAATGAGACTCGACGATAACGGAATCCACGTTCGCGGTATTGCTTTTGTTCTAGTGTCATTTTTCGTCCTTTTGTAGTGGGGAAGTACTAGTATAATTATATCAGGAAGATAGGATTAAGCACCAAAGATAAAGCATAGTGCGATTGCGATACCTACACCGATGAATGCTCCGATAGGTGCACCAAAGTCTGCGTTGTCGTCTATCCAATCGATTAACGCTGTGAATGGGTTTGTCATTTTCGTACCTTTCGTCGTTGGGTTGTTAGGATAATTATATCAGGAAGATTGGGATAATGTACACTATCTCACCTTAAATGTTGAACCACCTCTAAATGGAGGCAATTTACGTTGCCCTGGTGACTTGGCGGTAATCCTTCCACCCATGAACCCCGCAGGTGGCTTAATGAGCAGGGCTGTGAGGGCATGAACTAATGCGTCCACCCTATCCGGTGACTTACCTTCTCCTGGGATCCAGGAAGCCATCTGAGCCTCTAGGTCACCCATGTATCCGACGTGGTGCACGCGACCTTGCTCATAGGCAAGGGTGATAGGCTCAGCCCGCAGGGCTTTGCCATACTTAGAGTGAACCTCAAGGACCTTTACCGTTGGGTCAATCGTGTTAATGGCATTTCTTACCAAGGCGCCACCTTGATTGACCTCAGCGACCACTGGGCATCCCCATTTACGTGCCATGGCGACTACCTTGTTTGCCCATACGTCTGGAGACCCTAGGACTGAAGCGTCCTCGAGTACCCAGCTGTGACGCTTGTAAAGATCTCTATCTCCTGTAGAAGCTACAACGACGATACCGCATTCATCACGTGGGCTCTCGGCTACCGATGGGTCAACGCCTATGCAACGAAGAGGTGCGCCTTGAGGCATGACCATTTCACGATCCTTGTCGATAAGCTCCAACGTCCATAGAGCTCCTTCAACATCTGAGAGCATCTCACCGTATAGCTCTTGCGCAGCTAGACGTGTTCCTTGGTAAACTCCAAGAATCGCATCGAGGTAAGCTTGAGAAAGGTTTCCGGAGTTATCCAGCGTAGAGCCACGGGTAATAGCTACGCGCCCAGTAGTCTCCGCTTCTTTAATGAGCGAGTATAAAAGCGGTACACGCTTCGGCGTTGTGGTAATCATCATCTTAGGGTTTTGTCCAAGACGTACACCCACGCGTAAGTTGTCAAAGGCTGTCATGCCAGCTGCGTCAGGAGTCTGGCGCCAGGCGGCAACCTCGTCTCCCCAAGCGTGTGTGAACTGAGGTCCACGGAGGGAGTCAGGTTCATCAGCTGTGAAACATGTAGCCGTATTGCCGTTAGGCCAAGTCAGTCTTCGCTTTGACGGCTCGTACAGAGGGCGTTCACTTGGAGCTGAAACATTTATGATTCCTGATTCACCTTCAACGATAACGTCACGCACGTCAGCCGCAGTACGAGCTACCAGCGCGAAACGGCGTTGGCCAGTGTCGGTATGCTTAGCTTCTTCTCTTACCCACTCGGCTGCAGCTCTAGTCTTGCCAGCACCGCGACCTGCGAGGTACATCCATATCGACCAATCGCCTTGTGGTGGCTGTTGCTCTGGGCGAGACCAGACAGTCCAGTCCCACATGAGGTTGTCCATGTCGAATCCCGCAAGGATCTCGTTCCGCTCTTCGTCTGGCAGCATAGCTAGATGCTCCATTATACTTTTACCCATGTGTACTATAGTACATTAAAAAAGAAAAAGCTAGACGGTTTTAGCCGCCTAGCTTCTTCTCTACCTGAGAAAGGATGTCATCACCTGATGGTGGATTGGAGTACGCCACCAGGGAGACCCTCGACGTGGACTAATAGCTTAAACCAGTCGAGTAGGATAATTATATCAGGAAATGTCTCGATAAATCTGCGAAACAACCTTTGCCCAAATTACCGGAGTGTGCTCAAGTGGTTGGTATCCACCAGCTCCACCAATAAGTACTCTACCTTGTGAATGCTTATTAGCTATACGAGCTACAGCCTTAGCCGCATACTCATATCCAGGATAATCAAATTGCAAGGTAGACAGAGGATCTGTCCTGTGCGCATCAGCTCCCGTAGCTAGAAGAATAACATCTGGCTTGATCTCATCTGCTAGTGCTTCGATCTCATCCATTGCCTTCTTGAAAGCTTCATCACCGCTGTTCGCCGGTAGCGCCCAGTTGTAGACTCCTTCGTCTGGTGAATGCCCGCTTCTGCCAGTGCCTGGAAAGATAGTTCCATCGTGGATACTTGCAGTAACAATATCATAGTGATCTCGTAAAAGATTCTCTACGCCATCACCATGATGCGCATCCCAGTCGATGTACATAGGCCGCAACCCTTTGAGGTCAAATTGACGAGCAGCCCAAGCCATGTCGTTGAACACGCAGAACCCGGAGCTATGCTCGTACTGTGCGTGGTGCTTAGCTCCCTGAGGATTAAACGCAACCTTTGCTTCGCCAGCCAAGATCTTCTCAACAAGGCGAACTGTGCCCGCAAACATCTCTAAGGCAACCTGACCTTTTTCAAGACTGTTTGGACGCCACTCTCCGCAGTGCCCATCATCCAGCACCTTAGAAACATAATGTAAATCGTGTACGAGCTGTACTCGATCTCGATCTACCTCTGTCGCATTAGGCGTGACAAGCTCGATATCAAATTCTTCTGAAAGAAGATCTGTCGCAAGCTTAGCTCGCATAGGATTAGTCGGATGGCTATCGCCTTCAGTCCCAAGCTTCCACTTCAAATAGACATCATCATAAGCTACATGTAGTTTACTCGGCATCCGGTGCTCCTAGCTGGAGCAGGTGCTTTTCAAAGTCCGCATTGCAAAGAACATAGTTTGTTCGCTTGCTACGCATTAGAGAAATTGCATCTGCAGCTTCATAGCCTTCCCGCATAAGAACGAGAGCTGTAGTCAGACCAGAACGGTTGAGCCCAGCTTGGCAACGAATTAAAGTTTTGTTACCAGATTTCCAAGCTGTGTGCGCATATTCAACTACACGCGAAAGCTTTTCCCAGTCGATGTGCTCGATGTTAGAATCATAAAAACCAAAACGTAGCTCGTCAACTAACCAGTCGGCTGGCTTTGCCCAAGCGTACAATGTAACTACCGTATCAAAATCGTCCTTTGTGATTTCACGGCTCAAGCGTGTGTTGGCAGATGTTTCGATTGTGTCGTTATCATCGGTGCCACCGACCCAGAGACCAGGCAGGATCTCACTCCATAGAGGGAAGTCCCAGCTGTCTAGCTCGTGTTTTGGGGCATACCCTTCTTCGATAATGCTTGCCATGTGTTTGTCTCCTTTGTCATTTGTCATTATGTATCTATTATATCAGGTTATGTTACCCGCGAGTACCACTACTCTTGCTGCACGAAGGTGTGGATCTCTCCACCGGAGTAGATGTCGTGCTGAATCGCTATTTCAATAGCTCGACGCAAGATCTTCTCCGCAGCTTCAGGAGTCTTCGCTTTTCGATAGCTTAGAGCTTCTAAAGCTCCAAGTGCGATGTCTCCTCCGCTACCGGAGTAATAAACGTTCCTAGCTTCTCTATCCCAAGAGTAGTCATTAAAAATTGGATAGATAACTCCCTGAACTGAAATAATTAAGTTCGAGTCATGCTCCGCAGCTGCTCCATCGTCCTTACCTTCGTACCCAGAGTCTTGAAATGCTTTTCTAAGTGAAGGTATGAACTTCTTAGTCATAAAGATGTCTAGGTTTTCAGTTCGAGTAGGCTTAGGCGCCTTCCAACCAAATTGAGCAATGTTGCCACCGCGTGATGCACCGGAGACAGCAATTAACGCTCCGTTGTTCTGCACGATTTTATGCGTAGCAAGATCCATGTATCGACCACCTTCATCAGATGCTCGTGAATCACAACCAAGAACGGACCAGCCATCACCTTGTATTGCTGCAAGTGTAGTCACTGGTTCCCTCTCCAAAAGACCTGGCTAAACGCCTGGGTTAAATATAACCCAAACGTTTAACCTTTGTCTTTAGACTAGGTCTATTATCGCAACAGGTACTGTTACCAGTGCGGATTCTACGTCACGGGTGATTGGATTAACCCGTGCAAATCTGCCTGTAGGTGTTACAAGTTTAACCACAACCTTCTTCTGTTTCTTGCTTACCACGGTAGCTTTTTGACCTACCATGTAACGAGTCCCAGTAAGACTGTTGAATACTACCGTATCACCTATGTGGTAATCATTGATGGTGCGTTCACTGCGAGATGCAGTAAGACGATCCTCGATTGCTTCCTTTAGTCTGGCTAAGGAAGAATCGTATACACCCGCATTAACGCCGGCGATGATTACATCTATGTCCATTTTTGTTCCTTTCCGTCAGTGTAGTACTATTATATCAGGTATACTGATAAAAGTAAACTAGACTGTTTGGCTAGGGCAGTGCCCGAATAATTGGGCAGTCAGTTGCATACTGGTTTTCCCGGTACGGGTCCAGTCTTGATAAACTCGCTCCCACTCTTTGGAAGCACCCTTAGGGTGATAGACCAAGCATTGACAAGGAGACGTGGACAGTTCATCCACGGCTCTTGTCTGCTCGGCTATCTGAGAATTAAGCATCGACCTCTGCACGGAAGTATCCGATACCTTCAGCTGCTTGAACTTCGTCTTCTACCCAAGGTAGCCGCTTTCGATCTGTGTCAAGGAACGAGCTAGCGTAGAGGACTGCCTCACGCTTGGCTGGTCCAAGAGATTTGAATGCACCGTAACGTGCTTCGCCTGAGTCAATGTCCTTAACTGTAACTAACCACGCAGCGTTCGGTGCCTTGCTCTTATGTAGTGTTGCTACTATCATTTGGTGCCTTTCGTCTTTGTCTTTAGCTCAAGAGATTTCTTAAGCTCGTTGATTTCCATACGTAAAGCTCGATTGTCACGTATTGAAAGAATCATCACGAGGCATGCGCCCGATAGTGCGATGATAATTGCAAGTATATCCGTAGACTCTAGTACCATTGGTTTTCCTCCCAGTTAATAGACCAGCCATTGCAGTAGGTATCCTCTGTTTTAGGATGCCAGTTTGTCACTGTTTTTTCCGGTATACGCATGAATTTGGTAAACTCATGTGCACATTTATGACAGAGCATAAATTGCAGAGGGTTCTCCGCACCTGCAGCGTAGATGTTATCTACGAACATCATGTACCCACCATCAAGTGATAGCTCCAGAGCCACGGGTATGCTCGAATCCATTGACATGGGTTGGAATACCTGTGGGTCTTGGCAGCGAGAGCACTCGACGATAGTTATCATTACTTAGCTTGCAACTCGCAACTGCGTCATTGCCGCATCAATTTGGTTGTACGCATTAGCGCATGTGTAGCAGTATGTTTCAGTAGGAATTCCACCGAGACAAAGAGCATCTGTACCCGAGTAAACTAGCGAAGTGTTTTCGCAGTTAATAACCTTACATGTTTTTTCCATTTTTATCCCTTCGTCGTTTGGTATTACTATTATATCAGGTTTACTTCTTTGAGTACATTACCTTGCACAAGGCTTCGTACTTTTCATCTAGGAACTTGATTAAGTTTTCAGGGAGGGGCTGAATCTCTACCTCGCCACGTTCTGAACGACCGCGTCCGCGCTTAGCCAGTTTGACACCGGCGTATAGAACCGCGCTGTCCTTGACTAATCCTTTGAACATTTTCTTTCCTTTTCTACCAGCCACCTTGGCTGATAGGTTAATTATAACATGGTGGTGGTAGAAAGTAAACCTTACTCGTCGGTAACGTCTTCCTCATCCGGCCACATCTCCGGGCGTAGGGCAAATTCGTATTGGTCACCCCTCCAGGAGTTTGTCCCGAACGAGATGTCTTCTTCCATTAGTTTGTTTAGGGACAGGACCGCAGTGTGTCCTTCGGCCTTAAACATGATGACCAGCTTCGTGTCTGACTGTTCAGGGTCATCAACGAGAGCTACAGTGAACGGCATCCCACCAACTCCATTTCGGTGAGTATCCATATCTACAATTTCTAGCTTATCGGCGTTCATGATTCTCTCTTCCATTCTGGTCGTCTCTTAGAAATCTCATGGGTTGCTAAATCCATCTTGTGTTTGTGCAGCCAATCCTTTGCTACAGTTTCATTGATGAACTCACCCAGCCATTTTCCTTGTGGGTCGAACACATTTACAAGATCGTATAAGCTACTCATTGAGAAACTCGATTAGCTGTCTTGACTGGCGTATAGCAAGTGCTCTTACCAGTCTTAGGTTGCAAGTATCCGTAACGAGCTAATCGAAAGCGTAGAGCTCCATGAGTAACCCCAAGGCATTTAGCAAGACGGTACAGAGTAACTTTTTCTACCGTGTAAGCTTTCCAAACTAAAGCGCTGTACTCTTCAGCTTCAGCTCGGTATTGTTTGTGGTCGTAGCGAACTTTCTGTGCAAGAGGTTGTAGCTCAAGTAAACGAGCTAGAGTCTCCTTGCTTGGCAAGATCGGTACATGCACATCTTTAACCTCAACGTCTTCAAGTGGAACAGACGGCATAGGGAATTCTCCGGGATTAGCAAGAATGCTAAGAACGAGAGAAGGCTGGGCTGATGATTCGATTTGACGAATACGCTCTCGGGTAAGACCCATTGCATTCGCAAGACTTTGCAGTGTCCACTTGTTACAGCGGAGTGCGTACACGTAAGCTGCACGAGTTTCTTTGTCTTTGATTAGACCAAGTTTAACGGTAGCTTCGAACGGCAACACTAAGTGTTGTCTAACTTCTTTTTTTACTATCATTTGTTTCCTTTAGTTAATTGCTAGTGGGTCGCACGTAGGGAGAGTGTGAGTTCTCCAGTCGGTAATAACTGTGTCTAGTACCTCGGCAAGATCTTCCGGTAATTGCGCTGCGATAAGCTTTACAGTCGCAACTGTAACCGCATTCCCTGTAAAGATATCATCGTGCTCAGACTGATTGAATCCGCACATGTGACACAAGTCTCCTCCGCCACTACTCATGCGGCCACCTGCGCTTGACTCTTAATACGAGCTTGGAGATCTGAAACCATGTGGGCAAGGTGATGGAATCCCGCATTTTGGCAGGAAGCTTTCTCTTTGCCAAGCGCGCGCAGAATTAACTCTACGTCTTTGTCGGTAAGTTCGATGTTCATATTAAATCGCCCCTTCTTTTGAGAGGACCGCGTTCTTTACAAGCGCGACCACGTCTTTGTTAAATCCACCAATGTTGTACTCCATAACTTCATCCATGTCAGGCGCACCTAAATCGTAGCGTTTCCAATCATAGATTGTCGCAACAGACCCATCTGAAAACATGTGGGTCCATTCAACGGTAACTTTGTCACCTGGGTAGTAGAACGTTGGTTCGTCAAATGCCTTAATGAGATCTCTCATTGTAGTTGTGACATACCCTTGTAGGGATGTTCCATTTGCGATGTTGCTCATTTCTTTGTCCTTTCGTCGTTGTTAGTACTATTATATCATGTTTACTTGTCTAAGTAAACTATCTCCACAAATTCATTTGCCCAGGCGGTAAGCCCAGCTTCCATCTTGTTTTTATGATGACCGCAGAAGAATAGCTCAGCTCCGGAGTTCCCTTTTACTTTCCAGATTGCCTGAGCTGTCTGGCAGGAATCACAAGGAACCCAACCGTAGGAATCCTTGGGTGCTTCCTCAAGTACTTCTACTTCTTCAGTAATAGTAGACTCCACGTTCTCTCCTTTAGTTAAGTTAATCATACTTGGTTTAGAAATTATTGTTTGGGTTGTACCAACCTTCGCGTGAGTTTTCCTCACCGCATTTGTTGCACACCCACTCGGCAAACCATGTGACAGTATCGTGCGAGTACTCTTCGATGCTAGGAACCTCATAACAAGCATCGCACTCGTCATTGCCGCAGTCAAGCTCTTGAATACCTTCACTCTCATCTGCGCCGGCAATCTGCCATTCAGACCCAGAGACGCCTGGTGGATAGTTGCTACTCATTAGTTGTTCCGGTGATTTAGGAAGTCTTCAATGGTGTTGTGAATCGCATCATTAATGTTATCGGCAAGTTTGTCGATTTCTTCCTGAGTGAATTCTACCGCACCTTCTTCATCCATGTAACACCACATATGCTTAAGTTGATCTAAGGTCAGACTTGAGTCGTAGATCACTTGGTCTTCTTGTTCTTCCATTTTCTTCCCTTCGTCGTTTTGTATAAGTTAATTATATCATACTATAGATCTAAAGTAAACTAAGGTGTTGAAGGTACCCTACCGGTGAGTAGGGTACCCGCAACTACTACTCTGGGTAAGAGTTAAGGAAGAACTCTTGAAGATCTGCATCAACCCAGAAGCCTCTGTAGAAAGGACTCATTGATGAGTCTTCTGTATCTAAAAGATTCTTAAAGTAGTCTTCAATTACTTCTTCTTTTACATCAACACTCATGAAGGGGAGGTACCGTGTTCCTTCAATTGTAATGTAGGTGCCCGCATCTAACCAGTGATATGTGTTATCTGGGTATCTGAAGGTTACTACTTGACCGTCTGCATCTACTTCAACAACTTCTGCTTGGTCTACATTAAGTGATGGTTCTACTTGGATATCTTGGAATAGGGTTCTACTTGCTATGTAGCTTTTAAGAGAGGTTGTCTTTGAGTTCTTAAACAACTCGTGGAACTTTTGTGAAGGTGTAAGTGTGGTGTCTTGTGAGACCTTTACTATATCTAAGTGTGTTGGGTACATTTTAGGTTCCAATCTAATTACTAACCCTTGTGGTTAATAAGATAATTATATCATACTTTTATTATAAAGTAAACAATTGAAGGTAACCCTCAAGGGGAGAGGGTTACCCGCAACTATTACTTTAGTGGGTACTTGTCCGCATCTTCTTGGGTAACTGGGATCATCTGACCGAAGTCTTGGTTAGTGAACTCAGAGTTAAGGTAGACTATAATGTCTTCATAATCTACATCAAAAGAAAGAATTGTGTAATTGTAGGTAGGATTACTGAAGTCTACTGTGTAATCTTTAGAACCTGTGTCTTCTACTAAGGTAGGTTCTAACTGATCTTCATCTACTGAATAGTAGATACCTTGTGGAGTCTTTACTAGGTAGTGACCCGCATCCCCAGAACCTGTACCTATAGATAGAAGGATGGTTCCTTCTGGGAGGTTAAAGGTGTAAGGGGTTTCTAGAGACTCGTAAAAGTAGTATCTGTTGTTTTCATCATTTAGATATGATTTGAAATCTACTGCTGGGGTGTTCTTGAACTTTCTTTCAAAGTGATTAAGAGTTGAATCTTTCATTTTAGGTTCCAATCTATTTTTTAACCTCGGTGGTTAATAGTATAATTATATCATACTTTTATTATAAAGTAAACAATTGAATTGAAGAAGGTAGAAGAAGTCATATAGATCAATTATATCATGTTTTATTATATTTTTGTTAAATATAAAAATAAAAATACGAAAGGCCCAGCGTGAGCTGGGCCAGTCGCGGCAAGTTAGCGATTCGCAGAAACGAAATCGTTGACGGTAGGATAGTGTGCGAGACAGTTAGTCATGATTGATTGCGCAGGTGACAAGTCGAGAAACGAAATTGACGGCAGAGTTTGATTGTCGCAAGATTCGTGTTCGCAGTAGAAGTCAGAGTCAGCGAAGTTGATTTCGCAGTTGTAATTTTCGTCGGCGTCGAAATCGTTGAATAAAGTTGGGTCGATTTCGAGTGTCATTGCGTTAGTCGCAGTGGCGGTGATTTTTATTTGTGTCATGATTTTCTCCAATTCGTTAAGTTAATAATTGAATTATATCAGGTCAATTATATTTTGTAAATACGAAAGGCCGGAGAGCTTTGGAGCGCCTTAGCGCTCCATCGCCTCCCAGTCTCCTTCTAATAACTCACAATCTAAAATATCATCCGCACCTTCATACCACATCTTCAATTTATCCAACGATTCATTTGGGACTTCAATTACAATTGACGGCCAACTAGCTTCGCGGCTCTTTTTAATTACAATAACATTCGAACCTGAAACAAAATTCTTCAACGATTCTAACGACTCACTAAACGACATCGTTTCTGTCACGATATCTAATTCATACTTTTTCATTTTGGACTCCAATCCATTTATAACGTATTTCGTTATAGGATAATTATATCAGGTTTTATTATAAAGTAAACAAGCTAGGGTGCTTTGCCGCACCCTAGCTTTTTATTTTACTTTTAGTCTAGATAGTTTTCAATTGCCTCGGTAAGTATCTCGGTAAACTTTGTACGAAACTCTAGGACCGCAGCTTCGATAACCGCATCTTTATCCAGAGACTTTACGAAGTCTTCAATTTCAACTGCGTCACTCTTTAGCTCAAAGAATTCATCTGCGATACGCATGTGAACTTCGCCGCGCTCTTGGCGCTCTGCAGATTCGAGAATACGGAACGCTGAGATTTCCCCAAGCTGGGCGTTAATTTCTTTTTTCATTTGGACTCCAATTCTTTTTTTGTCTTTAACCTTTGTGGTTAATAAGATAATTATATCAGGTCAATTATAAAAAGTACAGGATAGGCGCTTTGCTTCGCGCCTACCCCGTAGCTTTTAATTAGTCTTCTAACTCAATCTCTAACTCTTCGATTTGTGCCTGAAGGTAGCTTTCAACAAGTTCCTTAACCTTTGGGCCAACAATCGCCCATACGGTTTCAAGGTCGCATGATTTCATATCTTCAAGCGAGAAATCTTCAAACTGAATTCGTGTATCGAATTCATAAACTGATGCGTAGTTTTCAAACCATCCGACAATCTCGCCGGCAACTTCGTTATTTTTATTAACCATTTGAGTCTCCAATCAACTATTAACGTAGCTCGTTAATAAGATAATTATAACATGGTTCTATTATAAAATACAATCCAAAATGAAAGAAGCTGGTTACATGGATTGGAGTACACGTAACCAGCTTCAAATCACTGGGCGAAACAGTTTGCTCACCTAGGTTCTGATTCGCGCTTCACTTTTTGCGCAATACCGTATGTCGATTTTGCTATACGGTTTTAATCCTAACTTCCCTAAGACTATATCGCTCTGTCTCTTTCCTAAGTCAAGTTACCCTGCGGTAACCGTCAGCTTATCGGGATTAGTGTCCCCATGGGATACCCTTATGCTCCAAGACTTAGTAAGCCCATTGGTACTATTATATCATGCCCGTTAGCCTTTTGGCACGTTTTTATGTACCAGGCCACTATTTAATTAAATAGAACCGTTACCTCTGCTTCGTATGCCTTACGAAGCTTGCCCGCTAATTCCTGTAGCTGTATAAGCCATGCCGTTGGTAAACCCAGGTTGTCCCCGTCATCGTCCGTGCCACCGGTGAACACGATGTCACCCATGATTACGTCCGTCATGCCAAAGCTCTTCTCCCATAGGTGCGTGCCGATAACATTAGTAAGCATGCCGTTAATTAGCTTGCCTTCCTCGTTACACCAAAGTGTGAGGTCGTCCCGTAGGTCCGCCGCTTGTACCCAGCCGCCGACCGCTTCCTGAAGCTTCTTCAGGCTGTCCGTTTCAATATCTAAGACCTCGGTTGTGAAGTCCGTGTTAATTCGCAATGCTGTTTTCATGACGCCGCTATCTCCGCTTCTGGAAACCACTTGAGAAATGTTTGGATGAGATGAGTGTAGTCTCCTGAAGTCATCTCTTCGGTAAATGTTGCAAGCTCGTCTTCACGACCCGCACTTATTAAAGCACGCCGACCGGCGCCGATAAATGAGAAAGCATTCCCATCGTTAACTGAAATTGTCATGCGCTCATCTCCTCTACGAATATGTGTCCAGGTCCGTTACCTTCAGGATCTTGTGACGGTACGAATCCAAGCCCGTTGTCGAGAATGTAGACTACAGGTATCGAGCCTCCAGCTTGTTCCCAACCGAACAGATCTAATTCTTCTTTGTTTAGCTCGCGGACCTTGACAATTGTTCGCCCAATAAGCGAGCCCCACTCTTTTGTAATGTATGCGTCGTACTTACTCATCGTGCATCCTTTCGTCGTTTTAGGTGTTCAAGGGCCGCGGTGATCTTCGGCCTATCTTGCCAGAGGTGCCTGCAGATTATGCACGGCACATGGACTCGGGCGTCGCGTGTTCCGCCTAGTTTAACTAGTGGCTAGCACCCTTGAACAGTTTAATTATATCAGGTGGTGGGGAAGAAGTACAGCTTACTCAAGACCTTCGATGAAATCTTGTACTACCTCAAGAACAGAGTCATTTAGTAAGTCGTGAAGCTTATCGAGCTGCGCTGGTGTGAAAGAAGAAGACGTGTATTCGTTAGTGTCGCTATAGTATGATACGTAATTTGCGTGGTCAATAAAGTCTTCGACTGTCATTGTGTACTTGTAGAGTACATGATCTGCTGGGTAACTCATTTTGGATTCCTTCCGTCGTTGTGGTTTAATTATAATAGGTTTTAGAGAAAAAGTACAGGGTGCCTCAGCAGAGGCAGACCCCGGACTTTGATGGTGTTGTGAAACAGGTTCCGCAGGTGTTAAGGATTACCTTTGGTTTGTTAGATTGCTTGTGTGGGTTTACCGCACCAATCTTAGCAAGCTTTGTTGCCACAGAATAGTAACTGCGACCTAGTTGCTTTGCGATGTCCTTAATAGACATCTTGCCAGCTCGAAGAGTTTCCATCGTACGCATCTCTGCTATGGTCCACTCTTCATTTAAGTTGACCGCGGTTTCGAGTGAGAAGCTTTGAGCTCCTCGCATCCAATCTTGTGAGTCCATTTTCAATCCTTCCGTCGTTGGTATGGTTTAATTATAACATGGTTCTATTATAAAATACAACACCTTCCGGAATTATTTTTTGTTCTCGTACTCCCAGTAGCTTTTAGCCAGCTCGTAAAACATCTTCGCAAGACCAGGGGTAACCTCGTATCCAATCTGCTCACACGAGGAACGGCAATATCCATTGTCAATGTCGTCCATTAGCTCCGGGTCCTTTAACAGCTTTTCTGAAGAGAAGATGAATCCGGTGTCTGCTAAATCAAAAAATGTATCCATGCCTTCATGGGCAACGTAAATGCTATCCATTATCCAACCTGAAAATCATCGCAATAGCGACATTGGTATGAGTCGCCTAGAATTGAGCGTGGGTCATAGTTGTGAATGTAATCGTGCTGCTCTTGAGTTGCGCAGAATTGGAAATCGCCTCTACGAATATAAGTGCGTTGTTTCGTTATCACGGTTGTCCTTTCGTCGTTAGTGGAGCTCACCGGAACTTTTCCATATCCTGTCCCGGAATTGGAAAGGCACGTTCCGGTGAGCTTAGTACTATTATATCAGGTTACCAGTACTTTTGTTCGAATACCGTTACCGTACGGTAAGCATTTTGTAGAGACGCCTTAACGTTATCCATTACCGTTCCTATGGCCAAGCCACCCGATAGCTCTTTAGCCAGTCTGGTAGCTACTGAGACCGTTGCACCTGAGGTACCCAGGCTAACCGCCTTGACTCCGTTTATATCGGTTGCCGTCCATCGTCCCATGGCGTATAGGTCTAGCTCCGGGCTGGAGTTCGAAATTAGCATGATGGGGTAAACCGTGCCCGTGATCTGCTTGATGGTGTACGGGGTATCCGTTGCTCCTACCGCAATAGCTTGCGGTATGCACGCCGGATAGTTAATTTTCTTTTGATCTGAATTGTTACCCGTTGAAATAACAACCGGCACGTTAACCGAGGCTAGCCCGACGATTTGAGCTTGTAGCTTTGCTTCGATAGGGCATGCCGCTTCTCTATACACCCGTCCGAAGGAAACTGATACCGCGCCGACGTTTAGCCGTGCCGCATTGGCAGATACCCAGTCGAGAGCAAGTGCTAAAGCTTTAGTGGTGTAGGTGTTTGCGTATCCCGTACGAGACATGCCGACAACACGAACGAACACTATCTTTACATCTGGGTTTACCGTTACTGCAATAGACGCCATTTGCGTACCGTGACTCATAGCTTTGTCTTTTACTAGAGTTGGGTCTACGTAAGCTGCACCGGGGCCAACCATACTTATCGTTCCGTTTGGACACGTGCCGTATTCGATGAAGCAAGCTTCTTCGATGACCGCATTCTTTGCCCAGTCGAGATTTGTGTTGATGCCGGAGTCGATGATGACAAGAGTTTTATCGCTTGCCGCATTCGCCGGAGTTGAAAGTAGAGCTAAGCCTAAGGCTGCACATATAAGTAGCGCTTTAGTTTTCATTGGTTCCTTCTTTCATTGTGTCGTTGTATTTGGTTTTACGTGTATACTTCTTTTTATTAGTAAGTGGCCGAGCTGCGTTCGATCTCCGGAGTTCAAGTAATCTCCGGAGTTCTTCTTTTGTCTTTGGTAGTTTCATAATAGTTGTGGGACCGGTGTGGCCGGGGACTATCTGACGGAAGGATCCGACCACACCGGAGCTTGTTAGGCAGCCCGCTGCCCAATCTTTGTAAGCGCCTTCGCTGCTGCAGAACCAATCTGCACCGCAGCTTCTGCTGGGTCTCGTACATCTGAAAGAATCACGGTGTCCGGACCTGCTATCGAACGAGCGTAACTGCCTTCTCCGAATGGAATCCAAAGTATCGCGACTCCAGCTTTTTCACAAGCGCGAACCCATGCTTTAGCTTTTGAGCGTTCATCGTCTGTGTAGCAACCATCGCTAACAATTACGAGTAGACGAGCGCCAGTTCCATTGAGAAGACTTAGAGAACCATCAAGTGCCTTGAACGCCTTATCGAACTTTTCAGTTCCATCAGGTGCAGTGTACACGGTAACTTGATCAAGGTGCTGTCCTGGCTTAAGTGTAGGGAACACATCCTGTCCGTAGTAAACCATTGCGCACTTACCTTGAACGCGTCGAACAGCTTCTGACATCGCCCAAGCAGTTGCTGCCATAGGCTCCATGGCTGACGCCATTGAACCAGAGATGTCAACCATAACTCCAACGTTAAGCGTTGGGTCATCTGTATGACGACGTACAGTTCTACGCCAAGGTTCTGCATGCATCATAGGATTCACAACTTTGTAAGCTGCTTCCTGAACCATTGCGCGAGTGCGCAGGCGACCGGGAGGGAGAATAGATTTAATCTCCTTCTCGTCACGCTCACGATACTTAGCTTTTTCTAAGAGCTGAGCAATCTTAACTGCTGCTGCACGCTCAGGACCAGTAGGGTTACGAGTTTCTTTTACACGAGAATGCGTCTTGAATGCTGACATCTCACCAGTAGCTTTTGCAAACACTTCGTTAGCAGTTTTCTCGTGGTCACGTTGTTGCTTAGCAGCTAAGCCACGCATGTCGACAACATCTTTCCACTCTTCAGCTTGCTCTTGATCTTGAGCTTCATCGTTTACAGAGATCGCAATCTCTTCAGATGCTTCTTTCAAAGCTTCTATGACTTCACCAAGGATGCCATCGAGAAGAATAAGAATTCCCTTTTCACCAAGTGGAGCTTCGTCATCACCTTTGTCTGCAGCAAGCTTAGAGATGATGTCGTCCCATTCTTTTGCAAGAACGAGTAGGTTTGTTGGATCACTATGTAGCTCGTGCTTTTGAAAGCGTAACCACACGTTGCGAAGTTGTGCGTATACTTCTGTACCGAAGAAAGTAAGTAAGAGATCTTTTATCTCGTACGCGTCTTCTTCATCTAGTGACCCTGCGTCAACGCGAGCCATAACTAGTCCAGCCACTCGTCCCATAGAACGAGTAGTTGTAGCTTCAGCAAGTGAAGATTTAATATCTTCAAGAATGATATCCATTGCGCAAGCACGAAGGAACACTCTATTGTTTGGATAGTTTTCTACACCGAGAGCTTCGATACGAGTCTCTTCAAGAAGGGTAAGTGCGTCGAACACATTGCGACTTACTTCTTTGTCTTCAAGGATCTTTAGAAGATCGTAGCGAGAGTATCGAGCGTGCAGTGCTTCATGAAAGATAGCTCCTGCGCCTCGTGGATAGTTAAATTGAATTGTTCTATTGCGAATGTCGCCAATAGTTTCAGGAGATACTCCTACGCCGAAAGCTACATCCACGTTGACCTCAACTTCAGCCATTGGTGGATTAAAGCATGCAGGCGCTGGTCCTCCAGCTCCTGGGCCAACGTATGCGACGATGTCGCTGCGTCCTGCCCAGGTGTTCACGAGCTCGCCCAGCTGGGCACCAACGCGTAGCCACTCTGGCTGCGTACGTTCTGCTCGGGTCATTGATAACTTAATGTGTCCCATTGTAATCCTTCCGTCTGTTAGGTACTATTATATCAGGTAAGTGGGGAGAGTGGGGCTCGAACCCACGACGACCGGATTATGAGTCCGGGGCTCTAACCAACTGAGCTATCTCCCCGTGCGAGAACCCCGGGCACCCATACCCAGGGTTC
>Ga0114967_10000855_pt1 | contig 25648 bp, 44 predicted proteins | sample M_130628_MF_Meta_FD_92639 | JGI IMG/M metagenome (GOLD analysis project Ga0114967, IMG submission 92639) | Freshwater microbial communities from Lake Montjoie, Canada to study carbon cycling - M_130628_MF_MetaG | ecosystem: Environmental > Aquatic > Freshwater > Lake | place: Lake Montjoie...
ATAAATGTGACTGTTAGGAAAACGTTCCAACAACCACCTGATCGATGCTCCACCTGCAGCCCCAATTTCGGCAATGTTATTAAATGTTCTATTTTCAAAATACTTTTCGTAGAATTCATCAAATCCGTGCCAAAAAGATTTATCGCTTGGATAGTTTTCCTGTTTTGTTGTTGACATTTTATTTTACTTTTTTACGTTTTGATTCTGATGTAATCGCTATAGTTTTATTCTCTGTACTTAGTATAGCAGCATTAACTTCTTGTGTCAATGCCGCATCGTTCCAAATTAGTTCAGTTCTACCATCTTCGAATGTTTTTACTGTTAGATGTGTACCTTGATTCATCATGGGCCAACCGCCCGAAGGCTTATTAATCATTTCTGCTACATCAGCAGATTCGATTACTTTGGATTTCTTTTTAGTTGCCATCATTCTTTCCTTACAAATGGAGATAACTCAGGAGGTGTCCACCCAATAGGCTTTAAGACTTTTCCATCCTCACGTTTGCGTACCTTACCTGTCTCTCGATCTATTTTGGCAAAGTTAGTTGCCATAACTTCTTTCCAAGCACCTTCACCATCTGCACCCATACTATGGATAGCACCAATAGTGACCACAAGTATATCAATAAGTGCATCTAATGTTTCTGTATCATCTTCTGCTTCTTGTAGTTCGTTAAATTCTTCTTCGATAAGACTAATGTACATATCGTATTGTTTTTGATCACCTGTGACACTTTGATCACAGGCCCGCATAAACTTTTCTTGATCTCTAAACGGATTCATACACTTCCTCTTCTAAATAACGTTTTAATTCTTTGTCTGTTGGTTGCACTGAGTAGTTTTGTTTGAAAAAGATTTCGTAACTATCACTACCATACTTTCCAATTCCATATAACATTGCGGCATCATCGCCGTCCCAAATTAAGAAATCCTGACTCATTTTTATCAAACGTTTATACCGAACATTCATCATACCCAACGGTTCAATAATGCTTTTGATAAACTCTTCATCTGCATTAAGTAAAGCATACGGAGTCGGAAACCAATATAGGAATTCTGGCAAGACCATCTTAACTGGCTTGCGACCAGTTTGATTAAGCATGATAACACCGACCATATGTTGCCAAGGTCCGTCTATCTGCTGTTGTACCATTAGGTCGTCTCGTAATGGAGCGAACATATTATTCTGTAATCATCAATTGTTTTTCGTTATAGATATGTAATGCTCCTGCCACTTCTGGAGTAGTACATTCCACAACAACTCTGCGTTCGCCGGCCAGTGTATCGAATACTGATACAACAATGCCAGGCCATTTATATCCACTAACTTTTTCTACCTTATCACCTACTGCTAGTAATGCCATCTTCTTTCCCCCATTTAATTTTTAACCATATACGTTCATGTATGTAGTAATCAACACTTAATAAGATATGCAATACTGTTGCAAATCCTGTAGCAGAACCTAAATCACCTGTAAATAGATAGGTCCAAAGAATAGTAAACAACCAGGCAGTTAATCTGTATGTTAGCATTCGTACAATAGTTCTTTTATGTGTTTCCATTTTTAATCCATTATAATAAACTGTCTAGTACTTCTTCGTAAGCATGATCGGCCCATTGATAGCCAATAAAAATTCTTGAATTAGAACTAATACGCTCGACTGAATGTATTTGAGAAATATCTAACAAATATGCTTCGTTAGAATTTGCTACAAATCTGTCTATTTCAACTACATCATCTTGATTATATATATTTGATGTAGATTGTCCGGGATAGTTAAATCCCAATACTTCATTATTTTTAGTTTTATAAAAAGACGTAATATCTTGATCTGCAGATATGTAATAATTTAAACCAGTTTTTACCCCATGATCTCTATGAGGCAATAGCATTCCTTTACCCTTCATTTCTGCAAACACAACAGATGTAGGTTGAATTTTAAATGGATTTCTAACGTGTTGATTTTTAAATAACGATGTGGTATTATGATATTCAAGGAATACAGTTCCAGATTCGTAAGATGTAACTAATTCACTTCCTTTGAATTTATACCAATCGTCGCATATGGGATTTAAAAAATCTTGTTTTATTTTTTTATACATATCTATAATATATTACCATATTTTAAATAATATTCACTTAACTTCTTCATTTCCAATTCTGCTTCTATAGCATATTGATATCCGTATGTGGATTGATCTAATTGTCTGTGCCATATGGGTTTATCTATAGCATGTTCCATAACAAACTTACCTGGATCACTTTCTTGCCATGTAGATAAAGGTTCAGCAGCGTATAGATCGGGATCTTCAACATCGCCCATTCTAAAACGATGAACAATCACCTTGTGAATCTCTTTGACCACAAGTTGGTCACCTTCATAGGATTGTTCCCACCTCACCTTGCCCATTTTAATATAAACAATGTTTTAAACTTTTCAGCATCCTCGCGACGCTTAAATTGCCAACGATCAAATGCAATCCGACGACAGTTGGGCCATGTTGCCAATTGTTCCGTGGCCCAAAAAATACTTGCATCAAACTCTTTTGAATCCAAATTCCAATCATCATAAATTAGAATTTGAAATTTTCCCTTGATGTCTCGAGTCACACTAATCATAAACTTAGGCTGACCATATTCTGCAATGTCTTTATACTTGGCGTACTCTGGTTCAAGTTGCTTGAGCATATGCTGCCACGGATCAGAGATCATGCCTTCTTTTTCTTATAGTAAGGACGACGAGGTTTATTGGTTTTTGTTACCAACGGTCCGTGCTCACCATCTTTCTGAGACTGCTCAAGAGCAGCATGGATTAGATTTGGATCAATATCATCCTCCTCGGCCATATGTTCTTCAAACCTATCACTCTCTTCGTTTAATTCTTCATCTACGGAAATAATTGCCATACCAGTTCTTAGCAACATTTTGTGTGCGGCATCAGGATTGCTAAATGCATCTCTAATGCTACCAACGTGTCCGTCTCGAGTTTGACTAATAGTATGCCATGTTCGAATTTCAAGCAACATTTCTATTTCTGTAGGAATACCAACGACATAATGTGGCTCGTTGTTAAACCCTTCTATAGTAAAGATTTTAAGAACTTTACCTTCAGTGGATTTAATATTATCTCTAGTAACACCATAAACCCAAACGGTATCGCCTACATTATATTTTTTCTTAACAGTCATAATTTATCAAGCCGGAGCCTGCTCTTTGCTTTTAACGTCTAAAAGATCTTTTACAAATTTGATAGCCTTGCGATCAGTATCATACACGTATTCTTGATCTTCGTCGTCATCACTACGCAAAGTAACGATAACACCGTTTTTAACTTTGCGTATTTCAATAGATTCAAACATAGGAATCCTTTCTTTTATTTAGGCACACTCAGGTTATAATTAAAGTGGAAAATACCAATGTGTGCAACTTCGCGGCTTAGTTCTTGATCACACCACAACTGATATCCCGCCTTCTGTGCTTGTTGACAGAAGAAAATGTCTTCACCAATTTCTAAATTTAAATGTGGAATATATTCTTGCAAGTAATGTGGTTGTGGAATCTTTTCATAAACTTCACGTTTGCATAGTACCATACCATGCGGTAGTACATCAATCAACTCCATTGGTTGACTTTGATCAGTTGTATGAAATTCTTGAAATGTTCCAGCATTTCCGATCATACCTGTAAAGTTAGGATTAGGAAAACGGCGTCTACGATAGTTAGCACCAACAATAGGGACATTACGATTCAATAGGCGCAATGGAGCATCAATTGGAAATTTCATATCGCTATCAACCCACCAAATATAATCAAAGTCTGATTTCATAAAGATATCGACAAGATTACGTCGAGCAATAGTAATTACTGATCCAATATTAAAGGCACAATTGATTTTAATACCATTAGCAACCATATTAGCACATGCCATAGCAAGATGTTGTGCAAATTCTGCATTTACCATTTCCATAGCAGGAACAGCAACCATAATACTTGGACGTTGTCCTCCCTGCATTGGAGGAGGTTGACCTGCCATTGCTTTCTGCATATTAGTCGCCGCATTAGGGCGACTAGGAATATTGAGTTTACCTTTTTTCATGTTTTTCCTTTTATGTTATTGGGTGTTATCTAGGAGCAAATTCTTGCTGTAATTTAATATTATCAAAAAACTCTTTTTTTGTACCTGAATCATCTTTAAACGCACCGCGTAATACGGTAGTCTGGGTAAGACTGCTATGTGCCATTATACCACGATTCTCACAGCAACCATGTGTAGCCTGTATATAAACTGCTACGTCTTTACTATCAGTGGCTTTCATAATTTCACGAGCAATATCGTTACAAAGTTCTTCTTGTAGAGTACCGCGTCTAGCACACCATTGTGCAATACGAGTATACTTACTTAATCCTATTAACTTCTGTGCGGCCAAGATTCCGATATAGGCCACACCACTAACAGGTTGATGATGATGACTACACATGGATTTTAATTCACTACGAACCACCAACATACCATCGTAACGATCATCGCTATCATTCGGAAATGCTGTTGCATCTGGAGGTGCAGAATATCTGCCTTCCATTATTTCGTTAAAATACATCTTGGCAAGTCTACGTGCTGTGCCCTTACTGTTTGGATCATTTTCTCTGTCAATGAGTAATGTATCTAATACCGTTTCAAATGCTTCTGTGGCTTCATTGATCAAGTGTTCCTTGGCTGATTCACTCACGTAGTCTGAGATATTATCTCCAGCCCAAAATCTCTTACCATCTAGATGCATACGATTTCGAAGTGCTTGACTCAAATTCTTTTCACTCATTATTACTGTTCCTATAGTATATAATATACTATTATTTAGATTCTGTCAACCTAAGCAGTGTATTTTTCTTAACTGCTGCATCCAGCACATTCATTACCACACCTTTTTGTTCTGCGTATTTGAGTAAGGCATTTGTGTCTTTAGGAAAACATGCTCCACCAAATCCATAATTACCATCTGGCCCGGGCACTTGCATATGGCTTGATCCAATTCTTGTGTCTTGCATAACCATATGAGCAACCTGCTTATAATCTACCCCAGTCTTTGAACATAGTGCTTCAAGTTCGTTCATAAACACAACCTTAGTGGCCATAAATGTATTGATAGCATATTTGGCCATTGCGGCTTCAGCAATAGTAGAATACTGAATGCTTTGTAATCTCTGTTGGGATTTTGTTATAATACGTTCTGCTTCTTTCACATAAGCACGTACTCTGCCACCGATAAAGGCAAACTCACCATTTAAATAATCTGAGGCGGCTTTGGCAGCAGTTAAAAATTCTGGAGCATGGACTAGATTAGGATATAAAATATTCATGGCCTCGTACCAATCTGGAGGTGCTGTACATTTACTAATGATAACACCTGTATAACCACGACTATGTAAATCGTGTAAAATACCACCTAATATGCTAGTATCACATGTACCATCATCATCTTGGGGAGTTGGCACACATACAAATATACCACTACAAGACATTAGATCTTGATACGTAGCATTATGTCCTTTGGCAGGATCCATAACAAAGAGTTCTGCTTCCATTTCTAAAGCATTCCCAATGGCACTGCCTACAAAACCATATCCGATTATTCCAATTTTTTCCATATTATCGTCTTTGAAGATTAATTTAGCACCACCTATAGTGCCTGGCATTTGCATTTTCATGCTGTCATTATAGCATAAATGTTAGATTATGTCAATAACAGATCCAGTCTTTATTACGATAGGGTTTACCAATTGCGGCATTTGGTAGATACTGTAGAACTTTCTTTTTTACTTTTTTAATAATTGGATGATCATGATCATGATCAAATGCTTTAAGATACATGAACCATTCGTCATATCTTACTTGTTTGTTTCTTTGATCAATGTTTAAATGTCGTACAATGTGTTTGGTATTTTTATATCGATCTATTAAATCACATGCAATATTAAACCCATATGCATCTATTTCGTCACTATTGCCTAAATAACGTTGTTCTTCTCTTTTAGATGCTCTACGTGCTGTACTTGGATAGTCTGGAAGATCTTTAAATTCACGTCTACGGAATTGCCTCATATGTATAACTTCATGTAATATAGTATCCGCAATTACCAAACACATTCTATAAAATTTACGAGTATTAATTTTTAAATATTCGTCTTTAGGATTATATAGCAATGAAACTTCTATACACGTTTTATTATTTTGGTCATATGTACTATAGTAACAACCTCCAATCATAACTGTATTAGAACCTGCTTTATCATATCTTGATCTGGATATGCGTAATGGCATGTATTTTTTAAAATGTCTGTACAGTATGCCATGGAATTGATTGACAGTTAAACGTTGATTTATTATTTTTGGAGATAACATCCAGATGAAACCGGCAACTCCGTCACGATCTAATGATGACCAATCAAACTCTAATCTATCTGCCATAGACTTCCTTTGCATTATTAGATATTTATCAGTTATTTTTTTAGAATGCCTATTAAATGTAATCTAGGAGAATCTGAACAATTTATAAATGTATGTGGGATTCGGGTTTCTGCTCTATAAATTTTTCCAATTTCTAGATGAACTATAGTTGCAGGTTTAAAGATAAAATAACAGTCCAAATTAGTGACTAATGGGATGTGTAATCTTGGAGTATAATCCTGATGCATTGAATAACATGCGTATGGATACATCCACATCAACCGAGTTCTTAATAAACCATACTCATTTATAATTTTTTCAAATGGAGTATTTTTATAGAATGGATTTAAATTAAAATATGCTAGTTCATCAGATTCGCGTTTTCCCAACCCACTAATCCATGGGTCCTCACCTTCTTTAAATTGGAGACTAGTTTGCCGTCCTTTATGGCCATATTCAGTCCACAATATTGTTTGTTCTATTTGGTTATAGAAATCCAATAATTCAGTTACATCGATGTCGTTTAATATCGTTATCATTTTGATATTTATTGAATTTAATTTTTGACAATAAATATATGTATATTAGGAGTAACTCATGTTAGAGATCCATTCAACTATTGAAAAAGCAATACATAAAAGCCAACATTGTCAGCGTAACTGGGATTTAACCAAAGAAATACCCCAAGAAGACATGGATCTAATACTTACAGCATTAACACAATGCCCTAGTAAGCAAAACGTATCACATTATAAAGTTCATGCTATTACTAATAGGGACATTATTGAAAGAATACATGCTTACACAGACGGATTTACTATTTCTATAGATCCTCATAAGACAGTAACAAACACTCAAGTATTAGCAAATTTACTTATAGTTATGGAACGTGTTTCTGTTGATGTTTCTAATAAAGTTGATGCTGAAAGAAGCGATGAAACATATGCTTTAGCCAACGGAGAACTATCTCCACATACAAATGCACTCATGAAGCGTGATTGTTACATGGCAGTAGGAGTTGCTGCCGGATATGTAAATTTAACTGCTAGTTTGTTAGGATATTCAACAGGTTGCTGTGCTTGTTTTCTTGATCATGAAGTAAGAAAAATTCTAGGAACCGATAATGAAATATTGTTAATGATGGGTGTAGGATTTAAAGATCCTACATTACCCCGTAGAGTTAGCCACATAGATCATAAGTTTGTATTTCCTACAATGTCAAAACAAAAAATAGAAGTACAACTTCATAGGTAATCTAAATCTGATTGTATTTTTTCTTTTAAAAAGTCGGTAATACATACTTTCTGTTGATTCTTGTCAAATGCTAACATCCATATATCAGCGGGTGTAAGATTATTTTCTAAACAATATTCTAATTGATGTTTTTTTGCATATTGTGTAATATATGTGGGTTTAAAATTAGGTAATACAACTTTGGCACATTCCACTGCTGCAATATTAAAATAGTTATAATCATACTTTATACTTATTGGAATGGTCAATGTTTTTGCTAAATCATCACCAAATACTATCCCTGATCTCCATCCTGCAAGTAAAAAGTTTTTACTTAAACTAAATGCTACTGCATCAAATACAGGATCAAAAGTATCCAATGTATCAAATGTTGTTCCATAAAATGCACAGTCTAAGAAAATTTTAATGTTATTCTTTTGACAATAATATTTTAAATTGTTAAACCATGGAGTAATATTACCTTCATGATTTGGTTGGCTTATTATTACATAACTATTTGGGCGCATAGTACCGATATCAGAAGGTGATATAACTCGATGATTGTATGGTTTTAAAATTACAGGATAAAATTGATAGTCAGTATCAAACACATAAAAGACATCAATACTTGTTGATCTATATGCTATTTGATTTACAATAGCATCGTGTATTCCATTGCAAATAGCCCATTCTTTTTTATATTCACATCCTTTAAAATGTTTTATCCAATTGATCCATAGACTTTTATATTTTATCAAATCATATCCGTTACCTTTATTTGTAATTTTAATTTCGGAAAGTTTTGTTAAAATTTGTGTTGGGCAAAAACTCCATACAGACATTAGATACTCCATTAATGTTCAATATTTATTGTAGATTAAGTATGCATATAAATATTGACATATATGTTTGAATTACTTACAATTTCAACTTCAGATGGTAGTTTAGCTGAAGTATGGGTTGATAAAGATGCAGGTATTTGTAAAAAATATTACAAACCTAATAGCATTACAGTTAGTGGAGATATGACACTATATAAATCTATGGATTTAATTTCTAAATTTTTTTATAATGAAATCTATTGGACAACTAAATTAAAATCAGAATATATATTAGAAACTTATGAATATGGTGAATTAAAAGATTGTCCCGGCTTTTATATTTTACAAGAATACAAAGGACCTGATCTTTTAACATATCATATTAATAATACATTACTTATAGAATTTCCTGATATAGTTGAACAGTTAGAAGAAATGTTTAAATTTTTTCAAAAACATGATGTGTATAAAAAAAATAATGCATTAAGCAATCTAACAGGATCATATGGTAAAATTAAAGCATTTGATTTTAAATATGCAGAAAAAAGAACAGATAAAAATAAACATCAAGAAATTAATAGTATAAATAAATGGATATCTAAAGTAGATGTTGATATAAAAGACCGGTTATTACCTTATATATGAAAATACATTCTATAAATGATTTATCTAATTTATATGTAATTGATTTACTTAAACAAACCTTGCAATCAGTTACTGATGCTAATCTGATTAAAAATTATCATCCAGATTACAACACCACTCCAGGAAATTTATTTTTTATATTAGATCAGGGTAGATATCAAAATGGTAATTATTATGTAATAGAAAATAATGGTACATATGTATGTAGCGCAGGGTGGAATGAGTATGAAGGAATAGCATTGCTCTTAACTCGAACATTTATTTTAGAGCAACATAGAAGAAAATATTTTTTATCAAAATATCTATTACCTTTAATGTTTGAAGAAACAAAAGAATATAATAAACTTTGGATAACCTGTAATGAGTATAACAAATCAATCTATCATGCATTTGAAAGATTAAATGAAGGTAAATCTGCAGGATTATTTGATCAGTGGCCACAAGTATATAAGAAATTTAAACCAATAGGAATTAAAACAATTTATCATACATCTCAATATGTAGCAGAATATAATCGAGTATTATGAATTATACACAATATAATCATTTATATTATACTATCGGTGATAGGAAATTTGGTCACCGATTAACTCCTTATGAGAAATTTAAAGTCCAAGTTGGAAAAGTTGATAAAAATGAATATAAAAATAGTTCATGGAAAAAAGAATTAATTAAAACTGCCGATTCTGTGTATCGTGAATTTGGTAATGATTTAATTTTATTTTTAAGTGGAGGAACTGATAGCGAACTTGTGTTAAGAAATTTTATAGAAATTGGAATCAAACCTAGATGTGTTACCATTAAATTTAATGACAATTATAATATATTGGAAGTTCATGAAGCAATAGACCTTGCCAATCAGTTGGGTGTTAAATTGGATATTATTGAGTTTGATGTTAAGGACTTTTACAAATCCGGAACAGCATTGGAATTTTCAAAACAAATAGATTGTACACAGATAACATACTTAATGGTATATTATCATATAATGAAATTAAATGCACCTTCAGTAATGGGAGGCGAACAATTATTAAAACGACAAGTGAGTCTAAATGAATCATATTGGTATTACTGTTTTAGAGAAAACGAGGATGCTAGTGCAATGAGATTTTCTGAAAAATTTAATATACCCATTGTTAATGAATGGTTTAGTTATACACCAGAAATGTTACTATATTATCTAGAAGACCAAGAAATACAAGAATTAATTAGCAATAAATTTAATTATAAACTCACTTCATCTTCTAGTAAAAATTTAATATTAAAAAGATTATGTCCCGAAATTAAATTAAGAACTAAATCACACGGATTTGAACGACTATTGGGATTTAACAATGATACTTTTAGACAATTAAAATTACATCAAATACCTAGATTAACTTCTTGCTTAGACGGAATTCCTATTTCAAATTTAATGTCAATACTTAGGGGAAAATAATGAAAATTATAAAATTAACATTCTCACATGCTGATTCGGTTAAAAAACTATTCTATACTGAAAAATATATGGGACTACGTGATTTTGTCGGTGATATTGATAAAACTTTCCAAGATAGATTGTATGATCTATTCTGTGATAATTATCTTACAGATTTGGAAAATTTTCATGCATATGGTGCGATTGATGATGATAACAATGTTCATGCTCTAATAAGTTTTTACAGTACCGATGAGGAGCCTAGTTGGTATTTTACCTTGTATCGTAGTATGGGGAAAAGTTATCTTTTAAAAAATATTTTAGACAAAATTATTAAATTTAATGAAGAGAGGGGAATACTAAAATTTTATACCTTGGTAAATAAAGATCATTCTAAACTTCTTAGAAGATTTACGTGGAGTAAGCATAATTCTGAAAGATATGGATACTTTGATGAATTCCTGGTGCCGGCCAAACATAAATGTTTTTATGTAAATCCTTGGGAATTACTTTATAGAAGGACATTGATATCTGCTGACACTGTTGTTAGATGTAATTATTTAAAACAGGAATATAGAACCGATTTGCCAATAGGAGGTGGATTATGAAATGGTCTCAACAAATATCTAAATCGTTTTGGTTTCAATTTATTCCTGGTATGATAATTGGATTAATTACTATATTATTATTAATCTTAGGAATTATTCCGTTATATTATCTTATTGCAACATTTATTATGTGGGTACTTGTTTGTGGACTTGGTGTTGCTGTTGGATATCATAGAGTATTAAGTCATAAAACACATATCTTACCTGAATGGAAAGAAAATATAATAATGTTCTTTGCTACATTTGCAGGTCAAGGTGCTAGTATATTTTGGGTAGCATTACATAGAGGTTATCATCATTCTCATACAGACACTAAAAAAGATATTCATAGTCCTGTAGTTTATGGAAAATATCAAGCCTTTGTGGGTTGGTATCGTAAAATTACAGAAGAAACTCCTATTATTAATATGAAGTATGCAGTTGATTTATTAAGAAAACCAAATCATGTTTGGTTTTCTAAACATCATTTAAAAATTTTATGGGGAGTTCCTCTGTTAGTTGCTTTAGTCGATTGGAAATTGGCTTTAACAGCATTCTGGTTAGTTACTATGATAGGATCGCTTCAGGAAAATTTAATTAATGTATTTGGACATATTAAAGGGGTTATTGGATACAGGAATTTTAATACATCAAATGATTCTCATAATAATATATTTTTTGGCTATCTAGGATGGGGTCAAGGCTGGCACAATAATCATCATCACGAGCCTAAATCTTTTGATTTTGGAAAATCAATAAGTGGAAAATGGTGGGAATTTGATCTATGTATAATCTTCTTGCCATTCCTTGGAAAATCTAGGACAGAAACACAATGACCATAAGACTCCTTACAATCGACGATGCCGAACAATATCTAACTCATTTAAAAAATGTTTTACATACTAAGGGTATCTATTCAGTATCAAATGAAGAAGAAATAGCAATAGAGTGGGTTTCAAATTCTGAAATGTGGAGATTTCGAAATGAAACTACAAAAGTTTGGGCAGAATTTAAAAACGGTAATATAATAAAATCAATATGTACTGAAGTGTTCAAACGCATACCTATGGTATACTTTACTAATTACAAAAGCGAAAAAACAAATTTGTATAATCCATTTATAGATGTATTACCATTGACTGAAATAATATTTGATTACTACGAAAATTTAGGATATTTTAATTACATGACTATTAGATCTACAAATATGTTTTCATTAAAACGATATAAACTTATAGAAAATTTATCCCCGTTAAATAGATATAACTGTTATTATGATGAAATTATTCCTCCAAATCAATATTCAATTTCTCCATTATATAAAGAATTATTATGGAATAGGACATATCCTATAGAATTAGGAGTAGTATCGATGTCGTTAAAACAAGAGTATAGGAGATACGGTAATAAAAAGAATATTATGTTTAAGAGAACAGACGAACCCCGTATTATATTGGATACAATAAATCAGCAGGAATAAACTCTTTATAATTTTTAACGTCTGGATCTATCACCGAATCATCCCAAGTGACATATCTTGTTATTTCGACTGCTTCTTTTAATTTTTTTATAAAACTTATTTCAAAATCTTTTCTTAACGCTTGTAATTCTGAATTATTAACCCAATTTGTAAATACTTCTTCTGAAGCCCATACTACATGTATTTCAGCATACGTACCCTCTTCATTTGTTAATATAAGATTTTGAGTAGTTTCCTCTTCTTCATCATATATTATGGGAAATAATAAATGAATTATATCATTTTCTAAAATAGAAAAAAATTCATCTAATACAGGTTTAGTTGAATTAGGTTTGCTTTTTAAAACGGTTACGGCCTTGCTCATATATATCCTTTTTATCTATTAATTTTTGTAATTTGCCAATTTTTAATTACATCAGTGATTCCATTATCATATTTTATAATAACATCACCCCAAAAAGTTTCATCTTCAATATAACTTAATGTTTGTTGAATAACTGTGACTTCGAGTCTACGCAATGATACCCATACTTTTTCTCCAGTTTTCCATTGAGGTGGATAACCATTACTATCTAAGTCACTCATTATCTACTTAATATCACATAGTAGGACCGTTGCCATTACGGAAACCGACCTCCCCACCTTCTTCAATAATGCGTTTTTTTACATCTTCAAATAATATAGGAGCAAAGTCTGGCGTTTGTTCTACACATACACAATGATAACGTGTATCAACTACTGTTGAAACAACTTCACCAGATGCTGATCCGGGTTTCATTACTCTATTAGCATGTAAGTGGCCATGTACGTTAACACCAAATCGACCTAACGATTCTGGATGTAATGGAATATGGCTAAAAATCATTCCCTCAACTACATGATAGGCACGTAATTCACGAAAGTACTTGCGATACTCGTCATCTGGAAAGATGTCGTGGTTACCGCGGATTAACACCTTGTCCCCGTTCAAGCGGGCCAGGGTAGGCAATGCTCTACGGTTGATAACCACGTCACCCAAGTGATACACTTTGTCTTTGGGACCCACACGTTCGTTCCATGCTTTAACCATAGCCTCGTCCATTTCTTCGGGAGTATCCCATGGACGTAATTTTGTAACCTTATCGTTCCGTGTGAAGTGACATACACCTTTGTGTCCAAAATGTGTGTCACTGACTAAAAATACTGCTGGCATTATACTCGCTCCTTTTTAACTCGACCTATACGGCTTGCCTTGTTCCAATCATATGCAACACCGTCTGGGCACTTACCATCTTGTATGGAATCTACACCAAATATGCCGCAGACTTCAAAGTCTGGACCTGTAATTGTTACAAACTCACCCCATTCTCGGGCAAAACGCATTGCTTGATCTAAGGCAACACATTCGTGAAGTTTGTTTCCTATCTTGTTCATTACTTTATACATACCATTATTATAACACGGTTTTACCAACTTGTCAAGTTAAACATACCAAATTTCATTAAACCCTTCTTCCAAAGTTGGTTCTTCCCAATTATCAATCATATCCTGTACAACATCCTCTGGAATTATTTTTCCAGAATCATATCGACTTTGCAGCCGCCGATTTAATTCTTCTCGCTCGATAGAATTAAATACCACAGCAATAGCATAGTAATCGGGCAACATACGAAGTTTCTTTAAACGTGAATGTATTGTGGTACTGGTTTGATCCCAAACAATATCCCGTCCTGCTTCTCGAGCATGTATAACATCACCGGTCATATACTTCACGCACTCAGGCATGACTTCGTTAAAGACTTCGCTGTAGGTCTTGCCCATATTTTTAGCGTATTCTTCAACATAACGATCTGTAGAGATATAGGCGGCTTCTTGAAGCCATTCTTGATCACAATGCCAGGAACTTTTACCAGAACCTGGCACTCCAATCAACATATATAATTTTAGCATATCAATATTATAACATCATTTTATTTAATTGTCAATTAAATTTAAATAAAATTCTTTTATGTCTTTGGAAAATATATCTTCAATAATACTATTAGAAAACGAATTAAAATATTTTTTATGATTAAAATTTATTAATTTTGAAATTATTAAATGATTATAGTTTTGATATAATTTTGATAATTTTAAAAAATCAGTTTGAATAAATTCATTTCTAAAAATATAGTCTTCATTTAATTTTACATAGTCATAATGATTTTTACAATACTCTTTATTTTTATATAGTTCTTCTACAAAATTATCGAGTTTAATTATTTTTCTAGTTTGTTTTATATAATCGGTATAGTTATAAAGGGTACGTGTCCATGGATTTGTAATAGTAGATATAATCTTAACAGATGGGGGATAGTTGGATCTTAAAAAATAATCGTCTTTAATTACTTTATAACTAGTAGATTCATTGGATTGAAACCAACGATATATATCATGCAAATAAAAATCTGAATGAGGAAAAGTTGAAAATATAAAAATAAAGTTTTCAGATAAGTTCATTAAATTTCTTTTCAACTTGGTTATATAATTTATTATAAAATTCATTTTGCAAAAATTTTATATTTGATCTAAATCGACATTGATTTTTAATCCATAATTGTTTTACAAGATCTATATCCGTAAGTATTAATATGTTATTATTGATAGCATGATATATTCTTTCTATTGGATTATCAATATCATCGTAACTATGATCTATAATATCATCGAATACATCAAATCCTAAATTTCTTAAATATGATACAGTTCCCTTAGAACTTATCCATATAGGAAAATTACATCCATAAAAACAATTTTGTGTTTTTTCAGTTATTAAAAAACTACTTTCTGTAAAAGAAGTTTCTGATATTATTTCTATAAATGTATTATAGTAATATTTTTTTAATACATTTTGATAATTTGAAAAATTATCGTTGTCGTTATTTTCATAAATTTTTTTATTATCTTTAATATCAAATAAATTACCTGACATTTTATTATTTCCCTTAATGAATACATCTTTAAGTAATATATTTGATGTATTAAATTTCCATCCTAAGTCATTTATAGGCCTAGAAGAAAACATACAAGATATCATACCATTATTTTCTAATCCTAATCCTAAAATTAAAGAAATGAGATATATTCTATGAGTTCTATTGTTCCTATTTAGGCTAAGAAATATTTTATTGCTATCTAAATTTTTTTCTAGAATAACAGGCAATGATTTATATTTTATCATTTGATTTGTAATATCGCCACCCCAGGATATAATATTAACATTTTTATAATTTATATATGATTCAAGATTTTCTAGAGATGTTAATAAAATAAATTTTTTACCTTTATGTTCTTCAAATAAATTAGTTACATATTCTACTAATCCCGGTTGAGCATCGTTCCAAGGATTAAAATTATTACCTGCTGTAAGATTATCTTTGATTGCCAATATTACCAAATCATTTTTTATAGAAGATGAAATAATGTCTAAAGCACCATCAATAATTGAAGGTGACCATAGGTAAAATGCATCGAATTTTTTACTATTTTTTTCTAACTTATCTATTAGTTTAAAAAAAGTTCTAAGTGTAAATTCATCTTCACGAGGTTGGCTAATAACTTTTATCATCGGGTAAATATATTAATAGTAGTATTTAATACAGCAAACGAGGCACCCAAGATTAAAAATGAATCAATGGAATCATTCTCCTAATATCATAGTTATAAGATATCCGCCATTAGCAGGGGGGAAATTTGTAAGAACATGTTTAAGTTATTTTAAATCTTTTTATTATCCATTTCCTATCAAACAAATTTCTCCTTTTATAGTTAACCTATCTAACAAAGATTTAAAATTACATACACATTTTTATGCTATGGAATCAGTCCCTGATAAAACTTCTCGGCATTTGTGGCATTTTTATGAATTAAAAGTTCCAGAATTTTGGGGATTCAGATTAAATCAAATAACCAAATTTAATCATTGGGACACGTTAAAAATTAATATAGAAGATTCATATCTGCTTATACCTGATAGAACAAAAGATATATTAAAAAATTATATGTGTTTTTTACAGATACATGATAGTACATATGAAGAAGTATCATCTATAGTACCTAATGCAAAAATAGTTAATTTGACTGACTATAAATTAATACAAACATTTTCTTCAAAATTTAAAGAGCATCATATTAATAGTGGATCTGATTTGAATAACTTTGAAGGACCAAATGTAATTAATTTTAGTATGAAAATTATTTTACAAAAATCAAAATTTTTAGATTCACTTTCTAAACTTGCTTTTGAATTATCTGGAGATAATACTTATGATCCAAGATTAGAAGAATACTATACAAAATATAGAGATATACATTTATGAATTTAAATTTTGATAAAGATGTATCTATAATATATCAAGGAGGTTCGTGCGGCTTTCTTTTATATTTTTTAATTTTATTATCCGGAAAATATTGTTCAGGGGACGAATTAATTATAAATTCAGAGAACACAGTTAGTTCAACTAAATTTAGAATATCTCAACAATTTCCAATAGAGTTAATTTCTTCTAGAAACAAATGGAAAGAGAATGAAATTCGTCCAGATAATAATTTATTAAAATATCAAAATACTAATAAACATAAATTATTTTTAATATGTAACCCTTTATTCAGTAAGAACTTACTTGTTGATAATTTATTAACAACGTATAATACATTGACTATTTTAATATATACTGATTTAGACATACAACTTCGAATGGCGTTTGAAAAAAATGCATATTGGTTTACTGATATCAGTAGGGTATATTTTGATGCCCCACTATCCAATTTAAAATATATTAAACAAATTAAATCTAATTTTGAAATATTTTCAAATAATAGAAAAGTAGATCCTTTACTGTTAGATATAAAAAAACTTTTCAAACCAACTGTTATGATAGATCTTTTTGATTTGATACATAATAGAGAACATTATAATGATGATCAAAAAACATTTCTTAATTATTGGTTAAGTTTACAATCTCCAAAAGTATTAAAATTATTAAAATATGATAGAAAATCTTAAACATATTATTATAATTTATAATCCAGGATATGCAGGAAATTTCTTAACACGAGTATTCAGTCTTGGAGATGAAGTTGTTACGCATTTTCCTAAACAAACTCTACTATCGAATATAGTGAATATGGATAAAAAAATATCTTTATATTCATTTTCACAAGTTAATAATAATTATTTAAATTGGCAAAAATTTCATAGGGCATGGCCTGACTTTTATGATTATGAATTATTCAAATTAAAATTTAAAGAAACTAACTGTACGCATATAGTCTTTTCTATGCACGAGCCGGAATTTAATAAACATTTAATAAAGTTACAATCTATTAAAAATATTGAATTTTTATTTGTAGATTTAAATTTAGAAAAATATGAAAATTGGATTAATAAATCAAAACAATATTTAAATTTTAAATACAGATTAGATGAAGAACTTAATTATTTTGAATTATCTAAAAAAATAACAAACAAAATTAATTTAAGTAAAATAATCGAATCTGAAGAAGGATTTTTATCCGAATATCAACGAATATGTTCTATTGTAGGAATACAAGAATATATACCTGAGGCTACTATGTTATATAGAGATTGGTACAGTGTTAGAGTACAGGGTAAAATATAAACTCAAAAAAAAACCCTAACAACCAAAGTTGCTAGGGTTTGAAGTTATATTACTATAACTATTACAGATCGTAGCGTGGGACCATTACAGTACTAAGCATGATGCCTTCTGGAGTGAATTGTTCAACATCCGCGCCTAGCAGGCTAGCCATGATTGCTGGACTAAATCCACTCACAAGAGCAGCACCGCTCTTATCTGACTTAACTGGTACATTACCAGAACTGTTTAGGTTCCAGAACACAACCTTTGGACAAGTGTATCCGGCTGCTTCGAACTTGCGTTCGATCATTTCCATGGCACTGTCATCATGGCGAACACAGGCGTTAAATTGCATGTCGCTCAAGATCAATACCATTGCTGGCATATCACTTTGAGGAGCCTTGCCCTTAACTGCTACATCCAGGATCTTTTCAAATGCTGCATGTAGGTTTGTGCTCATACCCCAGTCGCTGTTGCTCATTTGATTGATCTTTTGGACGATGTCGCCCCGAAGAGTCATCAAATCAGGCCGGTCACTGAATGTCAAGAAAGTGTCCTTGAACACACCCTTGTTCTTATCAGCCAAGTACAAGCCAAGGCTGATAGAAATATCCATACAAGTAACATCACCCTTACCGCCTGCCGCGCAGCCCATAGAGCCGCTTACGTCTACAATTGGCAAGATGCTAGCATCTCCAACATAGTTTGGCAAAGCGTTCCATTGTGCAGTGATGTGATCCAAGTCTGTCTTAGATAGAGTCTTACGACCGTATCGGTTAACTAGTCCCTTCAATACATCGTGTGGGAAAATAGCGTTAGCATTAACCTTGACACCTGCTTCACCCTTGACCAGAGCAGCCACGTACTCAGCAAACTTAGGAGTGTGACGTCCAAAAGCTTTCTTGTAGTTACGAGCAGCCACGCTAGGTACGTGGTTGAAGTTGATGTTGTCCCAGTCGTTGGCACACATGTGTGTTTCAACGACCTTGGTCAGAGCCACAAGACTCTTACGGTAGAACTTTGGGCTCATACCGAAGAACTCACGAACTTCTGCTGCGATCTTGCCCTTGCGTGGAGTCCACTTGGCAGCAAGGCCGTTACTAGCACGTAAGGCATCGCCCAACATGGTGTAAGCAGCGTTCTTCAATGCAGGAGTCGAGAACACAAAGATGTCATCCCAACGACCTACTTCAGGTACCTTACGTAGCAAAGCCAGTGCGGCATCTGGGTCAGTCTTTTCTAGATGTACTAGAATTGAACGGAACAATTCCCGTTCGCCTGCTCCACCACGGACATCACGTGCCCATTGTGCGATACGTAGAGCCATGTCAAAGTTTTCAACATAGGCCGCAGTGAATGCAGGTACAATGTCCTTACCACGGCTTGCACCGATGTTGTAGAACAGATCAACACACTTGTTAGCGGTTGATTCACGAGCCTTCATACCATTAGCGGTACGGGCTTCTTGGTTAGCGATTGCAGTTACGAATGCGTTCATTTTAATTTACCTTTCAGAATGTATTTTATTTTCGATAGAATTGAAATATAAGATTGCTGTTAACATTCTATTATTCAACAGGATAGTTGTGCCACTTTTTACTGATGTAGCCAACAGTTAGATAGGCTGTGAAGTTATCTCTGCCCATCAGTTGCATGTAATTGAGTTGCTGAACCTATCCTAAAACTCACTGTTAATTTCTTAACATGTATATATTGTACAACAAAACTGGGGTCTTGTCAAGACAATTTGGAGAACAGGATACTATTTTTCAAGTCGCATGAAGCGAATTAACCAAAGGTTATTGCTGTTAGTATCCTAAAATTGGATGCGGAGGCAGGATTCGCACCTGCGATCTGAAGCTTATGAGACTTCCGGGGACGGCTAGACTCCCCTACTCCGCTGTATTTGTGCCACACTATTTATCCTATTATACGCCGTGTGCCATGGCGAATTCTTATTAACCAGTTCGGTGAATCAAATGATAACCAAACTGAGTTTGCACAGGCAGACTAATTTGTCCAATTCCTAATGCTACTGTAGCATCTTCAAATGATTTGACCATCATACCTGGTCCAAAATCCCCAAGGTCTCCGCCGTTGGCTTTACTAGGGCATGAACTATATTTCTGTGCCAATTGACCAAAATCAGATGCATTAATTTCAGACAAAATTGAATTTGCTTGTTCTAATGTACTTACTAAAATATGACTTGCTCTCATTTACTTTCTTCCTTATAAAAAATTGGTCGGAGTACAAGGATTCGAACCTTGGACCCCCTGGTCCCAAACCAGGTGCGCTACCAGACTGCGCCACACTCCGAATTATTCTGCTTTCTTTCTCAATTTCATTCCAACAAACGTGCCGCAAAATGCACCAAGACATGCTGGAATTAATAACATATGATCACTAGTATAGTTGATTACTGCAATACTTGCAATGAAAAAAACTACCACTGACCATATACTTGATTTAATTACTTCATCATTTTGAACTGCTCGTAGATAATATGTATAAAACACATCAGTGAAGAACAAGGCAAAAAATGTTGTTATGTATTCAATCATATATATTTGGTACCTGGTGACAGACTCGAACTGTCATCGCTCTCCGTGTAAAGGAGACGTATAACCTCTCTACGCAACCAGGCTCTTAATCCATTAAAACTCTATTTACTAAATATTTTTGATGCTACAAAAAAAAGAACGCATACCATTAAATCTACGCCGTAGAGTTATTGAACGCGATGGTCTCTATTGTGTCTATTGTGATGACGATCTCCGCGATGCTGAAATACACATGGATCATGTTATACCAGAATCTAAGGGCGGAGAAACATCATATAATAATCTTCAAGTAACTTGTAGAAAATGTAATCTTGCTAAAGGCTCTCTGTCCGAAGATGACTTTACTCAAAGACTTAGAACACGAGCACTAAACATATTGAATAGACTTGGATAACTATCCCTTTAGGAAATTAGCAACTATATAATCGTATAATTTTCTATGACCATGTTCATTAGGGTGACCAGCATCAACATGAAAATAACTTCCTAAGTTTGTATTTTTTAAACTAACTATTTTTCGCTGGGACTCTAAGATTTTATCTAAAGTTTCTATATCCCAACGTTCATCTAATTTATTTCCCCAAATACCTGTTAACCAAATTTCTGGATGTGTAATTTTATTATCGAAAATAAGTTCTATCATAGAATCAACACATGGAATTAAATTTTCATATTTTTTCATTAATTCTAAATTTAATTTTTCACATCCACCTATGCAATGTATTTTTTTATTATGACTATTTAAATATGCATAGTCATCATCTAATAGTTTATTTCTTATTCTAATTAGATCATCATAGTCTTCAAACCATTTATCCGTTTTTGAATAGATAACATCAGTTATACTACTATCACTACGTAATGCATCGGACTGAAACCAAAAAACATAATCCCATCGATCTAAGTCATATAAAAATAGTCGATCTATTGCAAGTGTATTACTAGCACCTGCAACTGATATGTTTTTTACAATATGACCGTCTTCTATAAAAAATCGTTCAATACCGGCATGTATTAATCCGTACCTATTTTCTAAGTTAGGGCGAAACTGTCCAAGAGAGCCCCATACACCGCAACCCCAACTATCACCCATAATAACAATTCTCATATTTTTATTTATTATGGAGCGGGATAGGAGAATCGAACTCCTGACCGAAGATTGGAAATCTGCTGTTTTACCATTAAACTAATCCCGCATAACTTGGTGGGATGCGGTTTTGAGGCCCGTCCCGGTGAGTAGATCACTACCGCCTGTTACATTGTATTTTGATACTATTACCTGCCCTAAGGATTAGGTACCTACCTTAGCGACTCATACTGGATAATGTAACTTATCCGCTGTCTCTTGGTGCCCCACGACAGAATCGAACTGCCATCACAGGATTACAAAACCAGTGTACTACCATTGTACTAGTAGGGCCTATCTCTATTTATTAACCACCTTGAAGACTATCTCGAACTTGTGATTGACGTTCTTCAATTGTCCTAAATGCTTCATCTTCTGCTTGTGCATCCTCAACCACTCTAGGATCGGGCTTACAGAAAATTGCATCATAGTTTGATCTAAACTTAGATAGATCAGTGGGACGTTGACTTGAACCCTTGCTCATTTTAACGCACCTTCTTTAAATATTCTCTATCAATATGTCCTGCTTCAATTTCTTGTAAAGCACTGACAATAAAATTATTAGGTGAAGTAACCATTTTCCTGGTTCCACGACCATGTTTTAGTTCACGTGCTCTAATAGCAGCAACTAATACTAGTTCAAATCTGTTACCAATATTTGCTACACATTTATCTGTGTCTACAGAATTAATAAAATCTGGAGTTTTCATTATTCACCCTTATTGTTGTTACGTTCTTTGGCACTCTTAACTATGGCATTACCTAATACCTGTGCTTCAATTATCATGTGACGAAATCCGTGTCGTTGGTCTTGATCTTTAAAAGGCATCAAAGCCAAGAAACGTTTGGCCTGTTTGCTTAATCGAAATGTTGCGTTAGTTTTCATACTTTCCTTTTATTAAATTAATTATCACGTTATTATTATAGCATACTATGCTAATATAAATACAGACATGAATCGTCCAAATATGTTAATTACCGGCACTAGCCGAGGGATAGGTTTAGCATGTGCTAAACATTTTTCAGATAGATATAATATTATTGGTATATCTAGATCCACTGGAACATATGTAACTGAAATTGGATCTGTAACTGATTTACAGTTTAGAAAATATCTAATAAACAAATATACACCTGATGTTTTTATTAACAATGCAGGAGTTGGTATAGATGTACCAACTGATGTAATATTTCAAACCAATGCCGAAGCCGCAGGAGACTTCATGGTTGGATTTGCTGAAAAAATGAATTCAGGACATATTATTAATATATCTAGTTGGTTAGCAACAATTACATACAATCCTTGGTCGGGGTACCGAGAATCTGTTTATCAAGTTACAAAGAAATTAATAACAGGATTAAGTAAAGAATTAAATGCAAAACAAAACGTATATGTAAAAATTACTAATATAGAACCCGAAAACATAGATACTGACATGAGTAGAAAATATTTAAAATCTGGTATCAAACCAATGTCTACTACATATATTGCAGAAACAATCGATTGGATCATTAATCAACCACCTTGGGTTAATATTGATTCTATATGTATATCTAACTTTCGAGATACTGGTGCCCCAGGTCGGACTCGAACCGACACGCACTAGGCACTGGCTTCTAAGACCAGCGTGGCTACCATTACACCACCGGGGCAAAACTTATTTATGGTGGGACCTGTGTGATTCGAACACACCACCCAGCGATTATGAGTCGCTTGCTCTAACCTAATGAGCTAAGGTCCCACAATTCTTTGGTACCAGCGTAGGGAATCGAACCCTATCAAGAACGCTAATCTGGCGCTAAAAGGTGTATAAGACCTCTCTGACTTCCAAGTCTCGCTGGCATTAATTTTTACTAACATTAAAGTTAGTTGTAATTACTATTCTATCTTCCTGTGTCATTGTTGGTTTAATCAGGTGTTTCACATAACCGGCAAATAAAACTAAATCACCTTCTTCAACTTGAAGTTCTTCATGAAACCAATCACTATAGTTTGCTGTATCTAATGCATATGGTTGATAATGTAAGACATCAGCATTTGGATCGACTACTATGATATTGCTAGAATCTTTTGGTTTTTTTAAATAAAAAGTTGCAACTAGTGCGGCCGGAGCATGAGAATGAACATCAATATATGAATTTTGTTTATATTTTACTATCACTGTAAACACCTGACTAGGAACGCCCACGTATTTTAATTCTTTCCAAAAAGAATCAACCTCTATTTTTATAGCACGATTAAATTCTTGAATCATTGAATAATGATTCAAAAAATCATATTTTTCTGAAGAATACATCCTGCTATTTCCTCGTAGTACCCCATATGGATTTTTTGATAAATCATTTTCATAAGTTTCACATATTTCTTCGACTACGTCTTGCAGTCTAAAAAGATCAATTTTAGGTTTTACTATCGCTACTTTGGTTGGGAATAATTCTTTAATCATATCTATACTTATAACATCAACTAAAAATAATCCTAGTAATAGACTTACAAATCTCGCTGGCAATAAAATTGTTGGTCCGGCGTAACAGAATCGAACTGCTATTTAGGGAGTAGAAATCCCCTGTATTATCCATTATACGAACGCCAGGAAATTTACCATATTGAAACACACTGTTGCGGCCGCAGGATACCGAGTGATGTAGTGAGTCGGAATCAAACCTTCCCAATCTACACAGTGCTCTCCACAATGTGTTTCATTATGGTACGAGTGGCCGGACTCGAACCGGCACGCCATTACGACCTCAGATTTTAAGTCTGATGCGGCTACCATTACGCCACACTCGCAAAATACTTTTTAACTTTTAAAGAACAGTGTTAATTGCTTAACTTATGCATATAGTATAACATCATTCACTCTATGTGTCAAGTGGTGCTCCTAACAAGAATCGAACTTGTATTTCTACTTTACCAAAGTAGTGTTCTGCCATTTAACTATAGGAGCCAGCAGTATATATAAATATTTTTATGTTCAATTATTATCCAATCATATTTACTGATATTGATACTATTCAAAAAAAAATATTAGACCTAATATTTAAATACACAACTATTGAAAAATCTAATTTTTTTTATATTCCTTTAGAAGAAATATTAAAAATTGATGAACTAAGAAAACAAATTGAAAATATAAATTTATTGGAATATATAGATTTATCTGCAATAAATCTTTATCACACAGACATACCAGTTATACATAAAGATACTGGTGATTTTAAATACAGTTTAAATATTCCTATATCCGGTTATGCTAACACATATCTTAGTTTTTTCAAACCACATGCTGAACCTAAAATAAGATACGTTTGTGATGTAAACTTTTTTGAATATGATAGTGAGCATTGCACACTTATTGAAAAATTTGAAACTATCACTCCTGCTATAGTGAATACTCAAGTGCCTCATGCTTTTGAAAACTTCAATGATTATCCTAGAATAATGTTATTGCTAAGACTTAACAGAAATGTTGATAATTTAATTTGGCCGGTCTTGCAGGAATCGAACCCACAACTTTTGTTTCGAAGACAAAAATGATATCCGTTTCACCAAAGACCGCTGGTACCCCGTCTCAGATTCGAACTGAGAGCCAACTCCTTTTGAGAGAATCCGCACTACCAATTAGCGTAACGGGGCATATATGGTGCTGTGTCTACTCATCAGCGGTCAAGCACTACGTACCTGGCTTCTTTTCGGGTCTAGACTACACACA
>Ga0114967_10000858_pt1 | contig 25584 bp, 19 predicted proteins | sample M_130628_MF_Meta_FD_92639 | JGI IMG/M metagenome (GOLD analysis project Ga0114967, IMG submission 92639) | Freshwater microbial communities from Lake Montjoie, Canada to study carbon cycling - M_130628_MF_MetaG | ecosystem: Environmental > Aquatic > Freshwater > Lake | place: Lake Montjoie...
CAAAAAGGTGGTGCTGGCGCGAGTGGAAACCAGCCCCGAGGATCTCCGCGGCATGATCGCGGCGGAAGGCATTCTCACCAGCCGTGGCGGCGTGTCGAGCCATGCGGCGCTGGTGGCCCGTCAGATGGGCAAGGTTTGCGTGGCAGGGGCGGGCGAGATCGTGATCGACTATGCCAAGGGCACGCTCACCTGCGCCGGCCAGACGCTCCGCGAAGGAGATGCCATCTCGATCAACGGCAGCACTGGTGAAGTGTTTGCCGGAGCGATCAAGACCGCCGACAGCGAACTGAAGCAGGTGCTCATCAGCCAGACGATGAAGCCTGAGGATTCGGATGTCTATCGCTACTACTCGTCGATCATGAAACTGGCCGACAAATACCGCTCGCTCGGCATTCGCACCAATGCCGACACCCCCGAGCAGGTTCGCCATGCCATTGCGTTCGGCGCCGAGGGGATCGGCCTGACGCGAACGGAGCATATGTTCTTCGAGGGCGACCGCATCGACGCGATGCGCGAGATGATTCTGGCCGACACTCTGGAGGCCCGGCGGGCGGCGCTGGCCAAACTGCTGCCCTACCAGCGGGAGGATTTCGACGGCATTTTTCGTGCCCTCGACGGCCGGCCCGCCACGATCCGCTTCCTCGATCCGCCGCTGCACGAATTCGTGCCGCACGACGAGAAGGCACAGGCCGATTTGGCCAAGAAGCTCCGCATGCCGCTGGATGTTGTGAAGCGCCGCGTGGCGGCCCTGCACGAATTCAACCCGATGCTCGGCCATCGCGGCTGCCGTCTCGGCATCAGCTATCCGGAGATTTCCGCGATGCAGGCCCGGGCCGTGTTTGAGGCGGCTGCCAAGGTGCAAAAAGACGGCATCAAGGTGAAGCCTGAGATCATGATCCCGCTGGTCGGCTTCAAGAAGGAACTCGACAATCAGGTGGAGATCGTCCACTCCGTGGCGGCCGAGGTGGCCAAGGAGACGGGCGTGAAGGTGAAGTATCTGGTGGGCACGATGATCGAGATCCCGCGCGGTGCCCTCACGGCCGACGAGATCGCCGAGTCGGCCGAGTTTTTCAGCTTCGGCACCAACGACCTGACGCAGACCTGCCTGGGCATGAGCCGCGACGACATGGGCTCGTTTCTCCAGCAGTACACTGATTTGGGGATCTTCAAGGCCAATCCGTTTGCCTCGCTCGATACGACGGGTGTCGGTCAGCTGATGCAGATCGCGGTGGCGAAGGGGCGCAAGACCCGTGAAGACATCAAGCTGGGAATCTGCGGCGAGCATGGCGGCGATCCCCACTCGGTGGTCTTCTGCCACCATCTCGGGCTCGACTACGTCAGCTGCTCGCCCTTCCGGCTCCCAGTGGCCCGCCTCGCGGCGGCCCAGGCCGCCCTCGGCAAGACCTACTGACGCCGCTGGCAGATCCAAAGAACCCCATCATGTCGATGAGCCCAAAACCGCCGTCGGCCCCGCGGATGCTGTCACTTGACGGCCTCCGCGGGGCAGCGGCCATGGCGGTCGTGCTGTCCCACTACACGAGCCTCTCGATTTGGTGGCCAATCGTGGAAGCCCATAGGTTGCGGCCCCCACTGCGGCTGAACCTGGGGGAATTCGGGGTCGAACTCTTCTTCATGATCAGCGGTTTTGTGATTCCGCTGTCGATGACGGGCAAAACCGCTGGCCAGTTCTTTCGATCGCGATTCATCCGGCTCTATCCGACGTTCTGGATCTGCCTGCTCTTCTCGACGGTGATCCACGCGATCTTTCTCCACGACGTCACCGTGGCCAAATTCCTTGCCAATCTGACGATGATCCCCAAGCAGTTCCTGGGGCCTGCTGCCTGTATTGAAGGGTCTTACTGGACGCTTGAATGCGAGCTGTTCTTCTATCTGGCATGTGCTGCTGCGGTGTTTCTTTTCCGCGTTTCTCTGGTGGCGGTGCTCTCTGTGTTGGCAGCGATCTACTTCCTGATTCTGTCGAGCAATTTTTCGGCCCTCATCGAACAGGCACCACGCCTCCTGCAGGTTCTTTACTATCGGCCGTACGGATGGCTGTTCATCCCGTATGCCCACCTCTTCCTGATTGGAGCCGCCTCCTCACAACGGGCGCACCTCGGCAATCGCCTCTATTGGACGATCATTGGCTGCTGCCTCGGCCTCTGTTTCTATGAAGATGTCAACCCCGCAGAGGGGGAGACTCTCTGGCACGCAGTCGTGAGCAACGTTCTGACATTGGTCGCTTTTTTGGCGGCGCTGCCCGCCAGCAGGAGCAGTGAGCCCTCGTCTGCCAGCATGGCGGGTCACGCGGCTGGAATCGCCGCCTACCAGCGTTTCCTGACGTCGCCATTCCTGGTCTTTCTCGGCAGAATCAGCTATCCGCTGTACCTCGTTCATTTCGGGATCGGCATGGTGATCCTGCCCAGACTCGCTACAACAAACGCGCTGGTGTATCCCTCTTTTTTTCTTTCAATTGTGTGTGCCATAGCTGTGGCGGCCTTCATCACCGACTTTCTGGATACTCCCCTGCGAAATCGACTGCAAAAAGTGCTCTGATATCCGTGGACGACTCCGCTGAGCACTGGCCTTGGGAACGACTCTCCGGACAGGGATCCACTCACCGGGAAGCCCAGCTATGCCGCTCTCCCCCGAAGCCCAGATGCTGGCCGCAATCATCGTGGCCACGGTGGCTCTGTGGGTGACGGAGGCGCTGCCGTTGCCGGTGACGGCTCTGGCGGCAGTGGTGGCCTGTGTGGTGGCTGGCGTGGCTCCGGCGAAGGAGGTCTTTCGGCCCTTTTCCGAACCGCTGGTGTTTCTCTTTATCGGGTCGTTCATGCTGGCCGAGGCGATCCGGGTGCACCGGCTCGATCGGAGGCTGGCGTTTACCGTGCTGGCTGTGCCTTGGGTGGGGGAGGTTCCAGGCCGAATCCTCGCAGCGGTGGCGGTTGTTTCGGCCACGATCAGTGCCTTCATCTCCAACACGGCCACCACAGCGATGATGGTGGCGATTGCGCTTGGCATTCTCTCCGCCGTGGAGGACGCCAGCCGCGCTCAGGCCACACCCGCAAGTTCCCCTTCCCGTCCCCTCAATCCCCGGTTTGCCACCGGGCTGATGCTCGCTGTCGCCTTTTCTGCCTCCATCGGCGGCTTGGCCACGCCTATTGGCACGCCTCCGAATGTGATCGGGCTGGCCTTCATTCGCCAGACGCTGGGAATTGATGTGTCGTTCTTTGGGTGGTGCGCGCTGGGAGTGCCGATCGCCGCCGGACTGACGCTCGTGACGGTGGTGCTGCTGACTTGGCTGTTTCCGGCTGGAGTCGAACGCTTGCCGGGTGTGGCACACCTTGTGGCCCGGGAACGTCGCCTGCAGGGGGACTGGTCGACTGGGCAGCGGTCGACCGCCCTGGCCTTTGCTCTGACGGTGAGCCTCTGGACGCTGCCGGGAGTGCTCTCGCTCCTGCTGGGGCAGGGGCATCCCGCAGTGGCTTGGCTGGGAACCCATCTGCCCGAGGGAGTGGCAGCACTGGTGGGGGCTATTGTGTTGTTTGTGTTGCCGGGGGGCCCCGGTCGGCGGGCCTTGGAATGGCGCGAGGCCGCCGGGATCGACTGGGGCATCATCCTGCTCTATGGAGGCGGGATGGCGCTGGGGGAGTTGGCCTTTTCCACCGGACTGGCAGGGGCAGTGGGGCAGGGCCTGACTGGCTGGCTACCCGCGGGGTCGGCCGGGGGAGCGGCGCTGGTTGTGGCGGCGACTGTTGTGGCGGTGGTCACCAGTGAATTCACCAGCAATACAGCCAGTGCCAATATGGTGGTGCCGGTGGTGATCGCGCTGGCCGAGGCGAGCGGCGGTAATCCGCTTCCGGCGGCATTGGCGGCGACGTTCGCCTCCAGCCTGGGATTCATGATGCCGGTGAGCACCCCTTGCAACGCGATCGTCTATGGCACCGGCCGCATTCCGCTGCGGGCCATGATGAGCAGTGGCATCCTGCTCGACCTGCTGGGGGCCATCGTGATCGCGGCGGCCATGCTCACTTTTGCCGGATGAACCGGTATCGTGAACCGCAAAGATGCCCCGCGAAGCGCAACACCACGGCCGCCCGGACGGCGGCCGCCCGGCATGCGAGGCGAACCTTGGCTTCGCCTCCGCATGCCGCAAGCCTGAAGGGGCCACGGATGGCCAGCGCAACACCACGGCCGCCCGGACGGCGGCCGCCCGGCATGCGAGGCGAACCTTGGCTTCGCCTCCGCATGCCGCAAGCCTGCGGGGGCCATGGATGGCCCCGCAGGCGCTGAAGTCAGAACCCACCCTCAATATGCGCGCCGCAGTTATGGCAGCGGGGCAGCGCCAGTGGCGGCGGGGTGAGGAGCATGCCCTCGCGGCACAGGGCATGCATGCGGGGGAAGAAGGGGGGCAACGGATGGAAACATCCATGGTGGGCCGTTGAGCTCGGCCCACAGGGCGAGGGGCCATGCATGGAGGGAACCATCTGATGCTGCATCTGCGCGGGGGCACCAACATTGCCGTGCCAGGGCGGTTGCTGCACGCTCTTGCAGCCACATCCACCCCCGATCGGTCCGGCAGAGAGACCAAACGACAGATCCGTTTCCCCTTCCACGGGATACGATTCCTGCGCCCGGGCGGCCAGGCTTAGGCCTGCGATCGACAGCGCGGCAACGAGCGCGACAACAAACCGGTGGGGGCGGAGGAATAGCACCTTGACGATCTCCCTGGCAGGCATTGGGCGGGCTCCAGCATCCACTGCTCGAGCCACTGCTGGAGCATCGTCGTAGCCAGGTGCCGGAGATGAGGCATGCACCGGCAAGGTAGAGCGGTGAGGGTGCGCGAAGGAGTGCCGGCAGCGGTGTCCGTATCGATTGCCAGTCGCCTCCGGGGGGCAGGAAAAGGGGTGCGGCTGGCCAAAAGCCCAAAAGCCTGCAACTCACGCTCGGGCTGCTAAAATAAATCTCCTGCCCCCGCTGCATCCAGCGGAGGACTCTGTTTTCCCGAGCCTGCTAACCCCTGTCACACCTTCTCGTTGGGCGATTCCCCGTTGAAATGCATTTCGCTGCCGTACGGCGCCGACGACCCTCTGATTCTGGAAGTTTCCGCTCGTGCCACAGCGGAAGAACTCGGCGGCCCGCTGGGCGTGGCGGGGGCTGAAGCGGAGAAGCGCGTCGCTCTGGCCCTCTCGGCGCCCGTGGGAGGCCCCCCCTTGGCTTCCCATATCGTTCCGGGGGATCGGGTGGTCGTCGCCCTGTGTGGGGATCTGCCGCAGTGTGTGCCGGTGGTGGCCGCGGTTGAGCAGGCACTCGCCAAGGGGGGCGTGTCCGCTGCCGATCTCACAATCCTGCAGGCGCCTCCACTGGACATCGCCACCGGGTCGGGAACTGGCGGTGTTCCCGAGGGCTGGCGCGGCTTCGATGCAACCGTCGACGCCGACACTTCCTATCTGGCGGCCGACAGCCGCGGCGAGCCGCTCTACCTCGCCCGGGCTCTGGTCGATGCCGATGTGGTGATCGCGATCGGTGCCTGGGCCTGGGATGCAGCCGTGGGGGGCCGGTCGCCGGAGGGGGAGTTATGGCCCACCTTTTCCCGACTCACCAGCCGACAGTCCTTCACCCGCCAACTGACGCGCCGCGGCCGGCGGGCTCTGCCCCAGTGGCGGAGCGAAATGGAGGAAATTCGCTGGCAGTTGGGGTTATGCGCCTCGCTGCGTCTGGTGGCCGGACGCAACGGCTCGCTGGCGGAGGCTGTGTTTGGACTGCCCGAGGTGGCCGCTGAACAGGCCCGCGCCCATTCGGCGTCATGGCGCCCCACTGTTGCCAAAGCTGCCGGACTGGCGATCGCTTCGCTGGCCGATCCACGCGGTTCCCTGGCCGGACTCACCCGCGCGGTTGCGGCAGCCGCCCGCGCAACCTCTGCACAGGCCACCATCTGCGTGGCGGCAAGGCATCTGGAGACTCCGGGGCTGATCTTCTCGCGCTGGCGTCAGGGAGCCCCCCTGGAGCCCTTGGTGCGGGAAGCGGTGAGCACCGGTGATGTCGAGCTTATGGCCGATGCCCTGCAGACGCGGCTGTTTGCCCGCGCCCTCGGAGAGCGCCGGCTCGTGCTGCTTTCCGAGTTGGGCGAAGACGCGGTCGAAGACCTGGAATTTGGGTTTGCCGCCACACCCGAGGTGGTGGAGCGATTGGCCCATCGGGCCAGTAGCCTCGTGGTGCTGCACGAGGCAGACCGGCTGCTCCCCACGCTTGCCTGAGGCTCTCCGCCAATGCCTGCTATCGCCCGACGGGATAGAGGAGACACGCTCTGCCCAGAGGGCCCCAGTGGCGGGAATCGCGGCTGCCGGCGGGAAAGTCACCCAGCATAAAAAACGCATTCGGTCCCACCTGCCACGTCGTTGTGCCGTTCTCTGGCGGCAACTGGTGAACGTCCCTCCAGAACACGAGCTCCTCGATCGCAGTGGCAGATGCGTCCGCCACGCCCGGCGGAAAGTCGACCCGAAGGCTGAAGCGGGCACAGGGCTCCTTGCCTCGCGGCCAGGGCTCGCGCACCGACCACGCCGTCGGAGCACCGGCAGGCCAGGCACTCCTGCCCGCCGCAGCCTCGCCATCCACCTCCCAACAGCTCGCCACAAAACAGCCATCGAGCCTCCCCGCCACCACCGCCAGACGCATCGGCTGCGGCACGCTCCACTCGACACTCTTCCCATCGATGCCCAGAACGACGCGGCCCAGCCCCTGCTTCCCAGCCTTGCCGGGCAGACTCACCACCGCACAGATTCCCCCATCGGCGACCGGTTCCAGCCAGCGCCGCTCGTCAGGGGCAAACTCCGCTCCATCGAGGATCGGCTGAGGAAATTCGCCGGCGAGCCTGTGGCCCTCAGGGCGCTGGGCAGGACGTGAAACGACGGTCGCCAGCGGGGCCACCATGGCGGGGCTCCGCACCACGGGCACGCCGGCGGCCTGAAGATCGCCATCCACAATTCTGAGCACTTCCCGTGGAAGACCAGCCACCCGTTTGAGTGCCAACGCACCATCGGGGGCTCTCAGCAGCCACACCTCTCCGCGCAGGGGATTCCGCCAGGCAGCAAACATCCCCCACTCCCGCCCCACCACTTCATCTCCGGGCATGAGGCCGGGGGCCATGGAAAGGCCCTCGACACAATAGCGGGTGGGAGCAGCCCACGGCTGCAGCAGATGGCCAACCCCTCCAACCGCAGCCCCGATCCCCAGCGCGACGGCCATCCCCCGCAGAAAGGCCGCTCCAGAGGGGCATTGCTGGCTACTTTTCCCCGCCATCGCCGCGGTCCCCTTGGCTATCGACCGCTCCGCGGGCACGCACCTCCAGCAACACACTCTCGTTATCGGTCGATCGGATCGGCCAGGAGGCCACCCGGCGCACAGTCACGCCTTTGAGAAAGCCGTGGTGCCGAGCCTCACCCTTTTCCTCCTCCCACCGCGGTCCCTTGATGATCAGCATTCGTCCGTAACGATCGCGCAGCGGCTCAAACCAGGTAAGGAGTTTGAGCAGCGGTGCCACCGCACGCACCACCAGCGTGTCGAAACGCTCCTTGGCGACCACCGTCTGTGCCGCTATTGCATGCACTGGAAGCGGCAGCTGTATTTCTTCCAGGATCGTCGCCACAGTCCGGGCCCGCTTCCCAACGCTGTCGGAAAGTTCGACCCGCAGGTCGGGCCGGAGAATCGCCAGCAACACCCCCGGCACCCCTCCGCCCGTTCCGACATCGAGCACCCGCTCACCAGTGGCCAGATGGGGGCAGATCGCCACCGCATCGGCCACATCGCGCGACACGAATTTCTCGACATCGGTGTGCCGGGTGAGATTGAGCCGCTCGTTCCACTGCCAGAGGCTTGAGGCATATGCTGCCAGCCTCGCTGCCACCGCGGGGGAAACTGCTAGCTCCAGCCGGGCGCACTCGGCGCTTATCGCCAGGGAAAGCGCCTCCGATGCGTCCGGCTGTGTCACTGGAATGAGCTCTCGTTTGCGTTGTTCACTTGATGAAAAGCATCTCGCGGTACGTCGGCAGCGGCCAGAGATCGTCTGGCAGAATCATCTCAAGCTGATCGGCCACTTCGCGAACGGAAGCCATCACCGGAATGACTGTATCGTGGAAGTGGGTGACTTCCGCCCGCAGTTCGCCGGCGCTGTGGTGGGCCAGCGACTTCTCCAGAGCCTCGATGGTCTTTTCCAACTCGCCCACCAGCACGGTCAGCTTGTCGAGCGTTCCCATGTGCACCGCCTGGCCGATCGACTTGAGCTTCGAGGCCGTGTCGACCAACTCCCCCTGATAGCGATAGGCCGCCGGAAGGATCATCGTCTTGGCAATCTGCAGAGTCGACTGCGCCTCGGTGTTGAGATCCTTGCAGTAGCGCTCCAGATAGATCTCATAGCGGCTGCGGAGTTCCCGCTCCGAGAGCACGCCATATTTCTCAAACAGGGCGATGTTCTTCGGGGCAACCAACACATCAAGCGCCTCGGGGGTCGCTTTCAAGTTGGGCAGACCCCGTTTTTTCGCCTCAGCATGCCATTCGGCCGAATAGCCATTGCCGTTGAAGATCACCGCCTTGTGCTCGGAGACGATCTTTTGCAGCAACTTCTCCACCGCAGCAGGGAGCTTGGAAACATCGCCACCGGTGGCCTTCTCGAGATCGTTGGCAATGAAGTCGAGACTCTCGGCGACGATCGTGTTGAGAGCCACCAGCGGGCCGGCGATCGACTGGCTGGAACCGACCGCACGGAACTCAAACTTGTTGCCGGTGAAGGCGAAGGGGCTGGTGCGATTGCGGTCGCCAGCATGCTTGGGAAGCGTGGGCAGCGTATCGACGCCCACCGTGAGCGTGCCGGACGACTTGCTGCTGGTCGCCTTCCCCTTCTCGATCTGCTCAAAGACATCCGCCAGCTGTTCGCCCAGGAAGATCGAGATGATCGCCGGGGGCGCCTCGTTGGCCCCGAGGCGGTGATCGTTGCCGCTGGCGGCCACAACGGCACGCAGGACATCGCCATAGAGATGCACCGCCCGGATAACGGCCGCACAGAACACGAGAAACTGCATGTTGGCGTGGGGCGTTTCGCCTGGCTCGAGCAGATTGCCGAGCTTGCAGCCAATCGACCAGTTCACATGCTTGCCGGAGCCGTTGATTCCGGCGAAGGGCTTTTCGTGCAGCAGGCACGCCATGCCATACTTCTGCGCCACGCGAGTGAGCGTCTGCATGATCGACTGCTGGTGGTCGGTCGCGATGTTGGCATTTTCATAGAGCGGAGCAATCTCGTACTGGCTCGGTGCCACCTCGTTGTGCCGCGTTTTCACCGGCACGCCCAGCTTGAACAGCTCGCGCTCACCATCCAGCATGCAGGCCAGCACACGCTCCGGAATGGCGCCGAAGTATTGATCTTCAAACTCCTGTCCCTTGGGAGGCTTGGCTCCAAACAGCGTGCGGCCGGTCATCACCAGATCGGGCCTGGCGAAGTAGAAGTTGCGGTCGATAAGAAAATATTCCTGCTCCGGGCCGGCAGAGGCAGTCACCTGCCCAATATCCTTGTGGCCAAACAGGGCCAGCACGCGGCGGGCCTGCTTATCGACAGCCTGCATCGAACGCAGCAGCGGCGTTTTCTTGTCGAGGGCCTCGCCAGTCCAGGCACAGAACGCCGTTGGGATGCACAGCGTGGTGCCGTTGGGGTTGTCGAGGATGTAGGCGGGGCTGGTGGGATCCCACGCTGTGTAGCCGCGAGCCTCAAACGTGGCCCGCAGGCCGCCGGAGGGAAAGCTCGAGGCATCGGGCTCGCCCTGAATCAATTCCTTGCCGGAGAACTCGGCCATCGCTGTGCCGTCGCCGGTGGGGGTCAGGAAGCTGTCGTGCTTTTCAGCGGTCAGACCGGTCAGCGGATAGAAGACGTGGGCATAATGAGTGGCGCCCTTCTCGATGGCCCAATCCTTCATGGCCAGAGCTACCGCGTCGGCGATCGATGAATCGAGCGGCTTGCCCTGCTTGATCGTCGCCTGCATCGCCTTATAGACGCTTTTGGGGAGTCTGTCTTTCATGACTGAATCCCCAAACACATTCACGCCGAAAATTTCGCTGGTGGGTGTCTCGCGGAAATTCCAAGCCTGTCCGGTCGGCTTGTAGCTATTGATGGCGGCAATGGCGTTAGCACGGGCACTTGTCATGGAGAAATCCTTCTTCGTGAAAACGCGTTGCCATCGGTAGCTGGGGCTGAAGGCCCCCGGCCAATGGACACGCAGGTAGGAAAGGCTGGATTGGGAAGCGGCACGCTGGGAGGGCAGATCGGCAATCAGGCGGAGCATCCAAAGCAGTGGCTGTTTACGGCCCAATAGGCGCCGCTGGCGGAGGGGAGCGGGACAATTGCGACTGATTGAACGCTCATCGAGGCCGGCACTCGCGCGAGCGAAAGGCCACCCAATCGAGCATCGTTTTGCCGCACGCATCCGCGACCCATTCCGCTCGCTGCAGCCAGAAGAAGAATTTCTGCAGCGGAGAACCACCATCGCAAAACAAGGGGCAGACTAGCCGCGCGCCAGCGGCAGTTCAAGGGGCGGCTGGCGGGAAGAGTCTCGTCGGACCGCTGTTTGAGCTGGTGAAACGGGCTGGTCGCCGGGGATTCGGCAGTCAGACGCTTTAGCGCGTTGGTTTTCAACTGAAAAGCGCCCTCAGGGAACAGGCCCATGGAATGACCGGCTACCGCGCCAGGGCGGCCCGGCTGGCTGGCTTGGCGACAGGCCGTGCCTGCCCGCGGCGGGCCACCTCGAGGGCGGCATCGAGGAAGGCGTCGCTGGCGGGGACGGGGGCTGCCAGAGCGAGCGCAGAACCAGTGGCGGGCGCGAGGGGCTTGGCGACCTCTCGCACCTGCAGATCGGGCTCGACCCCCACCCGACTGTAGGGCAGGCCCTTGGGGGAGAAGAATTTGGCAGTCGTCAGCCGCATCCCCACACCAGCCACCTCCAGCGGGAAAATACCCTGGATCGATCCCTTTCCGTAGCTCCGAGTGCCCACGATCGTGCCCCGGCCATGGTCCCGGATGGCGCCGGCGAAAATCTCGCTGGAACTGGCCGAATCCCCGTCGATCACCAGCACCAGCGGCAGCTTCCAGGTGCCGGGCCGGCGGGCAGAGTAGTTGAAATCCTCCTCCTGGCTGCGGCCCCGCGTGGCCACAACGAGGCCCCGCTCGAGGAACAGATCGGCCACATCGACTGCCGAGGAGAGCAGGCCCCCCGGATTGCCGCGCAGATCGATCACCAGCGACCGCATCCCGGCTGCGTCGAGCCGCCGCAGGGCCGCCTCGAGGTCGGCGGCGGTCGTCTTCTGGAAGGAGGTGACCTTGACCAACCCGACGCCGGCCACCGGATCGATGATCCGCACATCCTCCACGCTCGGTACCTCGACATGCTCGCGACGCACCGACATCGCCCGGGCCGGGCCGTTGCCACGCAGAACGGCCAGCGTCGCGACAGACCCCTCCGCCCCCTGCAGGAGTTGGGCAGCCTCATCGACATTCATGCCGGCCAGAGCGCGGCCCCCCACGCCCACCAGATGATCCCCCGCGGCCAATCCCACCCGCTGAGCCGGGCTGCCCGGAATCACATGCACCACCAGCAGACCGTCCTCGGCGCTTTTCAGCTCAACCCCCAAGCCGACGAAGTTTCCCTCGATTTGGGCATATAGATCATCGAGTTGGCCGTTGGTGAGAAACGATGAGTATTCGTCGAGCCCGCCCATGGCTGCGGCGGTCATCTCCAACAGCGTTACCGCCGGCGGCACTCCCAACGTGGAGTGGGCGATCCGGGCCACCCACGCGGTGATCGTTTCGGCGTCTGCTTGCGTGGCCACGCTCCGACTGGCCATCAGTTGGGCCACCTGCTGCCGATAGAGATCGCGCCGCTGCGGCGTCGATTGGGCGGCATACAGCGAGATGAACAGCGGCGAGTCAACCGCCACATCCATCGCCCGGCAGCCCCGCGACACCAGCCGGGAAAAGTTGGGGGCCTCCACATGATGAGATGCGATGCGGGCCAGCACTTCAGCATTCACGCGCCGCCCATCCGCCTCGGAGAGGCGGGCGATCCGCGAACGAAAGGCGGTTTCGGAATGCCGGCGTTGCAGGTCGCAGCGGATCTTGGCGAGGTCGTAGCGATCGATCACATCCGCCGGCAGATTTCCTTGGCGAGCGGCCGCATCGCAAGCGCTCAACACCTCCGACCAACGCTGCTCCCGCTCCAATGCCTCGATCCGCAAGCCCAGCTCTGAAGGGGGGACCGGAGCGGCAATCGGCTGCGGAAGGGCAGCGGGGGGAGCCGAAAGCGCAGGCGCCAACATCACCAGCGGCGGTTCGGGAGCGATCGGGGCCCAGGAAACGGCCCCCTCCGCCCCCAGCGACGATCCACTCAGGCCCCCTCCGCAGAGGGCCAACAACAGAATCGAGGCGAGAGCCCGCTGCCCCTTCTGCCTCGATGCCGGTGGCCGAGAGCCCAGCGGCCGGAGACCGGCGGCAGCCGTGCTGAAGTGCCTCTGAAAAAACGCCTCGACACCCTGTTTCCACTCGGCCGACTGCGCCGTCAGGCCGAGCCACATGCGGGGCCGCTCGGTGCGCCAACCTGGGCTTTTTCCTGAGCCAGCAAGCCGCCGCGGGGCAGAGTTGGTCGAGGGCGCCGACAGTGACACAACGACGTTCAAGGGGGCAGTCCGTTGGCGAGATGCCGCATCCCGTGGCGGCAGGCAGCGGTCTCTCCATCAACCGCTCGCGATTATGGATCACGATTCGGCGGCGGTCAAAAAAACGACCGCTGGAGGGAAAAAATCAAGCCGACAAGGCCCCGCCCCGGCCGCCGAGCCAAGGGCCCCGGCTGGCTGCAGAAATTTTTGGCCGACAGCCTGCCAGTGCCCGGGGTGTTAAGATAGGAATCGATCGTCCTCAGCCGGCCCCCACTCCGCCGCAGCGCGGCCCCCCAAGCTGCACGATCGTTATTGCCAGCATGTCCCATTCACCCCCGCAGCCCAACCGCCCCACCCCGGCAGAGAGCCCCCAGCCGGAGGTCACGATCGCCCTGCTCAACAGGGCCAGAGGGGGGGATCCCGCCGCCATCAATCGCCTCTTGGAACGCCATCGGGAGGCGATCAAGCGGATGATTCATCTGCGAATGGACCGGGTGGTTCAGCGCCGGGTCGATGCCAGCGATATCGTGCAGGATGTGTTGGTCGAAGCCAACCGCCGCCTCCGCGATTATCTCGCCAATCCCTCGATGCCATTTCAGCTCTGGCTGCGCCACATGGCCCGCGACCGGCTGATCGATGCCCATCGCCGCCACCGGGTGGCCGCCAGCCGCAGTCTCGACAGGGAGGAGCCGGTCGGGGGGGCCGCCACCGCCACCGGCGCCGCGCGTCCCCACGATCCTGTCGATCAGCTCATCGATCGCGATCTCACCCCTGCGGCCGCGGCTACTTGGCACGAACTCGAAGCCCGGTTTGCCGCCGCCGTGGAGCAGCTCGATCCGGCCGATCGCGAGATCGTGCTGCTTCGCCACTTTGAGCATCTCTCCTCGGCGGAAGCTGCCGAGATCCTCGGCCTGGCCAAGCCTGCAGCGGGGATGCGCTATCTCCGTGCCATGAAGCGGCTGCGGGTGCTGCTCGACCCACCCGAGCCCCACCAGCCGGCCTAGCCGGTTGCCTGCCATTGCCTGCCAGTTGGTCTGTCGGCTCAAATCCAGGCATAAAAAAACTCAGGCCCCAGACTTTCGTCCGGGGCCTGAGCGTTCTATCTCTAAATCAGCACTTTTCTGGAACCGATCAGCAGGACTAGGCCTTGCTGCCGACACGATTCAGGATCGCCTTGAGGCGACGATTCCTCCACGTGCGGAAGCCAGCCAATCCCGCGCCCAAGCCGGCGAGGATGATCGACGAAGGCTCCGGAACGATCAAGAGCACGCCGGTTGCAGCATAAAACTCAACCGTCTGCCCGTTTCCGGCATCGGCAATGAAGATGCCATTCGCCTGATCGCCCATGTCAAAGGTGAGGCCGTCATATGCCCCGCCGATGGTCACAAGCTCATTTCCAGTCAAGTTGCCGATGTTTGTGTAGGTTTGGAAATCGAGCAACTTAAACGACGACCAATCCTTAAACTGACCGGCGCTGCTGGTGAAGTCAAACGTGAGGACCGAACCACTCGCACCGTAATCGATGGCACCCGAGCCAACGATCGTGTCGTAGTCGGTGCCCGCAGTTCCGGCAAGAACCGGTGCTGCTGTGCCGCTACCCACGATGTCAAACTTGGTATTCACCGTATTCGACTCGGCAATGTAGTTGCCAACCGTCAGCTTGCCGACTCCGCTAGCACCAATTCCGGCGGAAACGAGCGACCCGTCTTGCACATCGACTGTGCCCACGGTCCCGGTGCCGTAGAGAGTGCCATTTGTACCGACATTGAAGGTGGCACTGCCGAGGTTTCCGGTGACGGTTGTTTCCGTCGCACCCGTGTTGACGATGCCCGCAAAATTACCAGTCGAACTGATCTCCAGCGCGGCACCGCCGAGATTCATAACACCCGTGGTTCCAGTCCCATTCAGCGTGTTTGAAAACGTGCCGTTCTTGTTGTAATTAAAATTACCGCCGTTGATATTCACCTTCGTAGCACTGCTGATCGCACCGTTCGATGCAACCGTAAGGCCACCGGCATCGATCGTCGTATCGCCGGTGTAGGTGTTCGTTCCAGTCAGAGTCAAGTTACCGGTGCCACTCTTGGTCAACGCCAGCGTGCCGCTACCGTCCAGGATCTGACCGGCGAAGCTCGCACTGTTGCTGAAATTAGCGATCACTTCCTGCAGGCCAGTGCCGGTAGTGCTGATCACGCCACTCCCGCTCAACGGACCCACTTTCAGCGCGCCGCCATTGACATTGATCCTGCCATTGTTCACGACAGTCTGGCTGTTGAGGGCCGAAGTCCCCAGCGTGGTCAGAATGCCACCGGCATTGACGGTGTAGACGCCAACGTTGACGTTGTTTCCAGACAAAGTCACCGAGGCGCCGTTGCCATTAGCGATCGTGACATTGGCAGTCGCAGTGCCGGAATTTGAGAGATTTCCGGAGAGCAGCAAATTATGAAAACTTGCAGCCGAACCGGAAGGAGCCAAAGTCAACCCACCGCCCAACTTCAGATCATTGCTGATCGTCTCCAAAACCGTGCCAGTACCCGAAAGCTGCTGGGTCGAGATCCTTGCACCGCCGCTCAGATTCAAACTCGAACCGGTCAACACAAAGCCCGCTCCAGCCGGATTGGTGTTTGCAAACGAGATCGAGCCGGTCGTCAGCGTCAGGTTGTTTGTGTTGGTCGTCCGAAGCTGACCACTAAACACCAGATTGCTGCCAGTTGTGGCCGCACTGCCACCCGACCAATTGGAACCGGTGGACCAGAGGGAGTTTGAACCACTCCCTGTCCACGTGAACGGCGCTGCAGAGGCAACACCACCGAACGCACTGCAGGCCATCGCCAGCAATGCCACGGACGGCATCCCCTTCAACCGCGTGAAAACCGAAGAAAATTTCATAATTTTTAGCCTCAGTGCTGAAAAGAGACAGAACTTAAACGAGAGAGAACGCAGAAAAAACATGTCGCGATGGGGAACGCCCGAGACCGCACCATCAAGCCACCGCTCGACAACCTCTTACGCAAAAAGATCGAAAATTGACCTGAAACCGAACCAAGACGGGAAAAAAGACGGGATGTTGCTTTGGTTTTTTCGACCTCATCCAACCCATTTTTTGCTTTGAAACCGAACAAACCTCGAAAAAGAGCCGGAAAACTTGCGTTAGGGCGTGCTGGTCCAGATACAGACGCTACCTAATCTGCCGTAGCTTACCGGGATCGTGTGGCCTGTCAATACACGAGGGAAAGTTTTTCTCGTGGCTGGCTAACCCGGGGGGAAATGGCGATTTCCGCAGAAAATCGAGTCGGCAAAGTCGCAGCCTGCCCCGCCGGAGGCGGCCCGACCTCCCGGCGGGATGGCGGGCCAGCCTGTCCGTTCAAGAAAGACGCAGACGCCTGGAGAGTCGCCCCTCAAACGCAAGCCCGAGCCGCGAAATTCCTTGCCGGGGAGCCGGACGGCTGGTTGCCCCCCCGTCGGCGCTATGATGATGGGAAGCTGAGTTGCCCGTTCGCAGCTCTTCTTTGCACCAGAGCCCCACTTGGCATATGAATTCCTCCCCCTTGCCAGCTGGCAACCAGCGCCTCCGAGCCATCGATCTGCCGCTCTCAGATGAGCAGGAGGAACGACTCGCCTTGATTCTCGATCGCCTGGCCGATTCCGCCGATCCTCAGCAGCAGACTCGCCTGGAGACGCTTATCGCCTCCCATCCAGATCTGGGGGGGCAGTTGCGGGAACTCTACGCGGCCATGCAGGTTGCCGACGCAGTGGCAGGGGAATCGGTGCGGTTTGGCGACACGGCCGCCGCACGTGCCCAGGAATTGACTCCGCCGGCTGGCGATCGCGCTCCCCCCTTGGCAGCGGCCGAAATAGCTGCGGCGGGGCCGGCTCGCTTCGTGCCGAGCGTCACGCCCCTGCCGGCGAGCTTGGGAGATTACGAACTTCTGGAGGAGATCGGCCGGGGAGGGATGGGGATCGTTTACCGGGCGAGTCAGCGGAGCCTCGGGAGGACGGTGGCGATCAAGATGCTCTTGCGCCGCGATTTGGCCAGTCCCGTCGACCTCGCCCGCTTTCGCAGCGAAGCGGAGGCGGCAGCCCACCTCGACCACCCCGGTATCGTCTCTATTTTCGAGGTGGGCGACTGGGACGGCCATCCCTTCTACAGCATGCAGTTGATCGAGGGCACCACGCTCGCCAAACGGCTTTCGCAGGGGCCGCTGCCAACGCGGGAGGGGGCGCTGCTCCTGGCCAAGGTGGCCGACGCCGTGCAGGCCGCCCACGCCCGCGGTGTGCTGCACCGCGACCTGAAGCCCTCCAATATTCTCATCGACGGCGCCGGCCGGCCGCATGTTTCCGATTTCGGACTGGCCAAACGGCTCGAGGCGTCCGACTCGGTGACGTTTAGCGGGGCCATTCTCGGCACCCCCTGCTACATGTCGCCGGAACAGGCCGCCGGCAGCCGGGGGGATGTCGGTCCGGCCAGCGATGTGTGGAGCTTGGGGGCGATCCTCTATCAGATGCTCACCGGCCGGCCCCCGTTTGAGGCCTCCAGCCCCATGGACACGCTTCTGGCCGTGCTCGAAACCGATCCCCCGCTGCCACGCACGCTGGACGCGGGGGTTGACCGCGATCTGGAGATGATCGCCCTCAAGAGCCTGCAAAAGCCGCAGGAATTGCGCTACCGTTCCGCTGGCGCCTTGGCGGAGGACCTGCGGGCCTTTCTGGCTGGCGAGCCAATCGCTGCCCGGCAGGGAGGACTGGCCGACATCGCCGCGCGGCTGTTCCGCGAAACCCACCATGCGGTGGTGCTGGAAAACTGGGGCCTGCTTTGGATGTGGCACTCTGTGGTGGTGCTGGCGCTGTGCATCACGACCGATGTGCTCGCCTGGCAGGGGGTGGTGACCCGCTGGCCATTTTCGGTGCTCTGGGCCGGCGGACTGGCCCTGTGGGCCCCTATCTTCTGGGCGCTCCGCCACCGCACCGGCCCCGTGACGGCGGTGGAGCGGCAAATCGCGCATATCTGGGGAGGGGCCATGATCGCCAGCGTGCTGCTGTTTTCGGTGGAGGGGCTGCTCGGCCTGCCGGTGCTGACCCTTTCACCGGTCCTCGCCCTGCTGGCCGGATTGGTCTTTTTTGCCAAGGCGGGCATCCTGTCGGGCGCCTTTTATATTCAAGCGGCAGTCCTGTTTGCCACGGCGCTTGTGATGTGCCTGGTGCGCACCGATTTACAGCACGACATCACCCACATCATCTTCGGACTGGTGAGCGGGGCCTGCTTCTTTCTGCCGGGGCTGAAATACTTCCGCCAGAGAAACAGGGCCGGCCTGAGCAACTGAGATCTTTCCAACCACACTTCCACCCGCCACCAACCGTGGGGCCAGTGAGCCGCCGCGAACCGGAGACAGCCTCTCCCCGTAGAGACTTCCAATGGGGGTGGCCTGCGCCCCTCCGACCATCCCCCGAACAGGAGCAGAGCGCAGATGGCACGCGGCGACAGGCTCGCAGTCGAGCGAAAGCTGGCCGGAACGACGCTGCAGTACACCCACGTGGGGATCGATCTGGGGGATGGCACGGTTGTCCACGCCCGCCCCGACGATCCCGAGCGGATGTTTGCGGGGGGTAGGGTGATGCGGGTGGGCCTGCCGGAATTTGCCGCAGGATCTGGCGTGCGCGTGGTGAGCGATCCCCCGGCCGCCTTTCCGCCGGAGGAGATTGCCGCGCGAGCCCTGCAGGCCCTGGGGCGGGATGGCTACTGCCCTGTCATAGACAACTGCGAACATTTTGCCACGTGGTGTGCCACCGGACAGCGCATGAGCCGGCAGGCGGACATCCTGCTCAATCGACTCGGCAACGCCGCTGCCCGGGTGGCGGCGGTGGTTTCGGCTCGCGTGGCGGCAGGCACCGCCGAGCGGATCGCGGTGCGCACGGCGCTTGGCACCACGGTGCGTCTGGGTCTGCGAACGCTCGTTCCGGCGGCGCTGGCGGCCGAGGCAGCCGCCATGGCGGCGGAGTGGACAGCCCACCAGGCGGGGCGGTCGGAAAAGGAAAGCCGGGTGGCCGGGGAGTCGGCCGGTTTGGCGACCAGCGCCTGCGTCTGCGCGGCAGCGGGCGCCCCCGGAGGTCCTGCGGGCATGGTCGCAGGGGCGCTGGCGGGGGCCGCGGTGTGGGCTGGCGGTTCGGCGGCGGTCAGTCTGGCAGGGCGGCTGCGCGGGTCGCCTCAGGGGCCGGGATAGCTGCCGCCGGTCCAGCCTCCTGATCAGAACGCTGGCCATAATCCGACAGCGGGCCAGAATCCCACGCTACCCGCAAGGCATTGAGCACCGCCACCACATCGATCGCCTCCTGCACCAAGGCCCCGGCCGCGGGGGAAAGATATCCTCCGGCCGCCAATCCCATGCCGATGACGCTGGCGGCCATGCCCCCCACGGCGCTTTGCAACGCGATGGTCCGCAGCCGACGGCCGATGTGAAAGAGTTCATCGACCCGCTCCAAGGACGAATCCATCACGACAGCTCCGGCGGCCTCGCTGGTGACATCGCTGGCCGTGCCCATGGCGATGCCGACGGTGGCTGCCGTGAGGGCAGGTGCGTCATTGATACCATCACCGACGAAGACGGTGGGGGCGATAGCGGTTGCCTCCTGCACCAGCTTCAGCTTTCCTTCCGGCGAGATCCCGGCATGCACCTCGGTGATGCCGACGGCCTCGGCCAGCCATTCCACCTCGCTCCGACGGTCGCCCGAGACGAGCATCACCCGCGACAGCATGTGCTTGGGCTGGAGATGTTTGACGAAGCTCACGCCATCGGCCCGGGGCGCGTCGCGAAAGCGCAACAGCCCCGCAGGAGCGCCGTCGACCACCACCACACATTCAAGCCCTCCCGCCGCTGCCGGCAGGGCAGCCAGCGCAGCCGGGCCGAACGCTCCCATCTTCTGCCGGCTGGTGATAACGACCTCATGCGGCCCGCCAGCAGGCGCCTCACCCGCCACCCGCCCAGTCAGACCCTGGCCAGGTTTTTCGGCCACCGCCTCCACCTCCCCCACGGCTACGCCGGCGGCGTGGGCCGCCTGGATAACAGCAGACGCCAGTGGATGCTTGGAATAGGTTTCGAGGCTGGCGGCCAGGGCGAGCACCCGGGAGCGGTCCCAGCCGCCACAGACGATCACCTCGGTGAGCTGTGGGGCGCCGTAGGTGAGCGTGCCTGTTTTGTCGAAGATGGCCGTCCGACAGGTGTCGAGCCGTTCGAGGATGGCAGGATCGCGGATCACGATGCCGCGTTTCGCTGCCAGCGACACCGCGCCGATGATCGCCACCGGAATCGCGATCAGCAGCGGACAGGGTGTGGCTACCACAAGCACCGCCAAAAACCGGGTGGCTTCCCCGCTGAACAACCAGGCTGCCGCCGCGATCGCGACGGCGACAGGAGTGTAAAACGCCCCCAGCAGATCCCCCATGCGCCGCAGCGCAGGCCGGCGCTGCTCGCTGGAGCGCAGCACATCCATGATTTTTGCATACCGGCTGTCACCCACCACCCGATCGGTGCGGATTTCCAGCGCCGCCTGACCATTGATGGCGCCGGAGAGGACAGTCGATCCGGGCGCTTTGGCCATCCGATAGGGCTCGCCGGTGAGATAGCTTTCGTCCATCGAGCCGCGGCCGGAGACGACCGTGCCGTCCACCGCGCAGATCTCGTGGGGGAGCACCACAATCACATCCCCGATCGAAATCTGTTCAATTGCCACATCCTCAAGTCCCGCTGCCGCCTTGCGGTGTGCCACGGTGGGCATACGCTTGGCCAACGCATGGAGCACATCCCCCGCCCGGCTCACGGCGCGCGATTCGAGGGCCGCGCCGCCGGAGAGCATCAGCACCACCAACACCCCGGCCAAATATTCCCCCAGCAGAACGCTGGTGACGATCGCCAGTCCGGCCAGCAGATCGGACCCGAACGTGCCGGCAAACAGCTTCTCGAGCAGCCCCCACACCAGTGGCAGGCCCCCCAGCGCGAGCATCGCCACCAACGGCAGGTCGCTCAGGCGGAGCCCCCTCCCGGCCAGCCAGTGGGCGCTGCCCGGAGCCACAGCCCACAGAGCATCGTGACCTGACCATGCGATCGCTCCCCAGGCCAGCAAACTCGCAATCGCTCCCAGCGCGATCCATTCATTCACGTGCTCTGCCGCAGCGCGCGGAGCCGGCGTCGTTTGAAAAGGAGATGCTGCTGCGTTCATCGTGGCCCCTGAACAGGCTGCGGAGAGAGTAAAACCGCGCCGGAGGCGAGGGTGGTCGCCCGTGGAACGCGTGGCTGTCTGTGCGTTGATCAACTGTGCATTCTGGGCAGCGAGTCTCCGTTGGCAATGATGGCCGCCTCCTGCTCGGCGAGCCACTGGAGCCTGTCGCGCACGGTGTCTTCCCCGGCAAAGTCGTGGGCCAGCCGCACATAGGTGCTGTGATGCCGGGCCTCCGACTCAAACAGCCCTCCATAAAATTCGCTCAGCTCCCGGTCGGACACATGGTCTCGCAGCTGGGCAAACCGCTCACAGCTGCGGGCCTCGATGAGCCCGGCCACCAGCAATCGATCGACCGCCCGCTCTGGTTCCTGCTTCCGCACCAGCTCGTGCAACCGCTGGCCGTAGGAACTCGGGCATAGCTTGCGGAAAGGGATGCCTCTCCGCTGCAGCAGGTCGAGCACGAGGTGGAAGTGAGCCAGCTCTTCGGTGACGATTTCGGTCATGGAGCGGGCCAGACCGACATGGTCGACGTAGGAGAAAAGCAGGTTCATCGCCACGCCCGCCGCCTTCTTCTCGCAATGGGCATGGTCGATAAGAATCTCCTCCAAGTGGGCATCCACCTGTGCCAGCCAGCGGTCGGAGGAGGTCGATTGCAGACTCAGCATGGGGCGCACGCACCAGGGAATGGGGGGAGGTTCGCGCTGTCGGTGTCCAGCGGCATTGACAGCGGCGGCTTGCCCGCCACCAGAAACCAAGGCATCATACCTGTCCGCAGGGAAGTTATCCCTGAGTCTTTTCCGCTCCAGCAACCGCTGGCAGGCAGGGAATCCCACCTGCCGCCCGGCAACCAGCCTCCGGCCGGTCATCCGCCTCGATCCGATCCCAAGCCTCACGAGCACCACTCCCTTGGAGCCCGGTCCACCAGCCGGTCAGGCATGATCGCCTTCGACAACCCTGACAGGGTCCCCTCAGGCACGAGCGAGCGCAACGTGCTCGGCGGGGTCCTCCTCTCCTGTTCCCGCGCCCCGCTGACCGGCTACCTGAGAGACGGCTGCTGCCGCTGGCGACCAGACGACTCAGGCATGCACACCGTCTGCGCCGTGATGACACGCGACTTCCTCAAGTTCACCGTTGCGGTGGGCAACGATCTGGTGACGCCGCGCCCCGAATGGGATTTCCCCGGGCTGCTGGAAGGGGATCACTGGTGCCTGTGCGCCGCCCGCTGGATGGAGGCGTCCCAAGCCGGCCACGCACCGCCGATCGTGCTGGAAGCCACCCATGAAAAAACGCTCGACATGATCCCACTCGAACTGCTCATGAAACACGCCGCCGGGCAGTCGTAATTGTGCCGGGAAGCCATGACCCCTTTTTCGCTGGCGCTCGCCGTGGGTCTTGTGGCGCTGCTCTATGCTTCCGTCGGGCATGCTGGCGCCACCGGCTACATCGCCGTGATGACGCTGGCTGGCCTTGCGCCGGTGACGATCAGGCCCACAGCACTCCTGCTCAATGTGCTGGTGGCAGGCATCGCCACGATCCAATTCTGGCGGGCCGGCCACTGTTCGTGGAAATTGTTGCTGCCGCTGGTGGTTGCGAGCGTACCCTGCGCGGCGCTCGGGGGCTCCCTCGATCTCTCCGCCGTCATGTTTTCGCGACTCATCGGCGCAACGCTGCTTGTGTCAGCAGCGCGGCTGGCGCTGGAATCGCAGGGAGTTTGGAAATCTCACCTCGCACCCGCTCATAGTCTGTGGGGCGGCGCACTGCCCGCGCTCGGCGCCGCAATCGGCCTGCTCTCAGGCCTGACTGGCGTGGGGGGAGGGGTGTTTCTCACACCCCTGCTGCTGGCGATCGACGCTGCTCCTGTCAAAACTGTGGCAGCGGTCACAGCCCCCTTCATCCTCGTGAACTCCCTGGCCGGACTCGCCGGGGGAATGGCCGCCGGAAAATCTCTGGAATGGCCCAGCCCACTGTTGATGCTGGCCGCGGCGGGGGGAGGCCTGATGGGAGCCTCCTGCGGGGCCTACCTGCTGCCGGCCAAGTCGCTGCGCATCTTGATGGCCTGCGTGCTGACGCTGGCTGGACTCAAACTGCTGTCGGGCCGATAGCCGGCCGGACGAGCCCCGAGCCCAAACGACGGGAATCAGGCCCGGAAGGTGAGTTGCCTGAGCCGGCGCTTCTTCCAGATTCTCCACCCGCCCATGGCCAGCCCGATCCCGGCAAACACGAGCGTCGAGGGCTCAGGAACGAACAGTAAGCGGGGATCGCGAGCCGGCGCCATGCCGCCGTAGCTGACCGAACTAACCGCGCGGATCGGAGTGGGCCGCCCCGGCTCTTGGCCGCTGAAACCGGCCGGTTCGCCAGTCTCAGCAGGCTGATCCATCCAAGCCCCGATCCCTGAGGTGGGGAGGACCCCCGAATTGCCCTCGGCCGCTGCCCACTCTCCCACAGCCATGCCCACGATGCCCGCCAGGCAGAGCAGGGCGTATCGAAAAAAGCCAGGCTGGCACGGCGCTGGGGCGAGTCGTGGTCGGCTCGTCATTCCGTCATGGGAAAACGGCGGGTTCATCATGGTGGCGACCTCAAACCTTTGGACGTTGCATCCAAAGCCATCTGATGGTTTCTGAAAACCGTTGTCAATTCCCCCCAACTGGCGATTCAGGTTTCACGGTGCTGGGCCGCCATGCTCCCCGACGAGAGGGGGCATGGCCGCAGCTTCTTTACTTCTGACGTTCGAATGCCAGCGGCTTGGCATCCTTCGGCGCGCCTGAGAGCAGAAAATCGAAGGCATTTGGTCCCTTGGAGACCACCTTCCCAACCATGGTGCCATTTTTTTCTGTCTGCAGGGCCATCTCATCGGTGGAGGTGCCGATCTCGCCGCTGAGTTCCACCGCTGGCTTACCGGCTGGAGTGGCCTTCCAGGTGAACCGGGAGTCCTCCGTCACAGTGAGCGTGATGGTGTCCTTGCCGGCCGTTGCCAGCCAGACCCCGACTAAATCTGTCTCGGGTCCAGCCGGAGCTGGTGCCTGCTCAGCTGCCGGGGCTGGCTTTGCCTCGGCGGCTGGTTTCTCCGGGGCATTGACCTCCTCGGCAGGCGTGAGCGCATCCAGAAGCCGCTTGGCCACGAGATCGCTCGGCTGCTGGGCCACCACCACCTTGAGTGCCTCGCTGGCCAGATCTGCATAGCCGCCCACGAGATAGTGATAGGCCAGCACAAAGTGGCCGGCGGCACTCGTCGGATTCGTCTTGCAGAATTCCTCGAGCTTGCGCAGTTGGCCGGTGTAGGTATCGACCGAACCGTACAGGCTGCTGAGGGTGGTCCAATCCATGCCGGGTGCCACCGCCAAGACGGAGTTGAGGGCCGCGGCTGCCTCCGGATACCGAGCGAGCGCAAAGAGCGTCAGGGCCCGCACCTCATGGATCACCGAATCCTTGGGCGAGAGTTTGACTGCCTTGTCGCAGCCAGCCAGCGCCGACGCATAGTCGGCCGCTTTGAAGCGGGCCAGAGACTCGTCAAATACACGGTTGGCTTCACTGGCTGCGGTGGTCTGCGTGGCGGCGGCATTGCCTCCCTGCCCACCAGCGCCTCCCACGCCTCCCTGATTGTCGGACGTGCTCGTGAGATCGCCGTCGTTGGTGACATAGTTATTCACCACGATCGGCTGCGAGTAATCGTAGGGGGAGGTGGCTGTCACCGTCGCGGGAATGGCGGAATAGTAGGGATTCACGTACCCACCTCCATATCCCAGCGACGAATAGCCCAAGCCCCAACCGCTGGCCAGCGATGCCAATCCCCACGTGGTGGCTCCAAAGGCATAGGGATTCCCATACCCGCCTCCCCAGTTTCCACTCCAACAGCCGTTGTACCAATTGCTGTAGTTGGGATTCACAAAGCTGCTGTTCCAGGCATCGACTCCATAGCCGTAGCCGCCATACCCACCGTAGCCGCCATACCCGCCATTGCCGCCGTAATACCCACCGCCATATCCGCCATACCCACCACCACCCCAGCCGCCAAGGCCCCAACCACCCAGGCCGCCGACTGCGATCCCCACGTTGGTATTGCCGCCATAGCCGCCGCCATACCCACCGTTGATGTTGACGCTGTTGCCGATGTTGGTGTTGTTGCCAATGCCGTTGCCGATGCCATTGCCGATGCCAGGCCGATTGTTCCAACCCGGTCTGTTATTCCAATCTGGCCTGTTATTCCAATCGGGTCTGTTATTCCAGCCCGGGCGATCGCCACCGATGCCGGGGCGACCGGGCCGATCGCCACCGCCACCAATCCCAGGCCGGCCGGGCCGATCACCCCCGCCGAATCCGCCGGGCCCATTGCCACCGCCGATGCCCGGGCGATTCCCGCCACCGATCCCAGGCCGATTGCCCGGCCCACCGCCACCACCGATCCCACCGGGCCCATTCCCTCCACCAATGCCAGGGCGATTCCCGCCCCCGATCCCCGGCCTATTGCCAGGCCCACCGCCACCGCCGAGGCCACCCGGCAACGTTGTGGGCCGATTGCCCGAGCCGAGCCCGCCGCCCTGACCGGGCCCACCGCCGTCGGGACGGTTGCCACCCCCCATGCCCGGTCCGCCCGTGCCAGGACCGCCCATACCGGGGCGATTGGGGCCACCCGGTGTGGGAAACGAAGGCTTGGTCATCCCGCCCAAGCTGGGCCGATTGGGACCGCCGGCGCCA
>Ga0114967_10000860_pt1 | contig 25562 bp, 21 predicted proteins | sample M_130628_MF_Meta_FD_92639 | JGI IMG/M metagenome (GOLD analysis project Ga0114967, IMG submission 92639) | Freshwater microbial communities from Lake Montjoie, Canada to study carbon cycling - M_130628_MF_MetaG | ecosystem: Environmental > Aquatic > Freshwater > Lake | place: Lake Montjoie...
CGAGCCTCAACTTCCTTTCCGATGTAAGGAGTTAGATCGCGGACGCGACGCATTTCAACAAGTGATGCTGGTAAGAAGCCGCGGAGACCGATATCAACGCTCAGACCGCCCTTAACAACTTCAATGACTGTTCCGACAACAACCTCGTCGCGTTCTTTCTTGCCTTCAATATCTCCCCAGGCGCGCTCGTACTGCGCGCGCTTCTTAGAGAGAATTGTGCGACCTTCTTTATCTTCTTTCTGCAGAACTAGCGCTTCAATGCGATCGCCCACCTTAACAATGTCATTTGGATCTGCATCGTGACGAATTGAAAGTTCGCGGGAAGGAATTACACCTTCAGTTTTGTACCCAATATCAAGAAGTACTTCTTCGCGATCTACTTGTACGACGGTTCCTTCGACGAGGTCTCCGTCATTGAAATTTCTTATTGTGCCTTCAATTGCTGCAAGAAAGTCTGCGGCCGATCCGATGTCGTTTACTGCCACGACTGGTGATGATGTGCTCAAGTTGCTCCGTAGGGATAGAAAGTAATAGGACTCCAGAACCATTCTGGTGAACGGGCGTAAGCGTACGGTTTTGGTCTCGCTAAGGGCAAATCCTGATAAAAGTAGGCGTAAACTCGCCGTGATGAAGCGTTATAAGGAACTATTCGCATTCCCCCAAGTGATTTCACTCGGTATCGCTGCCTTTCCGGCCCGTTTGGCCTACGCAATGATCGGCCTGGGAATTTTCTTTAAGGCGGAGCAAAGTACAGATTCATTTGCTATCGCCGGATTTGCTATTGGTTTAAATTCTTTAGCTGGAGCGGTAACTGCCGGCGCTAGAGGTTTTGTCCTAGATCGTTGGGGACAGAAATGGCCCTTGCGAATCCTTGTTCCTGGGTACGCCACTTTAATTTTGACTTTGAATCAAATGCAGAGCGCACAATCCATTCTTATCGCGGCATTTATTCTTGGTATCACTGCTCCCCCAATTAATCTCTCAGTCCGACCGCTTTGGAAAGATATTGTTCCTGCCACATACTTGCGGACGGCGTATGCATTCGATTCGGCAATGATGAGTTCAACAACAGTTGTTGGTCCAGTAGTTGTTACAGCGTTAGCTCTCTCTTCCCGTCCATATCTAGCGCTAGATGTAGTTGCCGGCCTGATGCTCACTGGTGGAATCGCGCTTGCGCTCACGCGCGTCTCACGAGATTGGATACCTGAGAAGAGAGCAAAGGGGCAGGAAAAGCTCATAAAGAATCGTGCAATGCAGCTATTGATGTTTGAAGGTTGTTTCATTGGATTTGGGTGGGGCGTATTCGATGTCTCTGTTCCTGCATTTGCGACACAAGAAGGCGTCCCACATCGAGTTGCATGGATCTTTGCCTCTTTTGGTATCGCTACGGTTATCGGCGGATTACTAGGTGGGCTGGTCTCAAAAAAGTTGGCTCCACTAACAGCGATGCGACGCGCCTACTTACTCTGGGCAATTGCCTGCCTTCCAATCGCGTTTACCTATCCAGACTGGACTATGGTTCTTGTCGGTGCATCAATTGGATTTCTTGGTGGCGCGGTGCAGGTTTTTTACTTTGAAGTACTCGAAGCAGTGCGCCCTCAAGGTGCACAGACATCTTCACTCGGTTGGATCTGGAGCGTTGAAGGATCTTTTGTGGCGATAGGGGCTGCCGTTGGTGGAGTTGTCTCAGAACACATCTCACCTCGCGTTGGACTTGCAATACTTCCGATCATGCTTCTTCTTGGGTACATAATTCTGACGATTGGAAGAGGTCGACTCTCCGCGGCTAATGATTTACCTACAGATGAAGAAGACTTGGCTGCGATGGCCAATAACTCGCCAACAATTAAATAGCTTCAAGCACAAACGCTTTTAATGCGCGGCTTCATTCCAACTTTTGCCGATCCCAACGCTGACATCTAGCGGTGCTTTTAGCGGATATGCCGCAGCCATCTCGCGCCGCACTAAAGCTGTGAGTTTCTCCTCTTCTCCCGACATCACTTCTAGGATCAATTCATCGTGTACCTGTAAGAGCAGACGTGATTGCATTTTTTCCGCGACGAGCGCTCTCTGCACATTGAGCATTGCCTGCTTAATTATGTCTGCGGCCGATCCCTGAATCGGAGCATTTAGCGCCATGCGTTCTGCGATCTCGCGACGTTGGCGGTTATCGTGCAGTAAATCTGGCAGATACCGACGGCGCCCCATCACCGTTTCGGTATAACCAACTTTGCGCGCCTCAACCACAACGCTACTTAAGTAGTCACGGATCCCACCAAAGCGTAAAAAGTACTTATCCATTAACTCCTGAGCTGCCGGTGGTGAAAGATCTAGCTGAACAGCCAACCCATAAGCACTAAGTCCATATGCCAATCCATATGACATCGCCTTTATCTGGCGTCGCATCTCAGGATCAACATCAACTGCTGCAACTCCAAAGACTAAAGCTGCAACTGTGGCGTGTAAATCTTCACCGCTTTCAAAGGCAGCGAGTAGCCCTGCATCGTTAGATAAGTGCGCCATAATGCGCATTTCAATCTGACTGTAATCCGCAGTTAGCAATGAGATGTAACCAGCGCCCGCAACAAATGTGTTTCGAATGCTGCGCCCTTCTTCAGTGCGCACTGGAATATTTTGTAAGTTAGGGCCGACCGAAGATAATCGACCAGTGGCTGCCACAGTTTGTGCAAAGTGGGTTCGGATTCGACCATCTGCACCAATTTCTGCGATCAAACCTTCCACTGTTGTACCCAATTTTTTCGTCTCACGAATACGTAAAAGTGATTCTAAAAGGGGATGTTTAGTCTTCTCAAAGAGCCAGTTAAGTGCCTCGGCATCAGTAGTAAATCCGGTCTTAATCTTCTTCGTCTTGGGCAGATTTAACTCATCAAATAGGACAACTTGCAGCTGCTTAGGCGATGCCACATTAAATTCGTGGCCTGCGGCAAGGTGAGCCGCCTTTGTTTCGCGCGCGACTTCACCTTCAAAGAATGTAGCCAACTTCTCTAACTCTTTGCGATCAACTGCAATTCCACGGTTTTCCATAACCGATAAGAGTTGCGCGATGGGAAGTTCAAGATCAGAAAATAGCGGCAGGACGCCACGATCGCGCATCTCAGTCTCTAAAGATTTACGTAAGGTGAATATGGCCGCTGCGCTGGTTAATAACTCTTGTTCAGCAGATGATGAATCTATCGTTGCGCCGTCGCCCCAGCGCTCGAGCAGATCACTTAAATTTTGGGTTCGCACTCCAGGATTGACGAGATAGGCCGCTAAAGCGGTATCAAAGATAACTCCGTCAAAGAGATTCTCGCGAGCCAAAGACTTTGCATCGTGGGCGATCTTCGGAATCTTTACATCCTGAGCCCATTCCCCCATCTGTGATGAATGAACCAGATGAACATCGTCAGGTGAGAAAGCGATCGCGTAACGATGCAATTTCTCTTCGTGAAATTCAAAGGCTACGGCGATCTCACCGTTATGTTGCGCAATACGCGTATCAACTTCGGTCGGCGTTAGCAATCCACCTTCGACTACTGGTGCAAAGAGCATAAATTCGTCAGCAGCCTCTTGTTTCTTCACAACAGAATCTGGGTTAAGAATTGGCTTAAGGCGATCCTTCAACGTCCTAAATTCAAGTTGCTCAAATAACTTGGTTAAATCTTCCTCAACAACCCCTGACCACGACAAGGCATCTACTTGATATTCGATAGGAGCATCGTGAACCAGCTGAGTGAGTTCGCGGTTACGAATAACATCATTTAGGTTATCGCGCAGCGATTGCCCCACTTTGCCACCCAACTCATCTACATTTGCAATAAGTGCTTCAAGAGATCCGTACTCCACGATCCACTTAGCTGCAGTTTTTTCGCCGACACCTGGAACCGATGGCAGATTATCGCTCGGGTCTCCGCGAAGTGCCGCGAAGTCTGGGTACTGATCTGGTGACATCCCATATTTTTCTTGCACCGCAGCAGGCGTCATCCGCGCCATTTCAGAGACACCGCGCTTGGGATAGAGAACTGTCGTCTTAGCGGTTACTAATTGGAAACTATCTCGATCACCGGTACAGATCAATACCTCTGCACCTTCTCGCTCTGCTTGCTTCGTAATTGTTGCGATGAGATCATCAGCTTCATAGCCTTCTAAAGCAAACTGAGTAATCCCAAAGCCTTTAACCAAATCATTTAAATACGACATCTGCGAACGAAATTCATCAGGTGTCTTTGCGCGATTTGCTTTGTAATCAGGAAAAATATCGGTGCGAAATGTTTTACGCGAGACATCGAAGGCAACTGCCACATGAGTTGGCTTCTCATCCTTTAAAAGAGAGATCAGCATCGTGGCAAAGCCATAGATCGCGTTGGTGTGCTGGCCCTGCGCTGTAGTGAAATTTTCGGCAGGAAGGGCGAAGAAAGCTCGATATGCCATTGAATGGCCATCAATAAGGAGTAATCGCTTCTGGGCCATGGCGTCATCCTAGAGAAGTACTCGTTAACAAGTTACTATTTCGAACTATGACGCAGCCAGAAAATACCCCGAACTATTTAGAGTTGATTCGCGAACGCGGCAGCGGCGCCCTTGATAAGAAGATGGGTATCGAAATTCTAGAGGCATCCCCCGAACGATTAGTCGGTCGTATGCCGGTTGAGGGAAATACCCAACCAATCGGTTTACTGCACGGCGGAGCCAATGTAGTTCTCGCCGAATCTTTAGGATCTGTCGGAACCCAACTTCATGCTGGTCCAAACCGAAAGATTGTTGGAGTAGATATCAACGCCACGCATCACAAATCAGCGCTATCTGGTTTTGTAACCGGCGTCGCAACAGCAGTTTCCCTAGGCAAGACGATGTGTTGCTACGAAGTCGTCATTACCAACGAGCAAGGCCAGCGAACGTGTACGGCGCGAATTACTTGTTTAATTCTTGCGGAGAGATAAAACTTCTGCCATTTTAAAGAAACTATGCTCCGTGGCCGAGATAGGCCGCGCGAACAGCGGGATCATTAAGTAGCTCTTTGCCAGAACCTTCTTTAGTAATATTTCCAGTTTCAAGAACGTAAGCACGATCTGCAATGCTCAGTGCTTTCGCTGCGTTCTGCTCAACAAGAAGAATTGTCATGCCCTGTTTCTTAATCTCTTGAATAATATTGAAAATCGCAGAGATAAATTTAGGTGCAAGGCCCATAGAAGGCTCATCAAGAAGAAGCAAGCGTGGGCGGCTCATCAGTGCGCGACCAATAGATAGCATCTGCTGTTCTCCACCTGAGAGCGTTCCACCTGCTTGGTTTTCACGTTCCTTCAAACGTGGAAAGAGCGAGTACACCATCTCAAGATCTTCAGCCATCTCAACTTTTGCCGATGCTCGGCCGTACTTTCCAATTTCGAGATTTTCGCGAACTGTCATGCCTGGGAAAATTCCGCGACCTTCTGGCGCCTGACAAATTCCGTTAATAACGCGTTGATACGGCTTGATTTTGGAAAGATCCGTTCCTTCAAAGTTTATTACACCTTCTGCGGGGCTAAGAATTCCCGAGATGGTCTTTAACAGGGTTGTCTTACCGGCACCATTTGCGCCAACTAGCGTGACGATTTCGCCCTGATTAACGTGTAGTGAAATTCCCTTAATAGCTTTGATCTTGCCATAAGAAACTTGCAGATTTTCAATATTAAGAAGCATCTTCAACTACTCCTAGGTACGCATCAATAACACGTTGATCATTTTGAATTTCAGAAGGTGTACCTTCAGCAATTTTCTTACCGAAATCAAGAACTGAGACTCGATCAGATATCTTCATCACGAGGCTCATATCGTGTTCAATTAAAAGTACTGCGTGACCGCGGTCGCGAATCTTTTTAATTAATTCACCAAGCTCCACTTTTTCTTGCGGGTTAAAACCAGCCGCTGGTTCATCGAGAAGAAGTACCTTCGGCTCGAGCGCAAGCGCGCGAGCAATTTCCAAGCGACGTTGATCGCCATATGGAAGGTTGCGTGAGAGTTGGCCAGCGCGATGTTCGAGACCAATAAAGGTTAGAAGTTCGTGTGCCTTCTCCATACTCCGCTTCTCATCTCGTCGACTGCGAGGAACACCAAAGAGTGAACCAACCAGGCCGGATTTATTGAGAGCATCTGCTGCGGTAGCTACATTTTCAAGGGCCGTCATATCCCCGAAGAGTCGAATATTCTGGAATGTACGCGCCAAGCCACTGCGCGCAATCTTGTATGGGCGAAGTCCAATCATTGAATTTCCTTCTACTGTAACCGACCCTGAAACTGGAGTGTAATAACCAGTAACAATATTAAAGACAGTTGTCTTTCCGGCACCGTTTGGACCAATGAGCGCAGCAATTTCTCCTTCACTAACGTGCAGGTTAACGCTATCGAGGGCGGTAACACCACCAAATTTAACGAGAAGATCTTTTATCTCTAGAATTTTTGTATCTCCCTGGTGCGCTGACATTAGCTTTTCTCCTTCACTACTTCGCGCTTCTTCCGCGGAAGAAGGCCATTAGGTCGGATATTCATCATTACTACCATTAGTAGTCCAAAGAAAATAATGCGAGTTTCACTCAAGAAGCGAAGCTTTTCAGGGAGATAGCCAAGAAGGACGGCACCAAGGATTACGCCCCAGATATTTCCCATGCCACCAAAAACAACGCAGGCGAGAATCATAATTGAGAGATTTAGCGTAAACATTTCTGGTTGAATCGACCTTATCTGAGACGCGTACACGGCTCCAGCGGCACCACCCACGGCGCCGCCGATGATGAAAGCCCACAACTTATATTTCAAAGTTGAAACACCCATAAATTCTGCAACGTCTTCATCTTCGCGGATCGCTTCCCAGGCACGTCCTGGCTTGCGATGAGAGAGTCGCAATACTCCCCAGATAACCAAGCTAAGAAGTGTGAGGGTTAGCCAGTAATACGGACGCGGATCCATCACAGTAAATTCATGTCCAAAGAAAGCAGGAGGGCCTGGAATCGAAGTAAGACCAGCTGCTCCACCGATCGCTTCAGTATTAATTGCAACGATACGAACAATCTCACCAAATCCAAGAGTGATGATCGCCAAATAATCGCCACGAAGACGTAGTGCAGGTAGACCAAGTATTACTCCTGCCAGCATTGCAAATCCCATTGCTAAAGGCAGGATCTCCCAAAAATTAAGTGAAGTCTTGAGGGCGAACATCGCATAGGTATAAGCGCCTATTGCAAAGAAGGCGACATAACCCAGATCAAGGATTCCACTCTTACCTACGACGACATTCAAACCAACTGCCATGAGGCTAAACATTACAAGTGGATAAAAGAGCACAGATTGGAACGATGTCTCAGGTGTATCAATAACCGGGTTATTGATAAGAGGAAGTGCATAGAAAAGTGCAATTACAAAGACGCGTGTGAATCCGCGTTGAATTGGGGAGGTTTCATCCCACCAATCTCCAAAACGATCGCGTAAGTTGAATCTGGAAAGATCAGCCATTATTACACTCTCGCTTTCTGAAGCGCTTCACCGAATAGCCCCGTTGGCTTGACCAGTAGGACGAGAACTAATACAACAAAGGTGACAACATCGCGCCAGTTATATCCAAGAACTGCTGCAGTGTATTGCTGGAAGAGGCCAAGCACGAATGAGCCGATCAGGGCTCCACGAATATTTCCGATGCCTCCGAGGACGGCTGCAGTAAATGCAGAGATTCCGATTAAGAATCCCACATTTGATTTCGTTACTTCGTAGAAAACCATATAGAAAGCAGAACCCGCTCCAGCTAAAACACCACCAATTAGGAAGGTAAAGGAGATGACTCGGTTAACGTTAACTCCCATCAAGACTGATGTGCGCTCGTCTTGCGATACAGCGCGAATTCCTAAACCTAAGCGGGTGTGGTTGATGATCCGGTTGAGACCGTAGAAGAGAAGCGCTGCGCCGGCTAGAACCAGAAGTTTATCTTGAGTTACATAGGCAGAACTAAATTGAAAAAGTGGTTCTTTACTGATCATGCGCGGAAAATCCAAATTGCGTGAATCTGTTAAAAGGCGAAAAGTTTCGGTTAGGAAGAATGATGCGCCGATCGCTGAGATTAGTGAACTGAGGCGACTGGCGCCCATATTGCGAAGGCGACGATAAGCAACGATTTCAAGAATGACGGCCGTTCCACCGCTGACGACAGAAGAGGCTATGACGATAAGTGCGAAGACCAAGAAGAAGCGCCAGAGTGGCAGAGGATCTTCATAACCTGTGAATCCAAGAATTGATGTAACAAAGACGGCGGTCATTGTGCCCATCATAAAAATTTCAGAGTGTGCAAAGTTAATCAAGCGAAGTACGCCATAGACCAGTGTGTAGCCGAGGGCTACAAGAGCATAAATCGCTCCGACGACTATGCCATCTAACGTAAGTGAGGCAAAGTCACTAACCACGATCGAAAAATCCACAAAAACTCCAATTCATAGAGCACTTACATTATTGAGAAAAGGCAGAGGGTTCAAGTGAACCCTCTGCCTTCCTCGTTAAGGATTTAAGCCTTGATTAAGAGTCTTATTATAGAACTCGAACCCAGACCATCTTTCCATTCTTGATTGTGTACTCATTCATAATGATCTTATCTGAGTCACCAGTTGACGAGAATGACATTGTCATTCCAACGCCCTTAACAACTGCTTCACCGATCCATGTGTTCATGGTCTCGCGAGTTGTCTTACCCTTCTTGATTCCTTCTAGGAAGAAGTAAGCAGAGTTGTAAGCTTCAAGTGTGTAAAGACCTGGTTCACGGTTGAACTTTGTCTTGTACTCCTTGTATAGAGCTGGAGCAGCAGCCTTCATGTCGAGGCCAGGAGCTGTGAGGTATGCACCTTCAGCGTTCTTCTTGGCCAATGTGATGAATTCTCCATCTAGAACTCCATCGCCAGCGATTAGCTTGACATTCTTAGTTGCAGGATTGTCGCGAAGCGCCTTGATCAAGATAGCTGCTTCTGGGTAGTAGCCGCCGTAGAAGACTGCTGTCGCCTTTGAAGCCTTAATCTTTGCAACTACTGATGAGAAGTTTGTTGTTCCTTCAGTAACAGCATCTGTTCCGACGATCAGACCAGGAATCTGCTTCTTTACGATTGTCGCTAGACCCTTACCGTAAGGAGTCGCATCATCAACAACGAAAAGCTTCGCCTTAAGTCTCTTTGCGATTCCGGCAAGTGCTGGGCCTTGTACAAGGTCATTAGCAACTACGCGGTGGAAGTATGGTGACTTGTTTGTTAGAGCTGGGTTTGTAGCTGATGGTGAGATTACTGGAACTTTACCGCCCTCGTAAATTGGGACAGCAGCAAGAGTCTCGCCTGAGTACATTCCACCAACTACGCCAATAGCACAAGCATCCGCTACAACCTTGGCAGCAAGAGCTGGAGATTGTGAACCGGATGCCTGAGTATCGATTACATCGTAATCAATCACTACAGATGGGTTTGTAGCGTTGTACTTTTCGATCGCAAGCTTTACGCCGTTGGCCTCGTTGATACCAGTCTCTGCATAGTTACCAGTCTGAGCGCCTTGGAAGTAAATCTTAAGGTTTCCTGCACAGGCAGCAGCTGATGCCGCTGTTGTTCCTGCAATAACTGCAGATGTAACAAGTGCTGCCGCTGCAACACTTGAAATAATCTTCTTTGAGATCTTCATGTATAGCCTTTCCTGTTCTTGTGTCCCGGGACAGGGAGGCTGGAAGTCTAAAGGCTCAAAGTGTGATCTATCAAACTGAAATTGAGCGTGAACATGTAAAGGTTTGATTACTTTCGGGGATATTCCTTGGCCTAGTGGCCAGGTACGGCATCTGGCGAGATGACCGCTTGGGCGACATCTTTCATACTCATCCGGCGATCCATTGCCGCGCGCTGGATCCAAGAAAATGCTTCAGGTTCGGAGAGATTTAAGGCCTGCATCAAAATACCTTTGGCGCGATCAATTAATTTACGTGTTTCTAAACGCTCGTGAAGGTCGGCAACTTCTTCGGCAAGTGTTCGCATCTGCAAATGTCTACTGATGGCAATTTCAATCGCTGGCACTAAATCACCAATAGAAAAAGGTTTAACAACGTAAGCCATTACTCCGGCATCGCGTGCTCGTTCGACTAATTCGCGTTGTGAGAATGCGGTCAACATCAAAACCGGAGCAATTGCAATTATTTTCTCTGCTGCAGATATTCCATCAAGGACTGGCATCTTGACATCGAGAATTGCTAAATCTGGTTTATGTAATTGCGCTAACTCAATCGCCTGTGCGCCATCGGCAGCTTGAGCCACGACTTCGTAGCCGGCTTCGCCCAACATCTCAACCAGATCCATACGAATAATCGCCTCATCTTCGGCGACCAGAATTCTGATCCGAGGTGTTGTCGCATTACTGGTTGAGTTCATGTGCCTCGAGTCGGATTCGAACCGACACTATGCAGTGTTTGAGACTGCCCTCTCTACCGTTGGAGTACCGAGGCCTTTATCCGCAAATCTTAACGGTAGGCGGGAGCAGCGCCTCCCACGGCATCTCCCACGCGGTGAACACGCATCGCATTGGTTGATCCTGGAATACCAGGAGGTGATCCAGCCACGATTACAACTAATTCGCCCTCTTTGCAACGCTTCGACTTAAGTAGAAAAGTGTCAACCTGCATAACCATTTCATCGGTGTGCTTAACCATCGGCGTTAATTCTGGTTCAACTCCCCAATCAAGGGCCATCCGGTTATAAGTTCCAATTTCAGGTGTAAATGCCAAGATCGGAATTGGTGAACGCAACCGTGCAGTGCGTCGCGCTGAATCACCAGATTGGGTAAAGGTAACTAGGTATTTAGCACCAACAATTGCACCTACTTCAGCTGCTGCCTTTGTGATTGCGCCACCTTTGGTCTTTGGCGTTGATTTCATTGGGCGGATCATGTCCATTCCGCCCTCTTCTGTATGGGTAATGATGCGCGCCATAGTTTGAACCGTTTCAATAGCAAAGGCGCCCACTGACGTTTCACCAGATAACATCAAAGCGTCCGCGCCATCTAGAACAGCATTTGCGCAATCTGTGGCCTCGGCGCGAGTTGGACGAGAATTTGTAATCATAGAATCAAGCATCTGAGTTGCCACAATTACAGGCTTGGCTGCTTCGCGGGCCAACTGGATGCAATACTTTTGTACTAACGGCACCTCTTCTATTGGCAGTTCAACTCCTAGATCACCGCGCGCCACCATGATGCCATCGAAGGCGTTGACGATCTCTTGTAGATTTGCAACGGCTTGTGGTTTTTCAATCTTGGCGATTACCGGGATTCGAATTCCCACTTCATCCATAATGCGGTGCACATCGACAATGTCATCTGCGCTGCGAACAAATGAGAGGGCGATGAAATCAGCGCCAGCTTTTAAGCCCCAGCGAAGATCATCGATATCTTTTTCGGAAAGTGCAGGAACTGAAACTGCCACTCCAGGTAAGTTGATTCCTTTATTGTTGCTGACAGCGCCAGGTTCAATAACCCTGGTTACAACATTGTTACCCTTAACTTCAATAACTTCAACGGTAACTTTTCCGTCATCGATCAAAATGCGATCACCTTTTTTACAATCTCCAGGTAAACCCTTGTAAGTTGTCCCAACGCGGTCTTTGGTTCCTTCAACATCATCTGTAGTAATTGTGAAAATATCGCCGCGCACTAAATCGTGTGGTCCTGCCTTAAAACGTGCTAACCGAATCTTGGGGCCTTGAAGGTCAACCAAAATTGCTACTGGCACGCCAGCTTCTTTTGCCGCCAGACGTACCTGATTTATACGAGCTTGATGTTCCAGATAGCCACCGTGTGAAAGATTGAGGCGGGCCATATTCATTCCCGCATCAATCAGCTCACGAACTTTTTCGACAGATTCAACGGCCGGACCCATTGTGCAAACAATCTTCGCGCGACGCATTTGGCTACCTTAAACCATAAGAGAGCGGTCGGTTGGTTCGATAGGTGCAGGTAATTGGGTTTCCCCTTCGAGGTATTTATCGACACCGGCGGCGGCGCTGCGGCCTTCGGCAATCGCCCAAACAATTAGTGACTGACCGCGTCCTGCATCACCGGCCACAAATATTCCTTCAACGCTGCTTTGATAATTGACATCGCGCTTAATATTGCCACGATCATCAAATTCGACTTCTAGTTGGGTAAGAATTGCTGATTTTTCCGGACCGGTGAATCCCATTGCTAAGAATACAAAATCTGCAGGTATCTCCTTCTCAGTGCCCGCAACTGGTTCAAACTTTCCATTTACAAATTCTGTTTCAATAATCTTTAGCGCCTTGAGATTTCCATTGCCATCACCAACGAACTCTTCGGTACTAACAGCGAATACACGATTATCTAACTCTTCATGCGCAGAAGATACACGATAGATCATTGGATAAGTCGGCCACGGTTGTCCGCTAGGACGTTCTTCAGTTGGACGCGGCATAATCTCTAATTGCGTAACGCTGGCTGCGCCTTGACGTATTGAGGTACCAAGGCAATCTGCACCGGTATCTCCCCCACCCAAAATGACTACATGCTTTCCGGCGACATTTATATCTGGATTGGTAACTTCACCGAGGGCTTGTTTATTTCCCCACGGTAGAAACTCCATCGCTTGGTAGACGCCCTTATTCTCGCGCCCCTTGATGGGAAGATCGCGCCATTGTGTTGCACCCACAGCTATAACTATTGCATCATATTTTCTGCGTAGATCTGCGCCAGTTACTTCAACACCGACATCTACACCAGGACGAAAACGCGTACCCTCTTTCTCCATCTGAATCAGACGACGATCAAGAATGCTTTTCTCCATTTTAAATTCAGGAATTCCGTAGCGCAGCAGGCCACCAATTTTGTCAGCACGCTCGTAAACTGCGACGGTATGTCCAGCACGAGTTAACTGTTGTGCGGCGGCAAGGCCAGCAGGGCCAGAACCAATAACAGCAACAGTCTTGCCGGTTAAGCGATCAGGCGGAGTTGGCTTCACATTTCCTGCGCTAAAAGCTTCTTCAATCGTGCGCAGTTCTACCTGCTTGATCGTTACCGCATCTGCGTTAATTCCAATAACACAAGCAGTCTCGCACGGCGCAGGACATAAACGACCGGTAAATTCTGGGAAGTTGTTAGTGGCATGCAAGCGCGCCATCGCTTCCTCTTTATCACCACGCCACATCAAATCATTCCACTCTGGAATTAGATTCCCGAGTGGGCAGCCTTCATGACAGAACGGAATTCCACAATCCATGCAGCGCCCTGCTTGCTTCTGCAGGTGCTCCATACTCTGTGTCTCGTAAACTTCGTGCCAATCTTTAATGCGCACATCAACCGGGCGACGCTTGGGCAATTCGCGTGGCGTAGTTAAAAATCCCTTTGGATCAGCCATTTGCTGCTACCTCCATTACATATTGATCAACTGGAAGACCATCTTTTGTTGCACGTTCGATGGCGGCAAGCACTCGTGCATAATCACGCGGCATAATCAAAGAGATACGATTTAAGGCCGCGCTCCAATCCTTAAGGAGATCAGCGGCAACTTCAGAACCGGTTTCAACATGGAATGTCGAGATTACAGACCTTAGTAATTCTCGCTGATCTTCGGGCACTGCCAAGATATCAACCATCTCGGTATTTACTTGCGCTGGATTTAGATCAAGAACAAAAGCGCGTCCCCCAGACATGCCTGCAGCAAAGTTACGACCTGTGTGGCCTAATATCACCACAGTTCCACCAGTCATATATTCACATCCATGATCGCCAACACCTTCAACGACGGCGGTTGCGCCCGAGTTGCGAACGCAGAATCTCTCTCCGACTAGGCCACGAATAAATATTTCACCTGATGTTGCGCCATAACCAATGACGTTGCCAGCGATTACATTCTCGTGAGATGCGAATATGGCACGTTCATCTGGGCGAACGATTACGCGACCGCCAGAGATTCCTTTGCCTACATAGTCATTGCTGTCTCCGTAAAGTCGGATGGTAACGCCACGTGGCAGAAATGCCCCAAGTGACTGACCAGCTGAACCATGCAGAGTCACATCAATGGTTCCAACCGGAAGTCCTTCAGCACCGAAGCGTCGAGTGACTTCTGCACCCAACATTGTGCCAACCGTGCGATTAACGTTGCGCACCGGCATATCAATTCGCACTGGCTCTTTCTTATCAAATGCGGCAGCGGCAAGAGTGATTAATTGATTATCCATTGCTGCTGCAAGTCCATGATCTTGGACAGTTGTGCGATGAAGTGGTGAATCAACATCTGGTCGAACTAATAACAGCGCCAGATCAAGGCCGCTCGCCTTCCAGTGATTTACGGCATCACGGGTATCAAGATATTCAACGTGGCCAATTGCTTCCTGTAGCGTGCGGAAACCAAGTTTGGCCAAGATCTCACGGACTTCCTCAGCAATATATTCAAAGAATGTTTCTACAAACTCGGGCTTACCAGTAAAGCGTTTACGTAACTCTGGATTTTGTGTTGCAACGCCTACTGGACAGGTATCCAAATGGCAGACACGCATCATGACGCAACCTGAAACGACGAGTGGCGCAGTTGCAAATCCATACTCTTCAGCACCTAGAAGTGCTGCGATTACTACATCGCGACCTGTCTTTAGTTGACCATCTGCTTGAACGACAATTCGATCACGTAGCCCGTTTAGAAGCAGAGTCTGTTGAGTTTCTGCCAAACCAAGTTCCCACGGAGCTCCAGCATGTTTAAGCGAAGTAAGTGGTGATGCTCCGGTTCCACCATCGTGGCCAGAGATTAATACGACATCGGCATGTGCTTTAGATACGCCCGCGGCAACAGTTCCAACGCCAACTTCAGCAACTAACTTGACGTGAATGCGGGCATTTTTATTGGCATTCTTTAGATCGTGGATTAGTTGCGCAAGATCTTCAATCGAATAAATATCGTGATGTGGCGGAGGTGAGATCAGTCCAACTCCAGGAGTTGAGTATCTAACTTTGGCGATCCATGGATAGACCTTATTTCCGGGAAGTTGACCACCTTCACCAGGTTTTGCACCTTGGGCAATTTTGATTTGAATATCATCCGCGTTAACTAGGTAATCACTTGTAACACCAAAGCGACCGCTGGCAACTTGCTTAATTGCGCTGCGCTTGGAATCACCATTAGCCATCGGAAGAGATCGAGATGGATCTTCGCCACCTTCACCGGTGTTGGACTTTCCACCGAGTCGGTTCATGGCGATCGCTAAAGTTTCGTGTGCTTCTTGCGAAATTGAACCATAAGACATAGCGCCCGTTGAGAAACGCTTTACGATCTCTGAAATTGGCTCAACGTCATCAATTGAAATTGCCGGGCGCTCTCCCTCTTTAAAGGAGAAGAGTCCACGTAGCGTCATCAGCTCTTTGCTCTGAGTGTCTACCTTGCTGGTGTAGCGCTTAAAGATGTCATAACGCTTGGAGCGAGTGGAGTGCTGCAGAGTAAATACAGTTTCTGGATTAAATAGATGTGGCTCCCCGTCGCGGCGCCATTGGTATTCGCCTCCGATTGGGAGGCGCTTAGTTCCGGGAATCTCTCCCCCGACTGGGTATGCGATGAGGTGGCGCGCAATAGTTTCTTCTGCAATAACATCTAGGCTAATTCCACCTAGTCGTGAAGTTGTGCCGACAAAGTATTCGTCAATAACTTCTTGCGATAAGCCAATCGCTTCAAATACTTGTGCGCCGGTGTAAGAGGCGATAGTTGAAATGCCCATCTTTGACATAACTTTCAATACGCCTTTACCCAAACTCTTGATCACATTGCGCACTGCTTTTTCAGGTGTGATACCAGTAATCACACCTTGTAGAACTAAATCTTCAGCAGATTCCATGGCCAAGTAAGGATTCACGGCAGCAGCGCCATAACCAATTAGCAGCGCAACGTGGTGGACTTCGCGAACTTCGCCGGCTTCAACAACTAGCCCAACCTGGGTGCGCGTCTTTTCGCGAATCAAGTGGTGGTGCACTGCCGCTGTTAACAAGAGAGATGGGATCGGCGTATCTTCAGCATCGCCATTGCGATCTGAGAGAACGATAATGTGCGCACCTGCCGCGATTGCATCTGAGACTTCACGCTTAATTTCTTCCAAGCGAGTATGCAGAGTATTTCCATCACCGGTGACTGGGAATAGCCCACGAACTACATAACTTTCTAACTCTGGATAATCGCCATCAGCATTTACGTGAATGATCTTAGCTAGCTCGTCGTTATCGATAACTGGGAAGGCTAATGAAATTTGGCGGCAAGATTCTGGGCCGGGATCAAGGAGATTGTGCTCTGGGCCAATTGATCCACCCAAACTAGTTACGAGTTCTTCGCGAATTGCATCAAGAGGAGGATTTGTTACTTGGGCAAAGAGTTGAGAGAAGTAATCAAAGAGCAGTCGTGGTTTTTCAGATAACGCTGCGATTGGCGAATCGGTTCCCATTGAACCAAGGGCTTCCATTCCGTTTTTGGCCATAGGCGTAAGCAAGATACGAATCTCTTCTTCGGTATATCCAAAGGCGCGTTGGCGCCGTACAACAGATGAATGTGGATAGACGATATGTTCGCGTGAAGGCAGATCGCTCAACTTCATCATTCCAGAATCTAGCCATTGCCCATAAGGAGCTGCATCCGCTAGCCCATCCTTTATTTCATCATCTTCAATGATGCGGCCAGTTTCGATGTCAACTAAGAACATCTTGCCAGGTTGCAAACGACCTTTACGGACAATTTTTTCAGCTGGGAAATCAAGAACACCAACTTCAGAGGCAAGAACGACGAGTCCATCATCTGTAACCCAGAAACGTGATGGCCGCAGCCCATTGCGATCTAAGACAGCGCCGACTTGATGTCCATCTGTAAATGTCACACAAGCTGGACCATCCCAAGGCTCCATAAGAGATGAATGGAAGGCATAAAAATCACGTCGCTTCTGAGACATGGTCGCGTGGTTCTCCCATGCTTCAGGGATCATCATCAACACTGCATGTGGCAAGGAACGCCCACCGAGGTATAGCAACTCCAGAACTTCATCAAAGGACGCAGAATCACTACCTGACATTTCAACGATTGGAAATAAACGGTTGAGATCTCCGGGAATTAGCTCACTGGCAAGAAGTGATTCGCGCGCGCGCATCCAATTACGATTTCCTTTAACGGTATTAATTTCTCCGTTATGGGCGATAAAGCGGTAAGGGTGGGCCAAGGGCCAAGACGGAAAAGTATTTGTGGAAAAACGTGAGTGGACTAAAGCCAGAGGCGACACAACTCGCTCATCACTTAGATCTGGGAAAAACTCTTCTAGCTGTCCAGTGGTGAGCATTCCTTTGTAAACAATTGTCTGCGAAGAAAGAGATGGGAAGTAAAGGTCTAATGAGTGCTCTGCACGCTTTCGCAAACAGAAAGCTAAGCGATCGAGCGCGATACCTGACTCATTATTCTTGCCAGCGATAAAGAGCTGCTCAAATTTCGGCATAACGGAAACGGCAGTTTTACCGAGAGACTCAGAATTAATTGGCAAATCGCGCCAACCTAAAACTATCAGCCCTTCTTCGTCGGCGATTTTGGCAATTTCACTTTTAACTTCAGAACCCTGCGCGATAAAGGCGATACCGGTGGCATATAAATCTACTGGCGGAAGTTCGAAGTTGGCGACGGCGCGATAGAAAGCATCAGGTACTCGAATTAGGATGCCAGCGCCATCTCCGCTATCTGGTTCTGCACCAGAAGCGCCACGATGTTCCATGTTACGAAGCGCCGTTAACGCTTGCGCAACTATTTCGTGTGTTGGAATTTTTTTAAGGGTAGCCACCATTGCAACGCCGCATGCATCATGCTCGTTCGCTGGGTCATAGAGACCAAGACGTGCTGGGTAGTTAGATGGAAGGGCCATCTCGTTCACGCTCCTGTTGTCTACACTTGAAATATCGTGAGGGACAACTTTGGCCCATTTAAGATCCACGCGTTACCGCGGGTAGAGATAAAGGGTAGCAAGAATTAGGACGATTTGGCATGCCCGAAAATTGATCTGGCGTTAAATTCCGCTCACGTGTAGAAGTTGACCAATGCCAGCGGTGATCGCCATGCCGATACAGCCACCGATTACTACTCGAAGCGTTGGGGTGAGAATCTTTGACCCTGCGATTTTTGCGCTGATAACTCCCGTTACGAGCAAACCAACCAAGGTGAACCCGACAATACTTATCGCTACAGATCCAGCAGTTGGCGCAAAGGCTCCCGCAAATGGAATCAAGCCACCAGATGTAAATGCGGCGGCGGATGCAATGGCTGCTTGCACAGGACGCGCTTTTGTATGTGGATGTTGTCCAAGCTCATCGCGCAGGTGTGCTTCGAGCGGATCGTGCGCATGCATTGCAGTAGCCACTTCCATTGCCAACTTTGGAGTGAGGCCTCGCTTGATATATATCTCTTGAAGCTCCAACAGCTCTGACTCTGGATCTACTGCTAAGTGTTCAATTTCCAGCAACCGATCAGATTCTTCAATATCGTTCTGCGAACGTACAGATACATATTCGCCAACGGCCATAGACATAGCGCCGGCCACGATGCCCGCGGCACCGGCAGTGATTAGAAATCCTTGTGCATCCACGCCACCAACTTTTGCTGCGGTTACACCAATCATTAAAGATGCGGTAGATACCAAACCATCATTTGCACCGAGAACTGCAGCACGTAACCAACCGGCACGGTGAGTGCGGTGATTAAGGTTGCGTTGATAAACATCTTCAAGTGCCATATGTAGAGCCTACCTGATTGCCATTAATTTTCAGGTGAAATATTGACCTGCTTCTTACCTTGATTTCTATAGAAAAGCACCAAACCTAAGATAAAGATAAAGATACTTGTCCATTGATTCACCCTAAGACCGAAGAAATCATGTGCTGAATCGATGCGTATTCCTTCAATGATGAATCGGGCTGCGGAGTAGCCAGCGATATAAATGTAGAAAATCGAACCATCTCGCCACTTGTTTCCAAATCTAATTAGCACAATGGCCAGCAAGGTTGTCCAAATCGCTTCATATAAAAAGGTGGGGTGGAATGTCTCAAATAGACCGTAACCCCTCGGTCTAAATTTATAAGGTATCTCCAGCGCCCACCAAGTATCCAATGGTCTGCCAAAGAGTTCGGCGTTAAACCAATTACCAAAACGCCCAATTGCCTGCGCTAGCAATATTCCTGGTGCAAGAGCATCTAGAAAGACACCGAAAGATGGCAGTGTTTTCTCCTTTGCAATGCGCCGGTAACTAAGTAGAGCACCGAGCACACCGAGGGCGATCGCTCCCCAAATTCCTAATCCCCCATTCCATATTTTAAGGATGGCCAAGAGGCTTCCACTGCTACCAAAATATAACTCTGGTGAGGTAACAACGTGGTAGAGACGTCCGCCGATAATGCCAGCAGGTATTGCAATTACCACAACTTCAGAGACGACTCCAGTTAGATCTAGACCAGCGGAGTTTCCGAAGCTGCGCAATCTTCGATCACCTAACCAGATTGCAACCGCGATTCCAGCAATTATGCAAAGTGCATAAAAATGAAAAGTGAAAGGACCGATAGCGATCTGCGACAGAGCCGGAGTCGGTATCGAAGATCGCATAGTTAGGCTTTTGAAACAGCGAGCATGAATTCTGCCAAGCTGTTGTAGGCCTTGTTGCGATCAATTTCTTTACCATTTATAAAGACGGTAGGTGTTGAATTTATATTGCGTTTGGCGCCTTCATTTGCAACATTTACAACCCAATCCTTGTACTCATTATTGGCGATGCACTTGTCGTAATCTTTACTTAATATCCCTAAACCTAAACTCAAAGTTGTGAAGTAAGAAGAGCTCCACGCGCCAGAGTTCTCAGGCGGTTGATTCACGTAAAGTAATTTATGGAACTGAATGAATTTACCTTGGTCTGCAGCACACCCTGCGGCATTGGCTGCTAATTGTGATTCAGGGCCTAGGAATGAAAGGGGGTGGTAGGCGACCTTTGCTTTTTTAGTATTGATCAAATCTTCAATATATTCACCGACTATCCCCTCAAATCGCTGACATGCTGGGCATTGAAAATCTTCATAAATTTCAATGAAGGGAACATCTTGTAATTCCTTGTTAAAGACCATGCCATAACCATCTTCAACTGAAACGCTCGAAGGAGTAGCCGCATTTGTATTCGACTTCTTAGAAAGAAGGGTAGGAACAAGCATGATTAGTACTACTCCAAGAACCACAGCGATAACTAGATTGCGGGTGAAGTTATCTTTTCCGCCCTTAGCGTTCTTTTCCTGCGCCATCGTTATGCCACATCTTTCTGTGAGGTACTTTCCATCGGTTTTTTATCTATCGAAAACTTGGTCACAGGGTAGCGAATTAAATACGCGGCGAGAAATGCCAGCCCGGTATCCCTGAGAATTTCCTGTAAATACTTGGTCTCACCAGGAGCTACAGCGCCTCCCCCTCCAAAGCAACCACAATCAATATTTAGGCCTCTAGCCCAGGCTTGTGCGATCGCAATGATAAACACGAACATTGTGAAGCCACCCAGTGCGGCCATCACACGAGTGAGCGCTCCTAAGATTAAAAGCACACCAATTACAATCTCTACCGGGGGAAGAATTAGACCAAGCAGGTTGGCTACGGAGATCGGCAGCATTTCATATGCGCGAACTGCCATTTGCGACTTATCTGGAGTGCCTACCTTTAGATACCCGGCAACGAAGAGGACTCCTCCCAAAGTTAGCCGAACCACTAAACCAATCCAGGGTTGCAATTTTACAAAATTATCCTTCATCGCCCCTCACGTACTCCTTTCGCCAGTTCACGCGTTAATTCAGTTACCGCGTTTAGCCCTTCTTCTTCACTCGGTGCATCTTGCATCACTTTAATAAATGCTGATCCAACAATTACTCCATCGGCGTACGCAGCAACGCCTTTAGCTTGTTCGCGCGTTGATACTCCTAAGCCAACTGCAATCGGTAATTCTGTAGTTTTGCGTACCCGTGCAACGAGGTCTGCGGCTCCTGATGAAACAGATGCACGTGCTCCCGTTACTCCCATCAGACTTGCCGCGTAGACAAAGCCCCCACATTTGGAAGTAACCTGCGCCAAGCGAGCATCCTTGGTGCTGGGTGCGACAACATAGATCGGATTGATTACAGAATTCTCTGTTGCGCTAATCCAACCCATTGACTCTTCGATCGTTAAATCTGGAGTGATAACACCTGACCCACCATTCGCCGCGATCGCATCTGCAAAGCCTGCTACTCCGAAACGTTCAATTGGATTCCAATAAGTCATTACAACTGCTGGCACAGATTCGGCGGCAATTTTTAAAGCAGCTAAAACTTCTTGAACACCTGTTCCGTTGGCAAGCGATGTAACAGCCGCTGCTTGAATCGTTGGACCATCCATAACGGGATCGCTGTAGGGATATCCAATTTCAATAGCATCAACTCCCCCTTCGATAAAGGCTGCGATTACACGATGACAGCCCGCTTGGGACGGAAATCCAGCAGGTATATAAGCGATAAGTGCCGCGCGATTTTCAGCGCGAACCTTTACAAAAAGTTGATCTAAAGCGGTCATTAATCGAGCGGAATTCCAAAATAACTTGCAGCAGTCTGCACATCTTTATCGCCTCGACCCGAAAGATTTATAACGATAATTGCGTCCTTACCAAGTTCATTTCCTACCTGCATTGCCCCAGCGAGAGCGTGCGCAGTCTCAATCGCGGGAATGATTCCTTCTGTCTTCGATAAAAGCGCGAACGCGTGCATCGCTTGATCGTCAGTAATCGCACGATATTCGGCGCGACCGATGTCATGCAGGTATGCGTGCTCTGGCCCAACGCCAGGGTAATCCAGACCAGCTGAGATTGAATGCGACTCAATGGTCTGGCCATTCTCGTCCTGCAGAACATAGGAGCGAGTTCCGTGCAGCACGCCTGGTGTGCCACCAGTAATTGTTGCCGCGTGACGACCGGTTTCTACGCCATCGCCACCTGCCTCAAGACCAATTAAGCGAACCGTCGGATCAGAAATAAATCGATGGAAGATACCGATCGCATTTGATCCACCGCCAACGCACGCAAGGACCGCATCTGGAAGACGTCCGGTGAGTTCAAGAACTTGCTCACGTGTTTCTTCACCAATAATCTTGTGAAAATCTCTAACCATTGTCGGGAAGGGATGAGGGCCAGCGACGGTACCTAACATGTAATGCGTACTTTCTACATTTGTAACCCAGTCACGCATCGCCTCGTTGATGGCATCCTTTAAGGTGCGCGAACCGGATGTGACCGGAACAACTTCAGCACCTAACAATTTCATACGTGCCACATTTAGCGATTGGCGTTTTGTATCTTCCTCGCCCATATAAACAACGCACTCCAGCCCCATTAACGCTGCGGCGGTTGCTGCGGCAACGCCGTGCTGGCCGGCACCAGTTTCGGCGATGATTCTTTTCTTACCCATCCGCTTTGTGAGTAGCGCTTGTCCAAGTACGTTATTTATCTTGTGGCTGCCGGTGTGGTTTAAGTCCTCACGCTTTAAGATTATGCGCGCACCACCTGCGTGTTCTGCAAAGCGTTTTGCTTCAGTAATAATGCTAGGGCGGCCCGTATAACTTCGATGAAGTTCGGCCAGTTCTTTTATAAAAGATGGATCAAGTTGCGAAGTGCGATGGGCTTCTTCCAACTCTTCCAGCGCGCCGATCAGCGCTTCTGGAACAAAGCGTCCACCGTATGGACCGAAATGGCCCAAAATCGCAGAAAGATCTTCGCGCTCTGAAATCGACATAGTTAAAGCCTACCCTTGACCTAATAAGGTGCGCATCGCCAAAGTCGGATTAGCCGATGTTACAAGGGCTTCACCAACCAAGATGGCATCTGCCCCGTGGCTCTGAGCGAATTCCACATCGCGGCGCGCGCTTATTCCAGATTCAGCAACACGGATAACTTCGGCTGGGATCTGTGGAATTAACTCCGCGAATGCGCCTTGATCCACATCTAAAGTCTTTAAGTTACGAGAATTGACTCCAACTATTCTTGGCGTGATCTCCATAGCTCGCTCTAGTTCGTCGCCAGTATGAACTTCGATAAGTGATGCCATGCCCATCTCGGTCGCCAGATCATAGAAATCTCGTAATTGGCTCTTGGCTAAAGCCGCAACAATCAATAGCACCATATCTGCGCCATGTGCGCGCGCTTCAAAGAATTGGTACTCATCAATCATAAAATCTTTACGTAGAATTGGAATGGATACCTTGGCGCGTACTGCAGTTAGATCCGCTAGCGATCCCTTAAATCTACGTTCTTCTGTTAACACGCTTATTACACTGGCTCCGGCGTTCTCATATTGTTCAGCAAGCGCAGCTGGATCACCTATTGAAGAAAGCTCACCCTTACTTGGTGATGCACGTTTTACCTCGGCGATGACTTTCATTGCATCACCTCGTAGCACTTGATGCGCATCCAAAGGTGCCGCTGCCTGTGACATTTTCTCGTGCAACTCACCTAATGATCTGCGGCGTTTAGCTAAATCTTCGCGTACACCCTCGATGATCGAATCTAATACGCTCACTTTTCGCCACCCTCGTTACTCGGGTCAATTCCATTATCGAGTGCGCTCCAAAGAGTATGAATCTTTTGCTTACGCTCATATCGTGATGAAATATTGAAGCGGCGCGAAATTAGATAGACGAGTGAGAGAATTACAACGAGAGAAAATAGAATAGGAGCAAAGTCAGACATCTAAGTGACTTTGCTTCCGCTAGATAATTTATTGGCGGCACCTATTGCGCCCAATACCGCAGCTGCCTTATTTAAACACTCTTGATTCTCTGATTCGGGATCCGAGTCAGCAACTACTCCAGCACCGGCTTGAACATATGCCATCTTCTTATAAATGAGCGCAGTACGAATTGCGATACAAGTATCGATATTGCCAGTGAAATCTAAGTAGCCAATCGCACCGCCGTATAAACCGCGACGAGTTGGTTCTAACTCTTCAATGATCTCCATCGCCCGCGGTTTTGGGGCACCTGAGAGAGTTCCGGCTGGAAAGACGGCGAAGAGCGCATCAACTGGTGAAGATTCTTCAGATAACTCTCCGATTACCGTTGAGACGATATGCATTACATGTGAGTACCGCTCAATGTGCATAAAATCAATAACTTCAACACTGCCTGGTGAACAAATGCGTCCTAAATCGTTGCGACCAAGATCTACCAACATCAAGTGTTCGGCGCGTTCTTTAGGATCTGCCAATAACTCTTTACCTAGGCGATGATCTTCTTCTGCTGAATCTGAACGCTTTCGGGTACCAGCAATTGGATGGACCATTACCTCTTTGCCGGTGACTTTAACTAAAGCTTCTGGGCTTGAACCAACAACTTCAACGCCATCGGTAAATCGAAATAGATACATATATGGGCTCGGATTGTGTAAGCGCAGCATTCGATAAACATCTAAAGCATCTGCATTGCATTCCATGGCAAATCGTTGCGAGAGAACAACCTGGAAGGCCTCCCCCGCCAAAATCTCCTCTTTTGCCAACGCTATCTTTGCCTTGTACTCATCCCCCGTTATATTTCTTGTAAATTCTGGTTCGCTCTTTTGGGCTAATTCGGCAACAAATCCAGGAAGTGATCCAGCGAGATCTTTCTGCATTCGATCTAAACGTGATTGCGCATCGTCATACGCTTGATCTACGCGATCACCGGTGCCATCCCAATTAATAGCGTTGGCAATTAAGGTGATTGTTCCCTCAGCGTGATCCATTACTGCTAGATCGCTAGTTAACATAAAAGCTAACTCCGGTAGGTCAATATCTTTTTTCCCAAGATTTGGAAGTTTTTCTAAGCGACGAACCGAGTCATAGCCTAAATATCCAACTAAACCACCGGTAAGTGGTGGCAGGCCGGCGATTTTGGGCGAGCGTAAATGCGCCGCCGAAAGTCTGAGAGCCTCTAGTGGATCTATTCCAACTGGGGCACCTGCCGGAGTTGTTCCGACCCAGATCGCTCTTCCATCTTTCTCACTTAAAGTTGCTTGGCTATTTGCACCTATAAATGAGTAGCGCGACCAGGCTCCCCCGTGTTCGGCTGATTCCAATAGAAATGTAGACGGTGCGTTCTTAGTTAACTTGCGATAAATACCAATTGGAGTTTCACCATCTGCAAGAAGTTTTCGGTAGACCGGAATTACATTAAAACTCTTGGCATATTCCTGAAATTCAGAACGTTTCATTAGAGCTGATCCGTAGATTGATTTAACTTTATCGGGGTATGAAAACAACTCTGCTCACCGGTGTGGCAGGCAGCTCCCACTTGTTCAACCTTTAATAAGAGGGCATCGCCATCACAATCCAGCGAGATCGCTAAAACTTTTTGAGTATGCCCTGAGGTAGCGCCTTTCTCCCACAATTCGCTGCGGCTGCGGCTCCAGTAGGTAGCAAATCCGGACTTTAGAGTTAGCGCTAAAGATTTGCGGTTCATGTACGCCAGCATTAAAACTTCACCAGTCGTGGCATCTTGGGCGATC
>Ga0114967_10000861_pt1 | contig 25558 bp, 27 predicted proteins | sample M_130628_MF_Meta_FD_92639 | JGI IMG/M metagenome (GOLD analysis project Ga0114967, IMG submission 92639) | Freshwater microbial communities from Lake Montjoie, Canada to study carbon cycling - M_130628_MF_MetaG | ecosystem: Environmental > Aquatic > Freshwater > Lake | place: Lake Montjoie...
ATAATGTCATATAAGTTTGTCTTGAATACATCGGCTTACTAAACCCAGCAAATGAATCTCCTCCTCTGTTGGGAATTGTAGTAGAATAACTTTTCCAAGCATAAGAATTTGTAAAAATTCGTGAATTCAATCCTGAAACTCCGGATCCTGTTCCCATTAGTATATTTAGATTAGAAAATTTAATTATCAAATAATAATAAGGAATATTATATCATTAAAAATTAGGAACCCTTTTTAAAGAACCTCCTGACGCACCAGTTACGGCTTGAAAAGATGTAGCGAATCTTATTGATGCACGTCTAACTGGATCATTATATTGTAAACTTCCTAAACCTCTCATTCGGTCATACATACTAGCAATAGCATAATTAACTCTAGTTGAGCGACCTCCTGAACCTGATAAACTAAAAGTTGGCATTATATATTATTACGAGGAAATTAATTTACTTTATGCTAAAAACTACTTAAAGACATTTTGGAAAGTTATAGTTTAAGTGGGACTGTTAAACAAATGTCCTTGGGCAATAATGGATACTTGCGACGGTCTCATGTGACTGTTATCTAAATTACAATAATGATGAAGAGGTCTATGTTGTTTCTATCAATATAAATAATGTAGTAATTGAGATAAATCATTATTAATTAAATACATCTATCAAGGTAATATCAATATAATATTATATAATTATTATTGAAAATAAGCTGTTTGCTATTCAATTTTAAAGATCAATTGATTATAAATAAATCAGAATAATATAATAAATCATATTGATAAGAAAAAGAATAAGAATAGAGAATTATTAAATATAGTTTGTTTAACCGTTTAAATCATTTTCCTCTACATATAAGGAACTAAGATTAAAGGTTCCTTGTATAAAGATAAATGGACCCCCATTATAAAGTGACAAATTTAAATTTATTTGTCCATTTTGCCCATTAGGACCATAAGAGACTGCTTCACCGACATAGTATCCGTATTGACCCGTATTTAATGTATTTTGTGGTTGAACAGTATCATAAATTAAGTCTCCATTAATTAATATAGATATATAATAATAAATTGGATAATCAAAATAAGCATAATATTGTCCATTGTCTAAATAAATATATCCATTTATTGTATATGCTCCATTATTTATCGCAAAATAAGCAATTGTAGTATTGGGATAAGGGGAAATTGTATAAGCGCTTTGATTAACTTGACTCAAACTTCCAGCTGTGGATTCTTTTATTCCTGAAAATTTTTTTCCAGAAAGTGTTGGTTGTTGATATTTATAAGAATTACTTGTGCTATTATAATAATTTTTTGATATTCCTAGCGTTTTTGTAAATGCCAAGTCATAATTATTATTCGTATTTTCTAAAGCGTTAATAAAAATACGTTTAAAACATCCACTATTATTTCCTGAAACTATTGATGATCCCAATGTTTTATATCCATTACATGATGATTGAGTTCTTTGACCACGAAAATTTCCTGTTGAAGCTGACATTATTTATATATATTATAAATATTTTTTTTCAAAATTAAACCTTAAAATCTAATATATGTTTATATTTTTCATTCATTAATTCATATAATCTATCCGCTTTTAATATTTTATCCTTTTTCAAAATCTCAGCTGTTTCCTCTATTAAATCTTTACATTCTAATAATACTATTTCAGCATAATTATAAGCTTCATTTATTAGTCGTATAACATCATTATCTATTAATTCTTTATATTTTTCTGAATTATTTGGATATATTATATTTGATCCCATACCATAATATGAAACCATCTTTTCTGCTAATTTTAATGCCTCTTCAAAATCATTTATTGCTCCAGTTGTTACACTAACATTATAAAATACTTCTTCTGCGATTCTACCTGAAAGTAGTATCATTAAATGTTCAAATAAAGACTCTCTTGTATATAAAGAACTTGTTGAGCTTTTAAATACTGTATACCCTGGACTCTTTGGCGATGATAAATTAATTACAACTTTTGACATTTTTGAATGATATTTTGATAAAATACCCATTATAGCGTGTCCCATTTCATGAATTGCTATATGATCTATTATATCTGATGTAAATTCATGTTCTACTGGTTGCCACCCTGCCATCATTTTATTCATTACAAAATCAAAGTCTTTATAACAAAAATTTGTATTATTCATTCTTAACGCATTTAACATTGCTTCATTTAATAAATTCTCTATTTGCGCTCCAGATAATCCTTCTGTCACTTCTACTAAATCCGATATTAAAATAGTATCACAATATGGCTTTCCTTTAATATGAATATCAATTATTGCTTCTCTAGTAATTGTATCAGGTAAACCTATATAAATCTTTTTATCAATTCTTCCTGGTCTTATCAAAGCATTATCTAATAAATCTATTCTATTTGTCGCACCAACAATAAAAATTCCTGTATTATTCTTAAATCCGTCCATTTCAACTAACAAAGCATTCAATGTATTATCCCTTTCATTGGATGAACTTTCGCCATCACTTGATCTCTTTCTACCTACAGCATCTATTTCATCTATGAAAATAATACAAGGAATATTCTTTTTAGCTAAACCAAATAATTCTTTTATTCTTGTTGGTCCTACCCCTACATATTTTTCTTGAAAATCAGCACCAGAAACTGCTATAAAATTACATATAGATTCTCCTGCTAAAGCCTTTGCTATTAATGTCTTTCCTGTTCCCGGAGGACCTTCCAAAATTAATCCTTTTGGAATTCTAACATTATATTGCGCATATTTATTATAATTTCTTAAAATATCAACACATTGTTCTAATTCTAATTTTACACTATTATAACCTCCAACATGTGAAAAATTTATATTATAATTTTGAATTACTTCAAAATTTTTGGATTTTAATTTACTTCTTTCAACATAATTCCTTCTATTCGTTTCGTCGTTATCTTCAAAACTACCTTCATTATCATTATCATTATCATTTCTAGTAACAGTTGGCTGATTCATTGAAAATCCAAATGCTTCCAAAAACCCATTCTTATTTAAATTAATTCGTATTGTTGGAATATTTCTTGTAAAATTCAAATTTTCATTATTTTCTATCTCTTCGTCTTCATCTAACCCCAATATACTATTATTTTGAATGGTTATATTCTTTGAATTTAAACGTTTTATTTTTTCTATATAGGAAGGACTTGTTATTTGGTATCTTCTATTATAATTATTTGTTGTATTATTTTGATTTGTTAAATTTTTTGTATTTAAAATTCGTATTCTTTCTACATAATCTGGACTTGTTATTTGATATCTTTTATTATATTTTAACATTGTTTCACTATATTTAACGCATTTTCTAAAAACAAAACTGTTACCACAATAGCCTAAATTATAAACTAACATAAAAATTATATTTATTATTTTCATTAATAAATATAATTGTACTTTAATTCTAATATTATTTTTAAACTATATATATTTTTTTAAATTTTTAAAAATCTATATTTTTTAATTTTTCTAATGTTTCGTTGGATAATTTATCTGGAAATTTTACATTAAATACTATTATTAAATTTCCTACATGATTGTCTCTTGTAAACCCCATATTTGGAATTACTTTTTTATATCCGTTATTTATTATATTTCCTGAATTGTTAGTTATTGTATATTTTCTTCCTGTTATATAAATCAATTCAAAATTGAAACCACACAACGCCTCTTTTATTGATATTGATTTTTCTATTACTAAATCTAATCCATATCTTTTAAATTCTGTGTTATTTTCTATTTTTATAAATATCTTTACATCTCCTCTACAATCTTCTTTGACACTATTTCCTTTTTCTTGTAACATTATTATTTCACCATCATCAATTCCTTTTGGAACTGGTATGTATAATGTTTCATTTTCAAATATCTTTGTTCCATCTTGGATTATCCATCTTTCTATATCTAATGGAATTGTTGTTCCTGTTAAAATTTTATCTATTGGAACTATTAATGTTTTCACTATTGGTGCTGGTTTTTGATTTAAACCTTGTATATTTATTGGAACCCCATTGTGAAATATTTTTATATTTTGACCAAAAGGTGAACCTTGACCAAAAGGTGAACCTTGACCAAAAGGTGAACCTTGACCAAAAAGCGAACCTTGACCAAAAGGTGAACCTTGACCAAAAAGCGAACCTTGACCAAATGGCGAACTTTCATCTAAATTGGAACTATTACTAAAATGCATATTAAACAAATTTGAAAACAATTCGTCTATAGGATGTGATTGAGAATTACCTTGGTTATTCATCATTTTTATAAATGGATTATTTCTAGTTATATCATATTCTTTTTTTTTATCTTTATCTCCTAATGTTTCATAAGCTTCTGATATTTTTTGAAATTTTGCTGTAGCTTCTGGATTATTTTTATTTTTGTCAGGATGATATATCATTGATAAACGTCTATATGATTTTTTTATCTCATCTATTGACGCTGTTTCAGGAACCTCTAATATATTATAAAATGATTCACTCATTTTTTATAATATTATAATTTAAGATAAACTTAAATACTTATCAACGTATATAATTATTAAATGATGGACCAAACTCTTTTTTTAAATAAATATCAACCTTTATATTTTAAAGATTTTGAAACGGATGAAGAAATGATTCAAATTCTTAAAACATTGATAAATATGAATAATCTTAATATATTATTTATTGGTGATATTGGATCTGGGAAGACTACATATCTGAATGCTTCTATAAAAGAATATTATAATGGGCTTAATTACGATGATTATAAAGATAATATTTTACATATTAATTCTCTTAAAGAACAAGGAATCAACTTTTATCGCAATGATGTTAAAACTTTTTGTCAAACATGTTCATCTGTTAAAGGTAAAAAAAAAATTATTGTTTTAGATGATATTGACATTATTAATGAACAAAGTCAACAAGTTTTTAGAAATTGTATTGATAAATATAGTCACAATGTTCATTTTATTTCTTCTTGTAGTAATTCACAAAAAGTCATTGAATCTTTACAATCTAGACTAATTCTTATTAAAATTAAACCTTTACAAAAAGAGAATTTAAATAAAATTATGAAGAAAATTATTAAATCTGAAAATATTTCTATAACAAATGATGCTCAAGATTTTATTTTGAATATTTGTAATAATAATGCTAAAATTCTTATCAATTATATGGAAAAATTCAAACTTTTAAATCAAGAAATCAATATAGAACTTTCCACAAATATTTGTACAAATATTAGTTTTTTATCCTTTCAGGAATATACTAATCTTCTTAAAAATGGTCATCTTGTTGATGCTATTAAATTATTATATAATCTTTATGATAAAGGTTATTCTGTAATGGATATTTTAGATAATTATTTTCTTTTTGTTAAAATTACTAATATATTAGATGAAAAACAGAAGTATGATATAATTCCTATAATATGTAAATATATATCTGTTTTTCATAATATTCATGAAGATGAAATTGAATTATCACTTTTTTCTAACAACATTTACACATTGCTTATAAAATAAAATCATTTTTGTTATGATAATTATTTATACTAACAAAAATAAATTATATATATATAATAGTGAAATGTCATCTCAAATATTTAAAAAACCAATTCCGAATCAATTGCTCATAGATTTATTAGATTCTATTGCTATTAAATCTGAAAAATGGTACGTTCTAAATAATAATTCTTTTAAGAAAGGATTGTTTAATAATATAATTAATAAATTTATTGATGATTGTAAACCATATTATTATTTATCAAAACATAAATATTTAGAAAGGAAAATTAATTATAATTCTTTTATTACAATTATGCGTCAAATTTGTAGATATAATAAAATTACATATACATCTCAAATTAAATATGATAAATCAACCTATGATATTGTCTATTACATTTATATTTGATACTTTTCTAACAAATTGGTTGCCTTGTGGAATCGGAAATTATCGTAACAATTATTTTTTCTGTATGTTGCTTCATAATAAATATACACAAAAATATTTAAAAAAATTATTATATAATAATAAATGGAAGAATTACAAAAGGAAAACGAAGAATTAAAAAAAAAGAACGCAGAATTAGAAGAACGATTAAAGAAATATACAAACGGGGATAATCATAAACGATATTATGAAAAGAATAAAGAGAAATATAAGGAATTAGGTTCTAATTATCTACAAAAGTTAAAAGAGGAAAATCCTGAAAAATTAAAGGAATATAGAAAACGAGCATATCAAAAACGAAAAGAGAAAATGAATATCCAACAAGAATTATAAAAAATAAATATAAAGTTATTTTTATATAAAAATATAGATTACTATGAATGTTAGAAAAAGATATAACTATGAATTGTTAAAGGAACTTTGTAAAGAATATAGTATAACATTGTTAAAGGATTATAGTAATGAAAATCTACATAGAGATTTTAAAATAGAAGGAAATTGTAAAACTGAAAATTGTAATGAAAATTTTGAAAAAACACTAGGCGTTTTATCTAAAAAAAAATATTTTTGTTGTAAAAAATGTACTAAACAAATTGAAAACAATAATAAAGCAATGAATAACATACAAAAATACGGGGTTAAATCTCCATTACAATTAGAAAGTGTTAAACAGAAAATAAAAGAAAAAAATTTAGAAAAACTTGGAGTTGAATATCCACAACAATCAAAAAAAGTAAGAGAAAAACTTGAAACAAATAATTTAAGAAAATATGGTGTAAAAAATACAACTCAATTAGAATGTGTTAAACAGAAAATGAAAAACACAAATAAAGAAAAATATGGTCATGAATATGCTACACAATCACAAGAAGTAAGGGACAAAACTATAAAAACTTGTTTAGAAAAATTTGGTGCTGAAACAAATTTACAATTAGAAAGTGTTAAACAACAAATAAAAGAAACAAATTTAGAAAAATATGGACACGAATATGCAACTCAATCACAAGAAGTAAGAGATAAAACTATAAAAACATGTTTAGAAAAATTTGGTGCTGAATGCTCATTACAATCACAAGAAGTTAAAGATAAAGGAAAACAAACTAATTTGAAAAAATATGGTCGTGAATATGCTACACAATCACAAATTGTGAGGGAAAAAGTCAAAAAAACTTGTTTAGATAAATATGGTGTTGATACAGTTTCGAAATTAGAAACAGTTAAACAAAAGGCAAAAGAAACTAATTTGAAGAAATATGGGTGTGAATATTCATTACAAGCACAAGAAGTCAAAGATAAAGGAAAACAAACTAATTTGAAAAAATATGGTGTTGAATATCCTAATCAAAATATGGAAATTATGGAAAAAAATTCAAAAAAATCATATAAACTAAAAGATTATATATTACCATCAGGGCAAATAATTAAAATTCAGGGATATGAAAATTATGCGTTAGATGAATTATTTAATAACAGTATTTTAGAAGAAGATATTATAACTGGTTGCTCCAATGTTCCTGAAATATGGTACAAAGATGAAAATGGTAAAACGCATAGGCATTATGTAGATATATTTATTCCAAGTCAAAATAAATGTGTTGAAATAAAATCAACTTGGACTGCTGAAAAGAAAAAAGATTGTATATTTCTAAAACAAAAAGCAGGTAAAGCATTAGGATATAATTATGAAATTTGGGTTTATAATGGAAAAGGTGAAAAAGTAGAATGTTATAAATAATTTAGGAATATAAATATAATTGCGTATATTTATTTAAAGATATTTTCTTTATATAAATTAAAAAGGATGGCGATCAAAAATATAAAACAAATAAGCGAATGGCAAAAATTGAACCCTGAATACAATAATCCTGATTCCAAACAAAACGATAGATATCAAAAAATAATTTTTAATTCAATGTCTGGTTCCACAAAAGAAGAATCAGACAAAAATTATGAAAAAATTTGTAACGAAGTAAAAAAAATATTGTTAAACAAACTATTATTGAAAAAAAACAATAATTATTTTCTTCTCCTATTTACCCTACGTTTCTTATACGTTTTCTTTGGTTTTTTGTTAGTTCTTCTTTTTAAAGTTTTCCTCCTTTTACCACCTTTAAAATTATTACTGTTTAAAATAATATTCATTTCTTTGAATTTTGTTTGATTTTTAATAAATCCTGTTAGGAAATAATAACTAATAAATTTGTTAGTTTCCTTTATTTTATTTACAATATAAGATGTTGTTAATGGAGAATTATCATATTCAAAAGTTATTTCTCTTAAATTTGGATATTTTTGTAAATCTCTAAGAAAAGCAAAAGCAGTATCAACATATTTATTTAAAATATCTGGGTTTTTTGGGTTTTGTTTAATATCATTTGTCCATTTATCTAGGTAAAATAAGTAATTTTTAATATTATCTTCATTCATTGAAAGATTATTAAATTCATCTCTAAAATTTTCTGGAGGGGGAGGAGGATTTGGTCTTGATTTTTTATCAACATGTTCATCCATTATATAATAATTAAACAAAAAATAATTATTATATTAATAAAGCAGTAAATAATTATTGAATTATTATAATTTTGTTAGTTTAAATTACCAGAATTTTTTGCTCTTGGTACATTATTACCCAAATTTTGAGGCATCGGACCAAATATATTAAGTGTACCATTTGTTAATGGAACGCGCCAAAAACTTATCCAATCCGGTTTATTTTCCATCGGTTCAATAACCCCTTCTTTAGAATCTGGGGATAACGCAAGAACAAAATATTTTGCTAAAATAAATTGACTTTGGAAAATCTGTTCAGGACTCATACGAGCAAACCATTCATAATGTATTCTGCTTAATATTTTTGAATCGGGAATCCAAATACCATACATTTTACCGTAAAAATGAAGGTAATCCTCACTTAATAATGTATCTACTGTTACTGCTTCATCATCAACAGTTCTAGTTCCTACATCGGTTCCTGGAATCAAACGCATTTTTCCTTTAACAATTTTTTGATTACACCAGCTATCAAATTCTCCAAGAAATTGAGTTTGTGCTGTATAATCTTCTGAAATTTTCATTTCTATAAAATTGATAAACTCTTTTACTGTTTCATTATTTTTATGTGCTCCCATAAAATGTGCGTCTGGATAAAATAATTTACTAGTAGATGTAATATTTATATCATAATTTTCACAAACAAACATGGTATTATGATTTGTTCCTTTATTGTATAAACCAAGTAAATCTCTAAAACATAAGAATGAAATAGGAACATTTATTCCACCATAATTGTAAATAAGCTTTGCTATTGCTAATTGTCTTATATACTTCTTAATTGGATCACCAATTAAATCCATATTAATATTCCAATTTGGAATAAGTTTTTCAAATGTATTATCGTCTATTAAAACAATTTTAAATGAATCCTCACAATTTTTTATAATACTTTTGACCGTTAAATATAAATATGGTTGATTTAATTCAGTTGAACTTCTAGAACCAAAACTTAACCATTTTCGCGAGTTATATTCATGAGGAATATAAATCCATAAAATAGGTTTCTTACTCTTTTCTACCTTTTTATCTTTTAATAAATATTTTTTGATTTCTCCATAATTATCAAAATTAGCATTTGAACTTTGTTTTTCTAGATATTTTTGATAAAGTATACCTAATGCTATAAGTATTACAAATAAAATTATATAATTAGCTACTAACATATAATATAATTTTATATTATATTTTTTTACTTCGTTATAAAATTAAATATTAATTTTATTATATTATAATAAAATATGTTTTTACGACTAAATAATCTAACTTTTAAACAGTGGCTTACTATTAAAACCATTTATTTCGTTAAAAATATGTTACCCAATAGAATTTATATTTTATTTTTACAATTAATATCTAGTTTATCCAAAAATTCTATTATGAAAAATTTATACAAATTATGTCCACCATCTAACTTTCCTCTAGCTGCGACATTCTGTTATAAAATTAAAAATTTATTAACCGGTTAATCGTTTTATATCACCCCAAAATGATTGTTGTTTTTGTTTCACTTTTTCAGCTTCTTGTGCGTATTTAAATGCTAAAGCTGCTGATTGCTGATCCATTTCATTTTTTTGTTTTAATAAAATGCGTTCAGATTCCTCTTTAGACAATGGATTACTATCAATTCTATCTCGGTTGGATTTATATTCATTTACATTTTTAAATTTAGGCATCTTTTCATAATCTTCTTGTGTAACTGGTATCAAAGTTTCTGTGTAAGCTTGTCTTAAATCTGTATATGAATCGGTTGTAAAAGAAGAATCTCCTGATAATAATGAACCGCCTAAAGATGATGAATACATATCTGTAATGCCTGTATAAATACTAACCGCTTGAATTTGTTTCTTTTTTCTTTCAAAAACTTCATTCATATTTCCCTTTGTAACATTTTCTCCAATATTTAAAAAATCATCATCGCTTTTTAACCAATCGCCATAACCCAGGTCTACTGGATTGTCTATACGATGCTTTTCAAAACTTTCATTGAACCAACTATTAAAATTTTTTGGATCTTTGAATTTTGTATTGTTTTCAAACATATTATCCAAAATACTTTTGTTACTTTCTTCAAAATAATCTTCGTCTTTATAAGTTTTTTTAGTGCTTTTATTTTGAAATTCATATATAGAAAATAATGTTTTATATGCTTTTGAAAAAAATAAGAAATATTTAGCATCTAATCTTGATTTATCTGGATGCATCTTTAATACAATTTGTTTTGCTTCTTTCATACTAGCATCATTAAGATTATTATTTTGTATATTAAATAAGCGGAATAAATCTTCTAATGAATAATTATCTATATCTAAATCCAATGTATCCAGAGTTGTGTTATAAAAATCTACTGGCTTTGATAAATTAGATGTCTTAGTTATATAATTATCATTTTTTTTATTAGTAAATGATTCTTTTTTATTAGAATAATAATTATTATTAGTTTCATGGATTTTTATTCCACTTTTTGGACAACTTCCACTTTTAAAGCAATTCATTTTGTATTTATTATATAAAATAAATTATCTATGATTACGTGAAATGTTATTCATCATAATTACAATTATTATAATTACAATTGCTACATTTACAATTTCCATTACAATTACAAATACCATCATCTAAATAAATACTATATACATTATGATTTAAATATGGATATAGAGATTTTAATTTAGGAGGATTAGAAGAAATATTTTCTTTAATAAATTCGGAAATTTTTTTATTAGATAATGGAAGTTTTATATATTCTCCTTGAACTGAATAAAAAAATAAGTCTTTAATTTCAATTCCATCAAAATGATGTGAAATTCTTGAAAAAAGGTCAAACATTGTTTCCGTTTTATAAACAGATATCATTTCACTATAACCACAACATTTTGTTACATCAAATATATACATTTTTTTATTCATAGAATTTACATATTTTTCAAAATTTTCATTATATTGATTATCCATTTTTTATATTATTATATATTTTATTTTTAACTAAAAATTATATAATATAGTATTTTTTATTTTCCAATCATTGGTTGAACTGCCAATAAATGTAGACCACAACGTTTAAAAAACGCATCTAACGCATTTGGATCTGCTCCTGTAATGGAGTCATCTGGAATAAAACCAGTATTACCTTTTTTATAACATAATAATACCGGAATCCCATTAACCATTCTTTTGCTCTTTAAATATGTATATAAATCAAAAGATTCATCTACATCAATTTCACAACAAATAACAGTATCAGGTGATGAAGCAAAAAACGCATCAACTACTGGCTTTATTTTTTTACATGGTCCACACCAAGTTGCTCCTAATTTCACAATTACTAAACCAGGGTTTTTTTCTAATAAACGTAAAAAATGATCTCTACTTTGAAAATAAGATATAATAGTCTTTTGAGACATTTTATACACTATTAGATAATAAATTATTCATAATTCCGCACATTATAAATAATTTCGCACATTATAAATAATTCCGCACATTATGAATAATTCCGCATATTATAAATAATTCCGCACATTATACATAATTTCGCACATTATAAATAATTTAGCACCTTATAAATAATTTCGCACATTATAAATAATTCCGCATATTATAAATAATTATATTAGATATTAAATTTATTTATTTTTTATTTCTTCTTTTTATTGTTTTCTTACTTTTTCTACTTTTTTTTGTTAGTTTTTTACCTTTTCTTACAGATTTGCGTGTTTTTCTTTTTTTTCCTACATTATTAATTCTTTTAGTACTTTTTCTTAATCTTTTACCTCCTGAATTATTTGTTGGACCAAATAACCAAAATGACCAATGCATTTCTTCAGTATCATCAGATAAATTTGTAATTCCTGAAACGTCGGTATCTTGAGATCTATTATAAGAATCTGATTGAAAGGATGCTGATTCATTCACTATTGACGTAGGTTGTGTTACAATTTGTAAACTTTCTTCTTCCATTGTATTTGGAATAACAGCAGGATTTTGCTCAACTATTGCTTCCAAACGTTGTTGAACAATTTGTCCATCCATTTCTCCTAAAGATATACCACCTCCAGCAAGTGGTGTATTTAATAATTGATCAATAGTTTGAACTGTTGCCATTGATCTTGCTGAATTTTGACTTTGTAATGTATTAACGGATTTTTGTGAACTTAGTGAACGCACTGAACTGCCACTGTCTTGAGATTCAACACGAAAGGAAATGTCTTGATATTCACTAGTTAGAACATTTCCTAATCTATCTGCTATACTATCAATTATTGAAGAAGCTGCGTCAGAAACTAACGCAGCCCCTTGGCAAACTAAACGTCCTGCTTGTAGAGAACAATCACTTACTAATTGGGAAGCACTACTTCCTAATAATCTAATTGATTCAGTTGTATCAATACCGGCATTTCTTAAAAGATAATAAATAGTTGTGACAACTGCTCCTGAGTTTTGAATATTTCGGAGTTGTGGATTGATTCTATTCATTAAACTAAATAAGGGTCCTAAATAGGGAATACTATTAAATCCACCTCTTAAATTAGCTGGTAAATAATTAAATGCCATACCTGAGGCAACAATTAAAGATGTTAGTTGTCTGATAAGGTCAGGAGTAGCTTGATACAAATTAGTTAATGTAACAGCTAATTGCTCAATGGCAAAATTAATAGTTAATGTTCCCAATTCTAATAAAAGCGCACCAACGTTTGGTTCTGAATTATTAAAATCGTTTTCATTTAACCTTGTATCAATTGAATTTAAAATAATATTAAACATTTGTGATTGTTCACCATATGTTAGTTGTTCGGACATTCTTTGTGCTAATGGTTGAAATCGTCTTAAAAAATCAGCACGTAATAATTGAAATTGATCTCTTTCTTGTTCACCCATTTGTGCCATTTCAGAAGCCACTCGTTGTTCTTCATTTTGTCTTCTGACAAGTTGAGCTTCGTTAAAAGCTTCTTGTAAAGCATCATTAAGTTGTTGTTGAATTGCTAAAAAATTATCTGATATTTCTGTTTCTGGAACTCTACTAGCATCAGCAACTAATGAGAGATTTTGACCTAATTGAGTTAATTCACTAATTATATCGCGATTATTTGGAACAAATGCTTGTAAGTTTACAACTTTTTGTCTTTTTTGTGGTTGTTCAGGTTCAATAAAATCTGGACCTCTTTTATCTCCAGGGTTATCATCGTTATCACTCATATATATAATAATGAGGTAAAAAAACAGAAAATTCTTCTAAATTATATTTTTTTGTATAACAGTTTCTTTTGCTATTTTTGAAATAATCTTATCATAATTTTTTTCTGACTCCTCTTTTGTTAGTCCATTCATAGCATTGGAAACAATTTTTAGATACTGATCATTTTTTTTAGAACTAGAATCAAAGCAATCTGGATTTTCTTTTTGCCACACAGGAATTTGCTTAATATTTTTAGATGTAATTGTTTTAATTGCTAATTTGAGTTTATCTCTATCATTATTTTCTTTTTCCCATACATCTTTATCTTTGATATAAATAACTTCTCGTTTTAAATCTGAACAGTGTATTGGGCGACTATTTATATTTAAATCGTTTAATCCATTTAAGAATATTTTAGTTATACCATCAACATAGCCTAATCTTCCTGTATCTTCTAGATCTTTAATTTTTACTTGTAAAGAATCTAAAAACTCGGAAATATTCAAAGCATCTTTACACTGAACATTTAAAAACATTTGTAAATTGAAATTATTGTTAGTTGTATTATTGTTGGTAGTATTATTAATAACTGTATTATTTTTAGCAATATCTACCATTTTCATATTTTGTTCAATTAATAATTGTTTAACTTCATTGTTTTCTTTAATGATAGTTTGAATTAGTTCTTCATTGCTTGAAAAATATTTTAATTGAAATTTTTCATTATTATTACAAATTTTATTATGTTTCCATAATCCCTGTCTATATTTATATTTCTTACCACATTCGCATTGATAATATTGCTTTGGCTCAACCTCCTTTTTGGCGAGAAAATGTAACTCTTTTGTCCTCTTTTTATGTTTCAGTGTCATAATATGTTTGTCCAAATCACTTTGTTTACAGCATGTATACTCGCAAATTTCACAAAAAAAATTCTTGGCGAGTTTTGGCGAGTTTTTGTCATCCATTTGTCTCCTAAATAGAGGACAGAAAAAATCGCCGAGAATTTTTCGTAAAAAAATTTATGCTCACAAAGCAAAACGCATAAATTTAGAAAATGAGAGCATTATGGTAAGAAACTCAATTTCAGACCCCCTTTTTCAAGACTTTTTTCGGATTTTCATTTTTGGACATTTTTAAAAATGTCCAATTTCAAAAACCAATTCACTTTTATAAATCGAAGTTGATGACTGAAAAAATACCCCAGTATCAGCGTTCTGGGTTCCAAACCATTTATGATAACAATACTAAAAAAAAATTGTTACCATATTTTTAAGTTAATAAATGACGATGACTTTCAATAAATCGTTCTAATTCATTAATATCAATATCTCCCATTTCTACATGTGATTCCCAGAAATATCTACAATAAGCCCATACAAATTCACAATTACCTTTGTACCAATGATCATAGCGACGAATTAATTCATAATAAAGTTTATTGGGTAAAAGGCTAAGTGAAGCACGTGGTAAAACATAACATAATTGAACAAATTCGGAGACAGGATTAGCAGGTTTATTAGGTATAAAAACTGTTTCAAAAATAGGAATATATTTGATTAGATCTTCAAGTAAAGGCGGATAATTATATTTATAACGCCATCTCCAATCTGGACATCCAATAGAATAATATTTCATAGTCCATTCAAGCCCTTGAAGATAATTTATCGCAATATCTTTTTTCTGTTCGTTACTAGTATCAGAAGTTATTCCAAATAATCCGCGATAATAACGTGTTTGCCAATATGGTTTTAAAGGGTTAATATACTGCTCCATTTCTCTTTCATATAAAGGAATTGAAACGAATTTATTTAATTTTTCTTCAGGGGTAGTATCAGGAATACCATGTTTTGATTTTGAAGAACGAACACGATGCTCTTTAATAATAAATTCCTCTTCTAAATTTGCCAATTGTTCTACCACTTTTCTTACATTATTCCAATAAATTGTTTTTCCATCAGTGAGATTTTCATTATTGTTACCAATAGTAGAACGATAAGCATTAATCATTTTATCAACACCACCTGTTCTAATATTTATAGCTGGAAAATGTGGTAAAAAATCATTACCTAAAAAAAAACATAAAAATACATAATCGTAAACTTTATTAATATCCTTCTGAATATCTATATCTCTATCATTATTCATATATCGTATTATACTTTTTGTTAGCTCTGGAATATCCATAATATAATTAGCATTTGGTTCCAAAGAACTATCAATTGATTGAATAAAATGAGGCGTTTCTCTAAAAAGATAAATATTTGGACAAAAGTTTAGATGATTAATTGATAGCATAATAAGATCAGCATCTAGGCCATATATAATAGTAGTTTCTTTAGAATGTTTTTCAGGATTGGATCGTATAAACTCAAATAATTTATGTTCTCCTTCACCAATAAAATTAGAACCGGATACAATAATATTGGCAACATTATAATTAGTAAATGATTGATCATTGAAATGTTTAGTAATAATATCATTTAATTCATTCATAAATTTAGTTCCTGGTGTTATAGCAGTAGTATTCCACGCATCATATTTGTCTTTTTTTAAAATCATATGGGACATTTCATTTTGATACCATGATTTATAACGACGAGCTCTTTGTTGTTCTAATTTTGCTACAGGAGCTACGCCATCAAAAGCAATTATAACTGTTTGTGATGGTTGAATTATAGAAATGTATTCTTCAATTTTTGAAATAACATTTTTTATAATACTTATAGATACTGTTTCTGTAAGCTTATCAAATTCTATTTTACTATAAACATCATAAATAATAGAATTACAATCTAGATATAGATTATCAACTTTTAACGAATTAGAAAAATATTTTTGTATAATATTAGAATAATTTTTTATAATATATGAAAAATAACTAGGGATTCCCATAAGAATATATAATTATCATTATATATATCTAATATTGTTCTATTATATATATAAAACTTAATTTATTCAAAACTAATAATTTGTAAATATAATATATATATAAATTATGACAACAAGTGATAAAATAGTTAATAATTCAAAAAAAGAAGGGATTAAAAAAACTTCACCAGAAATAATCGTTTTAATTGAAAAAAAAATGTTATTTTTTCAGGATGTAATTCAGAAAACTATTTTACATGTTCAAAAAAATAAAATGTTAGATATTATAGGATTATCTGAAGTTAATAATTGTATAAATATTTTATTTGAATTGAGTTGTAGAATAAAAAAAATAAATGATATAAATATATTATCAAATACTGACAATATTATCAATATATTACAAATAGTTAATAATGAATTATCATGTTTATTTAAATTATATGGAACTGAATCTTTTGAAGATTTATTATGGATTTGTTTTGGAAATAATTCAATAAATACATATACTATTTCAGATATGGAAAAAAATAAATTTGAATTGTTAAAAAAATATTTTCATCCTACAAGTTATAAAGTATTAGTTTCCAAGAAGGAAGGAGATAAGTCTACAAAAATAGATGATAATGTATTTAATGAAAAATCAAAAAATTTAGATACAGCTGATATTAATATAAAAATAAAACAGTTTCAACTAAAAGTAAATGGAATTCAATTAATAGTTCATAGTCCAAATAATAAAAAAAGTTTAATAATAACTGGCCTTATAGATGATATAATCATAGATTTTTTAAATAATAAATATATAAATTTTAAAAGTAAGTCAATCCGAGAAAATATAACACAATCAGAGAATTTTCAATGCGACACATTTGAAAGATATTTTCAATCATTGAATTTAAAAGATTATTTATTGTATGAAACTCATGATATATATTCCAGATATATAGGATATTTAAGTAATTTAAATAATATAAGTCAAAAACCAATCGCACAATTAATAAAAGATTTTATAATTTCAGATTTATATATAAAACGTAGCATTATAATTCAATTATTAATAAAATCTGATAAATATGATAATCAATATTTAGCTTATCTATTATATGATATTCTTTCAAATGATTCAAATGGTTCAATAGATACAATAGAACAAACAATTTTATTTGATAGTTTTCCCTGGTCTATAAAACAATATTTTAAAGAAGCAATGAAAAGAACTATACAATATACAAATGATTTATCTAATTTTGATATACAAAAAATACCTTTGGAACAACAAATTTGTTTATTAAAAGTTTCAGATGCTGTAAAAGAAAAGGCGATGCTGAAACTAAAAGAAGTTAAAGCCAAATCCGAAGATTCGGGATCAAAAGCTAGACAATACTTGGATGCTTTATTAAAAATTCCTTTTAATGTTTATAGAAGAGAACCAATATTAGATATAATGAATGAAATAAAAACTAATTATACTAACATGCTTAAAATAAGTAATATAAATAATAGTGAAATAAAAGAGAATTATACAAGCTTGGAAATTTTAAAATCTATAAAAGACTATAAACAATCAAGTTTAAAACAAAATATTTCAATTGATATAAATAAAATAAAAAATAATATATCTTTGTGTAAAAAGTCAGAATTAGTAGACTATATTGTAAAAATTAATAAAATACTATCAAAATTAAATATGACAGAATCATGTTTAAAGTATTCCAAAATATCAAAAGGTATTTTAATAAAATATATAAAAAATTTTATTGATACATTTTCTCATGATAATGTAATTTTGAGTGAAGTTTTTGTTATTATAAATAATAATGAACAATATAAAAATATTTTGGTTTTAATAAATGAAATAGAAGATAAATTTGGAAAGATCAATAAATATATAGAAAATGTTAAATTTACCTTAGATAACGCAATTCATGGTCATGATAAAGCTAAAAAACAAATAGAAAGAATAATTGGTCAATGGATTAATGGAAAACAAGATGGATATTGTTTTGGATTTGAGGGGCCCCCAGGTATTGGTAAAACATCAATGTGTAAGAAAGGATTATCAGAATGTTTAAAAGATGAAAATGGTGTTTCAAGACCATTTGCTATGATTCAAATGGGTGGTGATTCCAATGGGTCTAGTTTACATGGTCATAATTATACATATGTTGGATCAACATGGGGATCTATAGTTCAAATATTAATGGATAAAAAATGTATGAATCCTATAATATTTATAGATGAAATAGATAAAATTTCAAAGACAGAACACGGTAAAGAAATAATAGGTATTTTAACTCATTTATTAGACCCAGCACAAAATGATTGTTTTCAGGATAAATATTTTTCAGGAGTGGATTTAGATTTATCAAAAGCATTATTTATATTATCTTATAATGATGTAGAAGCTATTGATAAAATATTATTAGATAGAATTCATCGTATAAAATTTAAGAGTTTAACTTTAGAGGAGAAATTGGTAATATTAAATAAATATATATTACCTGAAATATATGAAAAAATGGGTTTAAAAAATATGATTACATTCTCAAATGATGTATTAAAATTTATAATAGAAGAATATACGTTAGAATCGGGAGTTAGAAAATTAAAAGAAGTTTTATTTGAAATAATCTCTGAAATAAATCTGGATATTTTAAAAAATTTTGACACAAATTATGATATTCCAATTGAAATTTCAATTGATGATATAAAAACAAAGTATTTTAAAGATAAACAAGAAGTGATAATAAGAAAGGTTTCCTCTAAAAATGAAATAGGATTTATAAATGGAATGTATGCTACAAGTCAAGGTGTTGGAGGATTCTTACCAATACACGCAAAATATTTTCCATCAGATAAATTTTTGGATTTAAAACTAACAGGGTTACAACAAGATGTTATGCGAGAGAGTATGCATGTTTCATTAACTGTAGCATGGAATTTAACCGTAAAAGATAGGCAACTATTTTTAAGAAAGATGTATGATAATGAATATAATAAATGTGGAATAAATATTCATACAGGCGATGGTTCAGTAGCCAAGGATGGCCCAAGTGGTGGGTGCGCAATAACTTGCGCATTATATAGTCTTTTAAACGACATTCCTATAAAACCAGCATTTGGAATTACAGGCGAAATACAAATGTCCGGAGAAATAACTGCTATAGGTGGATTAAATTATAAAATATTAGGTTCCCTGAAATCTAATGTGAAATCATTTATATTTCCAAAAGAAAATGAAAAAGATTTTAATGAGTTTTATGAAAAGTATAAAAATGATGAAATACTTAATAATGTTAATTTTTATCCTATAAGTCATGTAAAAGAAGCATTGGAATTAATTTTAGAAAAATAAAGTAAAAATCATATTATATAATCCAAATATTATTTTATTAAAATTAAAATAATATAATAAAATAATATATGTCTGACACAGGGAATAATATTTTATCCAATTTATTAGATATTTTATATTCATTATCATTTTATGCTCCTTTAATAATATGTATTAGTATGATTGTTTTGTCTGTATTTACATCATCTTGGGCAAAATTAGGATTTTATTTTTTATGGATTTTTGTAATAACTTGTTTAAGAGTACTAGTTTTTAAGGGAATAGGAAACAATAATAATGAAAATTTACCTGAAAAATGTCTAACAGGAATAATGTTTATACCTCAAGATATTACATATAGTACATATATTTTGAGTTTTACATTAATGTATTTATTAATGCCAATGATAATACTAACAAATCAAGCTAAAATAAATGTTATTAATTATAGCGTTTTGGGATTTTTTATATTTTATATAGTATTTGATATAGGTATTAAATATACATTATCATGTATAACTTCATTATCTACAGGATTAATTTTATGTGATATAATAAGTGGTTTATTTTTAGGAGGTATAATTTCAGGACCATTAATGTTTGGAACCAATTTAAAGAAATATTTATATATTAATGAAATGAATTCCAATAAAGAAGTTTGTTCTTTGCCATCTAAACAACAATTTAAATGTAAATTATTTCGTAATGGTGAATTGGTAGGGAATATTTAAAAAAAATATCAAATATTTATAAATCAAAATGAATTAAATTACTCATCAACCATTTTTTTAATGAAGACATCATGATGTTTCTATGAAATGATTCTGTAATTAATTTCATATTACCTTTTGTATTGAAATTTCTAGAAAAAGAATTATAAGTTTCAATAACATTTCTAGTTTTATAATATTGTAAATCGTAATATTTAAAAGGAACATAACGTTTTCTTTTATTAACTACGTTATGAAATACAAATAAAATATTTATTAAGTCAGTTTTACATTTTATATTATTTTTATTTACTTTTGACCAGAATGACTTTGAATGTTGCGAACAATCTGGACAAGGTAAATTGTTACAAATATTAATAATAAAAGAAATTAAATTACTACCTATTATGGGAAAACTATCATCTTTAATTTTTTCACTTATTGTATGTAAAAATACCCAAGTTGGAGGGCCCCAATTATTAGGTGACATATAACTAAATAAAATAAAATAAATTTAAAGATATTCTGTAAATATATATATTTAATATGAAATATAAAATAGAAGGTGATATAAATTTTTATGATTCATTAATAAAATCATTGGATGATGAATCAGATGATGATGAAATAATGTGTAAGATAAGTGGTATGCCATTAAATGATAAAAATGTTACATTAGAATGTAATCATAAATTTAATTATGATGCCTTATATAAAGAGATTTGTAAACAAAAATTTGATTTTAAAACATACGAAGTACATTTATTATCAAAAAAAGAACAATTAAAAATGCGAGATTTAAAAATAGATTATTTTATAAAGTGTCCTTATTGTAGAAGTGCTCAATTTAATATTTTACCATATTATGAAGAATTAGGCTTGGAAAAAATATATGGAGTAAATACGTTAGATAAAAAAAATTGTATGAAAAAACAATACACCAATATTAATAATCTTTATGGCTCGGATGATTATACAATACATTATTATGGACAGTCATTTAAAAAAGGTATTTGTTGTGAAAGCGATAATAATTTTGTATGTAAATCCAAATATGTGGCATTTATTGCTAATACAGATTTATCTTATTGTTCATTTCATTATAAAGGTGGTTTGAAAAAATATAAATTAAAAGAGAAACAGAAGAAAATAGAAGAAAAAAACAAACAAAAAGAAGATATTTTAAAAGCAAGACAAAAATTATTTGAAGAAAAAAATTTACAACGCGCGGAAAAAGGTCTTCTTCCATTAAAGAACTTGCCAAGAATAAAACCAGTTATAGAGAATATTATTTCGCCAGGTTTACCAATTGTTCAGTATATTCCAGAAGAGACTGAAGAAAATAAAACAATAATAGGATGTAAGATGATTTTAAAAACAGGTATAAATAAAGGTAAAAGTTGTGGTTGTAAAAAATTATATAAAGATGATTTATGTAAGAGACATTCATCTATCAAATAATTGATTATAAATCTATTTATACTCTTAAAGATTTAAAACCGTTTCCTTAATTATTTTTATATTTTTATCAAAATAATAAACATGTATATCTAACTAAGAAAGTTTTTCAAGAGTTTTTAATAATAAATATAAAAAAAATAATTATAATATATATGAAAAAAAATTTAAATATTTTGTTAGTTTTAATTATTTTAATTTTAGTAACTTTTATTTTGATAAAATTATTTATTGGCTTGTATAATAACAATAGAATTATTATGTGGGGAAAATCACCATGTGATAACAATAACAAAATTAAGTCAGAAATATATTGTTTTCGGGTAAATGGTAAAGATGAATGGGCAATTGTTTATGGTAATCCACATTTGGATAAATATCCATTAGTTAGAATTCAATCTCAATGTGTTTCTGGTATAGAATTAGATGATTTAGAATGTGACTGTAAAGATAATTTACAATATTCAAAAAAGTTAATTCAAGAAAATCCAAATGGTGGGATTCTTTTTATTTTAAACCAAGACGGCAGATCTTTAGGTGGAATTGAAAAATTGAAAGAAAAATCTTTACGACAGATAGAAGGTTTAGAAATGGATTTAATTCTTAAAAAAAGAGGTCACGGTTTTGATGAAAGAAATTATGATTTTTTACCAGAGGCATTAAAAATTATGGGATTTAGTAATTCTATTATTTTAGTAACAAGATATCCAGGTAGAATAACAGATTTAAAAAAATCGGGTATTAATATTGTTTCCACAGTAAAATATCCTTATAATTTGAATGAATATAATGAAAAATATATTAAAATGAAGAAATGTATATTTGGATTTGAATTTGAAACAACATATTGTTAATAATTATATAAAGATGATTTATGTAAGAGACATTCATCTATCAAATAATTGATTATAAATCTATTTAAAACAAAATCAATTTAAAATAATTTTACTATATAAGTTTATGGAATTACAAAAAGACAATGAAGAAATAGATAAACCTAAGCAAAAATTAAATACAAAAGAAGAATTAATAATCAATATAAAAGAATGGATAAAAATAGATGCTGATATTGTAAAATTAAAAACAGAGATAAAAGAAAAAACAAATAAAAAGAAATTGTTAACAGAATCATTGGTAAATGTAATGAAAAGTAATTCAATTGATTGTTTTGATATAAATGGGGGCGCATTAATTTATAAACAAAAGAAAACAAAAAGAACGATTTCGGGGAAATTTTTATTGGCTCAATTAGAAGAATATTATAAAAATGATCCTGAATTAGCAAAGGAAATAACAAAAAAAGTTTTAGACAATAGAGTTGAGGTAGTAAAAGATGAAATAAAAAGGAAGGTAGAAAAGTAAAAATAATACATATAAAATATAGATTAAAAATAATTTAAATAAAAAATGTGTAATATGTATAATAAATGGAATATACATATTTGATAGAGAATCAAGCAAATAAAAATATCAGGATAGAGGATTTAAATAATACCAATATGTTATTCTTTTTATGTTATCATATTAATACAGAATCAAAATATCCCTTTATACAATTTATGATGGAAAAAGTACCGTTTTGTAATAATTTTATAAAAGAACAATTTATTTTACCTTATATAGTTTATTATGATTCATCAATATCAATAGAAAATTTAGTTTTAGATAAGGTAAAACGTTCATTAAATTTAATTGATTGCGATGGTGATAAAATTGTAGAATCAATGTATAAAGGAATTATAATAAAAGATAGTCCATTTGCTATGATTGATATAACTGGAATAGATATAACAAGATTAAAATTATCAAGAAATACATTAACTTGGTTTTTATTGCCAAGTGAAATAATAAATAAACAATCGGTTTGTAATGTTCCAGTTGATAAAGAGGTTACACGGTTATTTACTGAAATGCCTGAATTAGGAATTTTAAGAAATAAATTAACAAATGATTACTATATTATTCCAGATGGTGTTTATACAGGAGATGAATTTAAAATATTAGAATATAATTCTATATTTGGAAAAAGAAAGATAAAAGAATACGAAAGCTGTGATGAATATTATTATTTTTATAAAGATTTTAGTGATGCTGTAAAGGATGGTGGTTGGATAAAAGATGGTGGAACTCATATTCTAGATTTAAATGACATTAAAAATACCCATAATTCTAATGGAAGATTAATTGTTGATAATGAATATGGTAGATATATTGAAGGTGGGATAAATAGATATGCTTTATTTATGGAAGGTAAAATTTACTTAGAAGATAGTGAAGAATTTAATTTGACAGATGAAACAATTAAAAATGAATACGAAGAACCATGTATAATAATATGTTATACTGGTAAACATAAAATAAAAGCAGATATATTGGTTAAAAAATATGAAAATTTTATTCCGTTGTCTTACCATAAAATAAACAAGGTTTTATTAGATGATAAATTTATAGAATTAAAAAAGAATATGTATATGATAGAATAAATAAAGAATTATATAATTATTAATTTCTAAAATAATTATATAATGAAAGCAGGTTCAATAATATCAATATTAGGTATAGCATTGTTATTAATTTACGGTATAACACGAATATTAGAATTTTATGGTATAGGAATTAATGTATATGGTTCATATATAGCATTTTATATATTTATATTAGTATCTATATTTGTATTACCAAATAATTACGTAATGCTGAATTCTAAACAGCATTAATAATTTTGTTTTCATTTTGTTCAGATGGTAAAATAGTTAGGTCACTTTTATTAATTTGTTCTATAGTTTTCAATAATATAGATAATTCAATCTTATCCTTTAAGTTATCTATAATCTCACTTTCAAGCGCTTCGCGATTATTAATATCAAAGAATGTTCGTTTAAAATTAGATATAAGATCAAAATGTTGTTTTTCTTTTGATAATAATTGAATAGCTTTTTTATTTTTGTTTTCATCCGAAGACCACGGATTTCTAGATAATTCAGTTGAAACTAGTGAATCGCATATTTCGGGTTTAATTATTTTAGGAATATCTTCAATTTCATCTAAATGCCTAAATTCAAATTTGAATTTTTTAATAATTTTATCTGGAATTGTAGGACTAGTTTCCATCAAACGATCAAATTCTTCCTTACTTATTTTAATCATTTGAGTAACATTCATTCGTTCATCAGGATGCTTTGCGAGTTCAATTTTAATATTTCTATAAAATTTATCCCATGCGATACAAGAAACGCGATGTGCTTCATTAAGTTGTGTAACTTTAAGAAATTGTTGTATAGTTGTAATAATACCAGCTAAAATATTAAAAGCACCGACAATCATGACGAAATAATTTTGATAATCAACTGGGACTCTTTCTTGGGCAAAGTTTGCTGTTCCAGTTAGAGTGGATATAATGATAACAGGAATAGTATACCAAGCATTTAAAGAACTATACAGAGCATGTGAACGAGAATGTAACCATCTATAACACATGGCTTTATCAGCC
>Ga0114967_10000862_pt1 | contig 25545 bp, 19 predicted proteins | sample M_130628_MF_Meta_FD_92639 | JGI IMG/M metagenome (GOLD analysis project Ga0114967, IMG submission 92639) | Freshwater microbial communities from Lake Montjoie, Canada to study carbon cycling - M_130628_MF_MetaG | ecosystem: Environmental > Aquatic > Freshwater > Lake | place: Lake Montjoie...
ATGGACGAGTCTGCGCGCCGGAACTTGAAACTGCGTACTGCGGAATGTCTTACACTCATTACTTTGCGGGATGAAATCATCGAGCGAGGCAAGGGACTGGTCCTCGGCACGGACTCGTTGACCATCGCCGGCATTCTTTTGGAGGAACAACGCAACCTGACCACGCTGTTAGAAGAGATCCCGGCGGCAAAGCTCAAGCGCGCCATGGCCGCCCTTCAGGAATCCTTCGGGGAAGACTGGTCCGCAAAAGCGCTCCAGCTTATTCTTCGGGGCAGCACTCGCCTTGTCGCAGAGTCCGCCCGCCTGCTGCAAGAGCACAACTATTCGGATCAACTGCGCGCAACGCTAGATCGTTCCATTCGAGATCATTCCATTTCATCCGCCGCGCTGACATGGCTGTGTGACAAAAAAGAACGCAACCGCAAGGGGAGCGAATTCCGCGACCTGCTGCACCCGCGCGTGATGAGCGCAATTTTATCGGCTCTGGAGCGCGATCAGTTCAACGAGAACCGCGACCGCAAATTACACGATTTGGTGATTAACGACGAAGGGTTGCTGCCCGACCTGCTTTCTCGAGCGGAGTTGGAGGAAGTGCGGGAGGCGATGCGCAAGCTGTTGTTAACCCCAGTTTTCGAGGACCTTAACAAGCGCTCCCTGCTAGGGCGTTTCGTGCGCGTTTACCCTGAGCTGGAAGCGCTGATCTCTGGCGAGCGTGCCGAGTCTCATTCTGGAGAGAAGGAAGAAAAACAGGAGGGACTCATCGTCTCTTGGGAAAGCCTGCAGAAGCGCCAAGAAGAGTACGAGGATCTCATCAATAAAAAGATTCCGGACAACTCCCGCGACATCGCCGAAGCCGCCAGTCACGGCGACTTAAAGGAAAACGCCGAGTTCAAGGCCGCCAAGGAAAGCCAGCGTATGCTCGGACGGCGCCGCGCAGATCTCGAACGCGAGATCATGACGGCACGCGGCACGGACTTCGCGAATCCTGATACAAGTCGCGTTGGGATAGGCACCTCTGTCTCCATCAAAGACACTGTGTCTGGCGAAACTGAGACGTACCACATTCTCGGAGCGTGGGACACCGTCACCGAACAGAACATCATTTCCTACAAGGCAGCGATGTCACAGGCGATGATCGGCAAGCAGCCCGGAGATACCGTGGAGCTCCCGACAGAAACTGGGCAGCGGCACGTGGAGATCCTCTCGATTCAGGCCTGGCTCAAAAACTGAAATTGAATTTGCCAGCGTCCCTCTCGGACGGGCAATCTCTGACTGGTTTGAGTTCGGCACGCTTTAAAGAGTGTCGGACGACAAACTGCCGTGTCGGACTTTATTATATTATTCATCGTTTTAATTTTAACCGCTCATTTTTCAAAATTTTATGTCCACCACCATCTCCCACATTCTCGCCCGGCAGATCATCGATTCCCGTGGCAACCCTACTGTTGAAGTTGATATCGAGCTCGAAGGCGGGGCGGTAGGGCGCGCCGCGGTACCCAGCGGAGCGAGCACAGGCGAACACGAAGCTGTGGAGTTGCGCGACGGAGATAAGGAGCGTTACTTGGGCAAGGGAGTTTTGAAGGCGGTCCACAACATCGAGGAGATTATCGCTCCTGAAATCGAAGGATTTGACGCCTTGGACCAGGTTTCCATTGATCGCGCTCTTCTGGCGCTGGACGGCACGCCAAACAAGTCCAACTTGGGGGCGAACGCGTTGCTGGCTGTTTCCTTGGCGACGGCTCACGCAGCGTCCAACCAGCTCGGATTGCCGCTGTTCAAGTATATAGGCGGCCCTAACGCCAAGGTTCTCCCAGTTCCCATGATGAACATTCTCAACGGCGGCGCCCACTCGGACGCCCCGATTGATTTTCAGGAATTCATGATCATTCCGAGAAAGTTTGATACTTTTTCAGACGCACTTCGCGCTGGAACCGAGATTTTCCACGCACTGAAAAGCGTGCTTAAAGGACGGGGCCTTTCCACGGCTATTGGGGACGAAGGCGGTTTTGCGCCAAATCTGAAAAGTGCTTCGGACGCTTTGGAAACAATTGCAGAAGCCTGTAAAAAAGCCGGTTACAAACTTGGTGAAGAAATCTTTATTGCTTTGGACGTGGCTTCCTCGGAATTTTACGATGCTGCCACTAAACAATATGTGTTTAAGAAGAGCGATCAATCCCGTCGATCCGCAACTGAACTTGTCGCTTATTACAAAGAATTACAACAGCACTACCCGATTATTTCCATTGAAGATGGATGCGCTGAAAATGATTGGGATGGCTGGAAGGCAATGACTGATTCGCTGGGCCATAATACCCAGCTTGTGGGTGATGACCTATTTGTGACAAATGTTAACTTTCTTCAGAAAGGAATAGATAGCGGAACCGCTAACTCAATTCTGGTCAAAGTCAACCAGATCGGTACGCTCACTGAAACCCTTGATGCCATTGAACTTGCGAAGGCGAACCGTTATACTGCTGTTATCTCGCATCGTTCGGGTGAAACTGAAGATACAACCATTGCTGATATCGCGGTGGCAACAAACGCTGGTCAAATTAAGACTGGTTCACTTTGCCGAACAGATCGCGTAGCGAAATATAATCAATTACTCAGAATTGAAGAACAATTAGGTGACAACGCCATTTATGGCGCTAAGATGCGATAAAAATTTGTGAGCGATAGATTCTTCGAGCATCAAACGAATCAAGCGCCCCCGGTGTGGGTCTCCCTCAACCGGGCGGTGGCTTCTATTATCGTTTTACTCGTCTTCGCGACTCTCGCAATTCGCTACCTTCCAGAGACTTCGCGCCGAAATGAAATGCGGGCGCAAATTCAAGATCTGGAAAATAAGCTGGCAGAAAAGAAGTCGATTTTGCAACGGCACGAACGTGAAGAGCGACTTCTGCGAACGAGTTCGGAATATCTGAGTTTGATCGCGCGCGACAAGCTCGACCTGATGCAAGAAGGCGAGACTCTTTTTCGCTTCGAAGCCACTAAGCACTGATGCTCTCTTGCCGGTGAATGATCCGTGGGGCTTGCTTGGGTTACGCTTCGTGTTCGAGGTTTCCCATTAGGAAAGCGATTAGGTGCAAGTCCCTAACAATCCTGATTTTGTGATCCGCAAAAGCACATTCCCTTCCCTATGTCCCTTGACCTTTCTAACCTTGACCTAACCCCGCTTTCTGCGCGCCTCCACGAACTCCGGAGGTATCTTTGACTTAGCCTCGCTTCAAGCCCGTCTCTCCTCTGTGGAAGAGGCCATGAGCGCGTCGGATTTTTGGAACCACAAGGAACGCGCGCAGGAGTTAGTGGAAGAAGTTTCCACACTTCGGGCAAAAATCAATCCCTTCACTTCACTCCAGCGTCAGTTGGCTGATTTGGAGGTTCTTGTAGAGCTAGCGACGATTGAAGCGGACCAAGCGCAGGCCGCCTCTGAGGTGGAGACAGAATTACAGGCCTTCACCAAAACGTTGGAGCAGTTCGAGCTGAAAATGCTCCTCTCCGGCCCGACTGACCGCTGTTCAGCGTTTCTCTCTGTGCAATCTGGAGCCGGTGGAACGGAGGCCTGCGACTGGGCGGATATGCTGCTGCGCATGTACCAACGCTGGTGCGAAAGGCGGGGTTATCAAACGGCGATCATCGACGTCCAAGCCGGAGACGAAGTCGGCATTAAGTCCGCAACCATTAGAGTGACAGGGGAGTATGCATTCGGTTATCTGGCAACGGAACGCGGAGTGCATCGTCTGGTGCGCATTTCACCCTTTGACTCCAACAAGCGGCGCCACACCTCTTTTGCCGGAGTGGACGTCGTACCAGATCTTCCCGAGAGTGCCCCAGTCGAAATAAACGAGAGCGATCTGGAAATCGACACGTATCGCGCGGGGGGCAAGGGTGGACAAAACGTCAACAAAGTGGAGACGGCCGTGCGCATACGTCACCTCCCTACTGGATTGATCGCTGCCTGCCAAAGCGAACGTTCTCAAAACCAAAACAAGAACCTCGCGCTACGGATGCTCGCGGCAAAGCTTCACCAAATGGAAGCCGACAAACGCAGCGCCGAACTCGAGCGCCAATACGGTGAAAAGGCCGACGTCGCTTTTGGCTCCCAGATACGCTCCTACGTATTCCAGCCCTATCAAATGGTGAAGGACCTACGCACTGGCGTTCAAACAAGCGATATCCAAGGTGTTATGGATGGCGATATTGACGCCTTCATAGAAGGAAAACTGCGCGGTCTTTCCGTGAAACGCGGCGCGGGAGAGGACGATCTGGAATAGCGCGGGAGGAAGCGGAGGCGCGGGCGATCGGTGAGTGGCGCTAAACGCTGTTCCAATCTATCAGAGGAGCAGCATGGTCGGGCTCGCAATGGGTGCAACGACCAGGGATCGGCGTAATGAGCGTCCTCCCCTTGGCACCGAGCGCCAAAAAAGCGTAGTAATCGTAAGGATGAGTTCCACCAATGAAGGGAGCCCAATCCGGGAGATCCGCTCGAATGGTTCCTACGAAACAAGCAAATGTTAAAGTCGTGCTATTGGTTAGCTTCCAATGAGAACTTTGAGTTAACAAAACTTTCGTAACCTCGGCACAATCCGGGCCAATGGCAGGGTTTCCGCCGGACTCAGCCGACCTGTATTTGTCCATGTGGTCATACAGAGAGACATAATGAGCGCGCCGGAGGCCCTCCAGTAGCAGAGCCCGTGAACCGGGAAGATGGAGATAATCATCTTCAACAAAATACACAGGCTCGTCATCAGGTAAGGAGAGCGCGTACTCAATCGCAATCCGGAATCCTGCGGCACTGCTCCCTCCTTCGGTACGGATCAAATTACAGTCAAAAGCCTTTAACTGCTCAAAAGTCTCGTCCTTAACCTTGTCGGCAAACAAGACCACTTCATGAGCCGGGAAATGCTTCAGAAAATTCTCCAAGCAATAAAGCTTAGTGGCCTTTTGAAAGCGGACTTTTTCGTAGGAATTATCACTGAGCCGATAGAGGACTTTCATTAAAAATGCAGATTCTTAGTAGATAACCGTCCTTCAAACCCTATTTTCTGTCGAACCAAAAAATGGATAACGGCTGCTTGAAAAAAGATAAACGAAACTGAAGTTTACGCAAATCACACTCAAGAGTTTTGCTGTCAGGAGTGAACGACAAAGCAACCCATCTACCCATCATGATGCGTCGATTTGTTTTACTTGCTCGCCTCCCTCTCCCCGTTTTTAATCTAATCCAACATGGCTCATCCCCTTCTTTCCCTCCTCCAAAACCGCGTCGTCATCCTAGACGGCGCCATGGGAACCATGGTCCAGCGCTACAAACTCGACGAGGCTGCCTACCGCGGAGACCGCTTCGCTCAGTGGACCGGTAAAGACCTCAAGGGCAACAATGAGCTCCTGCTGCTCACTCGTCCAAACGTGATCGAGGAAATCCACACCGGATATCTCGAGGCGGGATCGGATCTGATAGAAACCAACACTTTCTCCGCCACAACAATCGGGCAGCACGATTTTCTACTTCAAGGTGAGCATCCACGAAAAGATCAGGAGTTCATGGAACGCGTCATCCGCGACCCGTTTTTGAGGGAAACAGCTTGGGAAATGAACGTCGTGGCGGCTCGTCTGGCGCGCAATGCAGCGGATCGCGTTGCAGAACGCACTGGGCTCCAAAGGTTTGTTGCAGGTGCAATTGGGCCTATGCCAGTGACTGGCTCACTTTCGCCGGACGTCAACGATCCTGGATTTCGCACAGTAACCTTTGAGCAACTGCGCTTTGCGTATCGAGAACAGGTCGAGGCGCTAGTGGAAGGCGGCGTGGACACGCTTTTGGTGGAGACGATCTTCGACACTCTTAACGCAAAAGCGGCTTTCGCGGCGATCCTTGATGTCTATGAGGCTCAGGGAATTGACGCAGTTCCAGCCACGGGCGGAGTCTATACTGCGGGGCGGCGGCGCATACCGATCATGGCATCGGTGACCTTTACGCAGGCCAACAGCGACCGAACCCTAACGGGACAAACGCCCGAGGGCTTCTGGAACTCAGTATCCCACGTGCCACTACTGAGTGTTGGGATCAACTGTGCTCTGGGGCCCAAAGAGATGCGTCCGCGAGTGGAGGAGCTCTCCCGTTGTTCGCCGGTTTTTCTAAGCGTGTACCCCAACGCTGGCTTGCCCGATCCGCTTTCGGAGACTGGTTTTCCTGAAACACCGGAATCCCTTGCGCCTCAACTGGGTGAATGGGCGGCAACCGGTTTTCTCAACATCATTGGCGGCTGCTGCGGCACGACACCGGCTCACATCGCAAAGATCGCCGAGGCGGTTCGGGACACTGCGCCGCGGCAAATTCCGGCGATTTCGGAATCCTCCGCGCTACGTTTATCAGGATTGGAGGCTTTCGATGTCACCACGGCGACGAATTTTGTAAACATCGGAGAGCGGACCAATGTAACGGGTTCGCCCAAGTTCCAGAAGTTGGTCCTCGCGGGGGATTACGAAGCGGCGGTGGCGGTGGCCAAGCAGCAAGTGGAAAACGGCGCGCAAATCATCGACGTCAACATGGACGAGGGGATGCTCGACGGCGTGGCGGCCATGCGGCGGTTTTTGCATCTGATTGGATCGGAGCCGGATATCGCCCGGGTGCCAGTGATGGTGGATTCCTCCAAATGGACGGTGCTGGAAGCGGGCCTTCAATGCCTTCAGGGAAAAGGGATTGTTAACTCAATATCCCTCAAGGAGGGAGAGTCAAAATTTCTGGAACAGGCGCGCAGCATCCGACGCTACGGAGCGGCGGTGGTGGTCATGGCGTTCGATGAGCGCGGTCAGGCGGACAACTTTGAGCGGCGGCAGGAGATCTGTGGCCGCTCCTACCGTCTGCTGGTCGAAGAGGTCGGTTTTCCGGCTGAGGACATTATTTTCGACCCGAACGTTCTCACAGTAGCCACTGGCATTGAGGAACATCAGAACTACGCGGTGGACTTTATTAAGTCGACACGTTGGATCAAGGAGAACCTTCCTGGGGCGAAAGTTAGCGGAGGAATTTCCAATATTTCATTCAGCTTTCGGGGCAACAATCCGGTGCGTGAAGCGATGCACTCGGTGTTTTTATTCCACGCAATTCGTGCGGGGTTGGACATGGGAATTGTGAACGCGGGGATGCTGGAAGTCTACGAAGAGATTCCACGCGAACTCCTAGAGCTAGTGGAGGATGTGCTTCTGAACCGCCGCACGGAGTCCACCGAGCGATTGGTGAACTATGCCGAAACCATTCGGCACAAAGATAAAGCGGAAGTTCAGGTAGAAGCTGAGGCGTGGAGACAAGGCACGGTCGCCGAGCGGCTCAAACACGCATTAATCAAGGGTGTGGTGGACTACATCGAAGTCGATGCAGAGGAGGCGCGCCAACTTTTGGGAAGGCCGCTTTTGGTTATCGAGGGACCACTGATGGACGGGATGAACGTGGTGGGCGACTTGTTTGGCGAAGGGAAAATGTTCCTGCCGCAAGTGGTGAAATCAGCCCGGGTGATGAAAAAAGCGGTGGCGTATCTCACTCCATTTATGGAGGAGGAAAAGGCAGCAGGTGGCGGGCGAGCTCAAGGTAAAGTGCTGCTAGCCACAGTGAAAGGAGATGTCCATGACATCGGCAAGAACATCGTCGGCGTCGTACTCGGATGCAACAATTACGAAGTCATCGACTTGGGCGTGATGGTACCCTGCGACAAGATCCTAGAGGCTGCGCGCCAACACAATGCGGATGTCATCGGACTGAGCGGCTTGATCACTCCTTCGTTAGACGAGATGATTTATGTGGCGAGGGAAATGCAACGGCAGGGCTTCACCACTCCCCTGCTCATCGGCGGGGCGACCACCAGCAAAGCCCACACGGCGGTGAAAATGGCTCCGTACTATGACCACGCCGTGGTTCATGTTCTCGACGCCAGCAGGGCAGTGCCAACCGTCGGCGCGCTAATTTCCCCCGAACAACGGCGAAAGTTTGTGGACGAGAATTCGCGGATGCAGGAGTCGCTGCGCAACCAACACCAAGGGGCGGCCGAAGCGCTGGTGTCTATCGAGGAAGCGCGTGCCAAGCGGACTCCGATTGAGTGGCACGCTCAAGACATTGCGCAACCATCGTTTACAGGAGTCAGGATATTCGTGACCGAGGCTGCGAACGGAATTAAGACGCCTCCCATGGACGCCAAAGGCGCGCCAGTCTCCACCGTGCGGCTGGAAGAGATTGCAGCATTCATCGATTGGGGCCCGTTCTTCCACACTTGGGGACTGCGCGGCGTGTATCCCAAAATTTTGACCCACGAAAAGTACGGAGATGAGGCTCGAAAACTTTTCGCCGATGCGCAGGTGTTGCTAAGTCGCATTCTTTCTCAAAAACTTCTGGCGCTCAGGGCCGTGTACGGCTTTTTTCCCGCTGCAGCGGAGGGAGACGATGTGACGGTTTTTGCTGACTCAGAGGAGGAAACTCCATTGGAAAAGTTCTATTTCCTGCGCCAACAGCGTGAAAAAACTGAGGGCAAACCTTATCGGTGCCTCTCGGACTTCATCGCACCGGCGGGCGGAGACTGGAAAGATCATTTAGGTGCGTTTGCGGTGACCTCAGGATTCGGGCTACCGGAATTAATGGAGGAGTTCCGAAAGAACAACGATGATTACAACATCATTATGGCAGAGGCCTTAGCGGACCGACTCGCGGAGGCCTGCGCCGAGTGGTTGCACGCGCGCGCCCGCAAGGATTGGAGCTATGGGTGTTCTGAAACGTTTAATATCGAAGAAATTATTGAGGAGCGTTACCGGGGCATCAGGCCTGCTCCGGGGTATCCGGCATGCCCGGATCACACTGAGAAGGAAAAACTGTGGAGGCTTTTGCAGGTTGAGGAACGACTTGGGATGCGTCTGACAGAAAGTTTTGCGATGTGGCCAGGCTCCAGTGTGAGCGGGTTGTATTTCGGGCATCCGGAATCCCGTTATTTCAGCGTGGGAAATTTAGGGAGGGACCAAGTGGAGGACTATGCAAAGCGCAAGGAGTTGGCTTGTAGCGAGGTGGAGCGCTGGCTGGGACCTTGGCTTGGGTATGCACCCGCGTAACGGATGAGGCGCGGGTACGCTGGAGAGCGCGCTAAAAGTTAATTATGTATGCGAACACGATGCTTATTTTCTCTGTTCGTATGCTGCAAATACAAAGAATAGCGTCCTCTGTTATCTGAGTAATTATTGACCTTTGAGGGATCCTCGTTAGCCTTGTCAGGGAGATTTAAGTTACAGTCATTCGTCAGACTTCCCGCTTTAACATAGACATCAAGTACCAAGGCGACCAAAAAATGGCGACGTTTTCCACAAACGCATCTTTATCAAAAAGCGATTTCGCGTTCGCAAACCATGGGATGAAGGCGACCGTCTTAGCTAAGATTTTTCCGCCCGTCCCCAGTCTCATTCTAACTTGTGCTCTCACCCTTCTGGGACTGGGCGGTTGCAACAACGACTCCACACAAAACGCAGAGAGCCCTCAGATTATGAAAGAGCTTCTGACGGAAAAGCTCCCCAAAGGACTCGAACTCTCCGCCGCAAAAGCTCTCATGGAAAAGGAAGGGTTCGAATGTGTACTCAAGGAGAAGGCGCCTTGGAAAAAAAAGGGTGCTGTAGATTTTTTGCAGTGTAAGCGAACGGACGGTTCACCGCCTATTTTCCGTATTTGGGATGTCGCCGTTTTCCACGACGGTAAGAAAATAACGGACTTCGACGTCCGATCCGCCTTGAAATACCCGTAATTCTATACGGGGCAACGAGTTAGAGCTGTTCGATAAGTTTCAGCAGCGAACGCAGACGCTTGGACGGGGAGTCACTCGCGTTTAATCGAGGGAACTTGCTTCCAATAAGCACGTAGTCCGCCGCCTGTCGCATCATCACTTTGTTTTCCTTCACCTCCACGGAATGGATACCACGCTGTCCCGCCGCAATCCGAATTGCGCCCATAAGCAGCAAGTTAGACACCGCCTCAGGCAAGCGCGCTCCAAAACGATCCTTCCAACTGACCTCCAGCGCCACCAAATCAGGAGCGTTGCGCACGGCGGCAAGACTGCGATACGCCTCGATGCGCGTTTCGGGCGCGCTAATGTAGCTCACCGGCAAAAATGCGGGCGCTTTCTGCCCCTTTCCAGCGGCTAGAAAATCGGGTTCGCGGGAGGCGACAAACTCGAGATGCAGAACGGCCTGCTCCTGTTTGGCCTTTGTATCCCCTCGATGTTTGGCCATCGCCTGCTTGAGAAGACTACAATACAACTCAAAGCCTATCGCCACAATGTGACCGCTTTGCTGGGTCCCCAACACATTGCCCGCGCCGCGAATCTCCAAATCACGTAGCGCGATCTTAAACCCCGCGCCGAGGGAGGAATATTGTTTGATGGCGTTAATGCGCTTTCTTGATTCCCCCACCGTGAGCAATGCTTTTGGGAGCAACAAGTAAGCATAAGCCTGATGCGTACTGCGTCCCACCCGGCCGCGCAGTTGATACAGATCGGCAAGTCCGAAGCGATCGGCGCGATCAATGAGAATCGTGTTGGCGTTTGGAATGTCCAACCCGCTCTCGATGATCGTCGTAGAAATTAGCACGTCAGCCTCTCCGGAGACGAACTGGTGCATCACGTCTTCTAATTCGGACTCGTCCATGCGCCCGTGTCCAATGAGGATCTTCGCCTTGGGTAAAAGCGCTTGTAAACGCTCCTTCACCCGGTGAATTGATTCAATTCGGTTGTGCAAAAAATACACCTGCCCACCGCGGGCCATTTCCCGTTTGATCGCATCCCGAATGATACGTTCATCGTAGGCACAGATCGCGGTTTCCACGGGCACGCGATTGGCAGGAGGCGTCTCCAAAGTGCTCATATCCTTGGCTCCCATGAGCGAGAGATAGAGGGTGCGAGGGATAGGCGTCGCTGAAAGAGTCAACTGGTCCACAAGCCGGAAACGTTCTTTTAATCGCTCTTTATGGAGCACCCCAAAGCGCTGCTCTTCATCAATGACCACCAGCCCCAAGTCCTTGAATTCCATACTGGAAGAGAGAATGCGGTGCGTGCCAATGACGATGTCCACCGAGCCGTCTTTCAACCCTCGCAGAGTCTCTTTTTGCTGTGCTTGCGTGCGGAAACGCGAAAGCATTTCAATGCGCACGGGGAACGCACTCATGCGCTCCCTGAAGTTGCGGAAGTGCTGTTCCGCGAGCACCGTAGTGGGCACGAGCATTGCCACCTGTTTACCGCCCATGACCGCCTTGAAGGCAGCGCGAATCGCGACTTCCGTTTTTCCAAAACCAACATCCCCGCAAATAAGCCGGTCCATGGGGCGCGGCGACTCCATGTCGGCCTTCGCGGCGGCGACTGCTGTGAGTTGATCGGGCGTCTCTTTGAAAGGAAAGGCGTCCTCAAACTCCTCCACCCAGCGGTTGTCTGGGGGGAACGCGAAACCGTTATTGGTCTCACGTTCAGCCTGTAATGCGAGAAGACGCCCCGCATATTGAAACACTGCTGCTTCTGCATTCTTACGCGCCCGCGCCCACTTCCCATCACCCAACTCACTCAACGGTGGATTCTTTCGACCGATGCCAACGTAGCGAGTGATCAGGCCGCTTTGTTCCAACGGCACGTAAAGCCGCGCCTCATTTGCGAAATGCAGCACCAACACCTGCTCCGAGGTACCCTCCCGTGGAATATCTCGCAACCCTTCATAACGACCAATCCCATGCTCAAGATGCACCACTAGTTCACCCTCGTTGAGCTCCGTAAAATCCAACATTCCACGAGTCAACGCCTCAGTCACTGGTCTACTGCGCATCCGCCCCCCACGCAGCGAGCGCCCCAACAAATCAGCATCACACAACACCGCCACGTTTGCCCCGGGACACACGAAACCGCCGGGAATCTCGCCTTGCAACCACACCAAAGAATCCGACAGGCCTGCTGGAATAATCTCCTGCAACCTTTCGGTATCGCCTTCGTTACGACAAAAAAGGAAGACTCGCCACTTCTCCGCAATCCAAGCAGCGAGTTGTTGGAAGAAAAGCTCCCGCTTTCGCTCGTCCACAATAAAGTCGCCAACGTCGAACGAATCGAGTCCCGTGGGATAGCAGGCGGTCTGATGATTCTCTGTAAGCGCAGGAGCCCCCTCCGTCTCGGGCGCATTTCCTGTCAGAATCTGAACCACATCTGCGCCAGGCACTTCACACAACGGCAAATCATCTTCTCGCAAAAACGCATCGGAATTCACCACACGATCCCGAGCTCCGATAAGCTGCACCAAAGGCAGCAGACCGGATTCCGGCGCGTCGATTCCCACCAGGGTGCATTCCTCCAACGCCTCCACCGAACTCTGAGAATCCAACTCAAACGCCCGGATCGACTCCACTTCATCCCCAAAAAACTCAAGCCGCACCGGACGCAAATGCTGGTAGCCGAATATGTCCAAAATCCCGCCTCTCACCGCGAAATGACCGCGCTCTGCCACGCGTGGCACCAACTCGTACCCTTCTTTCTCAAGCTGTAAAAGGACAGCCTCCCGCTCAATGGTCTGTCCCTTTCGAAACTGCAGAGACGTGCGGCGCAATCCCTCCGGATTAGGAACCTCGGAAACCAAACTTGCCCTTGTCAGGACAATACATTCGCCAGGGTGCGGCTCATCCTGGAGTTGCGAGAGTAAGGAGAGGCGCTCGGCAACGGCTTCAGGGTCGGGAATAGCACCTTCTATGGAAGCGGAGGAGGCTTCGGGAAAAAAAAGGGCGTTGGGCAACCAAAGCTGGAGTGCAGAAAAAAGACGTTCTTGAGCAGAGGAATTCGCACAAACCACCCAAGTCCGGCCGACATGAGTGCTCGCAAGAAGCGCGGCGAGCAGCGGATGCGCTTCGGGAACCGTGTGTTGGAAGGAGGCGGGCTTCAGACGCCGCTTTCGGGCAGAAGTTTTGCGCAGCACCTCCTGAAACGCAGGTGCGCTGGAAAAGGTATCAAGGAGAGAGGCGACGGCCATTAAAAGACGATGGAGTCTAGCGGAACACGATGGGGAATGCTCGGAATTTCGGAGTTTGTCATTGGCTGGCGAGCGTCAACACGTTAACTTAATTAGGTATGAGGCTCCCCAGCGTTACAAACTTTGCTTACGTCCTTTTTGCGACGGTTACGTTGTCATCACTCACTCCTATCTCTACGGCTTTAGCGGACATTCAAGATCCGCCACTACGCGAGCACGGAGCCATCCGAAAGCTCGGACGTGGCATCGGAAATATAACAACCGGCTCAAGCGAAATTTTTAACGCAATGGATGTGAGCAACCCCACGGTGAGCAGTTCTGGGATTTTCAGCTACGGCATCGTGTTAGGTGCAGGAAGAACGCTGATGCGTTTGGGGGCAGGAATTTACGAAGTCATGACTTTCCCCTTCCCCTCTTACCGAGGGGGCTACAAGCCAGTTCTTCCGCCTACAACCCCTTGGGTCAAAGGTGGCTACGAGGAGTTTCCGCCGGAACTTGGATTTGATTCCCGCATGAGTTACACGCGGGAGCAAAATTGGAATTCAAGGATGCCGTGAGTCAGCGGCATTTCCAAAACCAGTCGGATCACTCTGTCCCGACCACTCAAGAATCAGAGCTGAGTCTCAAAATCGACAGTATCGCCTACGGCGGGGCTGGAGTGGGACGCGCTGGAGGCAAGGTTTATTTCGTTCCATTTACTGTTCCAGGCGAGCAGGTTAGCGTCAAGGTCGTGCGCCAACAGAAACGCTTCTGCGAGGCCCGTCTGCTCTCGGTGGAAGTCGTAGCCGAAGAGCGAGAAGAACCGCGCTGCAAACACTTTGGGATCTGCGGAGGCTGCGCCTACCAGCACGTGCCCTACGCCCAGCAGCTCGTTTGGAAAGCCGATCAGGTGCGGGAACTTTTACAGCGCGTAGGGCGCATTGAGAATCCACCGGTTTTACCCACGGTCCCCTCGGCCGCCGAATGGGCGTATCGCAACCGGATTCGTGTTCATTCGGATGGAAGGCGCGTTGGGTTTTACCCGAAATTCGGGCGGGAATTAGTAGACGTGGCGGAGTGTCCCATCGCCAGTGCTCCTGTGAACCAAGCGCTAAAAGCTCTGCGCAAGACGCATCCCGAGGCGGGTGAATATCCGCTATCGGCTCGTACTGGGGTTCGTTTTTTTGAACAAACCAATGACAGCGCGGCAGCGGAGTTATTGCGCGTTGTCGACGAGGTAATTCTGGAAAAAGACGTCGCGCTTGGGGACGACTTTGCGTTGGTGGACGCTTATAGCGGTGCGGGGTTTTTCGGGCGACGCCTTGCACCTCGTTTCACACAAGTAATTGGGATCGAAACGCATGAAGGCGCTGTCGAGGCGGCACAAAGACGCGCTGGGCCAACAGAGCGCTATGTGTGTGGGGATGTCGCAGTGCATTTGGGCCCAGTGCTTGAGGAACTTCCTCGCTCCCGAACGGTGGTGCTGCTCGATCCTCCGGCGTCCGGCGTAGAGGCGCGCGTCACAGACCTGCTCACTGCGCTGCAAGTCGGACGCGTGGTGTATGTTTCATGCGATCCTGCCACCCTCGCCCGAGACCTCGGCGCGCTGGTGAGAGGAGGCTACCGACTCTGCTCGGTGACGCCACTAGATATGTTCCCACAGACAGCCGACGTGGAGGTTGTCGCCGTGCTCGAGCCGATCTCAACTGGTGGGATAGAGGGACGCTAACGGCGAGCCGCCCAAGTCTAGTGTTTGGGCTGGGGTTGACGAATCAGAATGCAAGTCTCTGGAAGAGTTTGACCTCCAGAAGTTGAAATCCGTGTCCAAACCATCTTTTTTCCCGAGACCAACTTCATAAATGCCTCGCCGCCTCCAGCGCGATTACGCACCTCAAACTGCACACGCGCCCCCCCGTCCACGACGGTTCCCATGATGGACGGCGCCGCATTGTCGGATCGCAAGACAGAGTCAATCTGGTTGCCGCCACTCAGGATCGCGGAATGATAGCCTTCGACTCGGTCACCTTTGCGGACCAGATCCAGTTCGAATAGTGCCTTTTCAGAGTCAGGGGCGATCCAAAGGCCGGTGAAGTTTCGGCTGGCGCAGGCGCTGAGCAAAAGGCAGGCGATGCAGGCAATAAGGGGAAGGAACAGGCGCTTCATTTCCAATTATCAAGGCATTAAGCGGCCGGAAAAGAAAGTCTGATTAAGATAAGCTTGAATGGACGATTTCGAGACGCACCCTCACCATTTCATAACCCATGAACCCGACTGACATTCAAATCCGCGCGGCTAGCTGGTATGCGGTGCCGATCCAACTGCGCATCCCACTAAAATTTGGAGCAGAAACCGTGACCAGCGTCGTTTGCGCCCGAGTGTGCATCGAAGTAGAACGCGCTGACGGGACGCTGGCGAAAGGCTGGGGCGAGACACCACTCAGCGTGCAATGGGTTTGGCCATCGTCAGTTGCCTATGTGGAACGACTCGACGCATTGGTTAATTTTTGCAACCGGCTTACTCGGGCCTACGCAGATTTTCGCGCTTCGGGCCACGCGTTTGAGATCGGCCACGCCTTCCTTCAAGACATCCTTCCGGCGCTCCTTCACGAAGCAAACGCGGATCTACCTTCCGGCGTCGATATTCCGCATCTCGCCGCGCTGGTGTGCGCCTCCCCTTTCGACCTCGCGCTCCATGATGCCTATGGCGTCGCCCATGGCGTCCCCACGTATTCCACCTACTGCAAACCGTGGATGGACAAGGATCTTTCACATTATCTTCAACCCGCAGAAGACGCTCAGGCAGTGCATTTTCACGGTCTTTATCCGGCAGACTTTTTCCGTCCAACCCCAGAAACGCAGCTCTTGGCATGGCATCTCGTCGGCGGTCTGGATCCCTTGGAAGCGCAGGATCCGGGCGCAGGGGAAGTGAAGGACGGCTACCCCTCCACGCTGTGCGAGTGGATTGAGCGCGATGGCTTGCAAGCGCTCAAAGTGAAATTACGCGGAAATGACGCAGCTTGGGATTTTGAGCGTCTTAAGCGCGTGGGCGCCATTGGTCTGGCTCGCGGCGTCCACCTTTTCACCGCCGACTTCAACTGCACGGTCACCGACCCCGCGTATGTCACGGACATTCTGGCCCAACTCCGTGCCAACGAGCCAGCCCTCTGGGAAAAACTCGCCTACGTGGAACAGCCCTTCCCCTACGACCTCGAAGCGCATCCTATTCCTGTGCATACGGTAAGCGAAATGGTGCCCCTCTTCCTCGATGAAAGCGCCCATGACTGGACCCTCGTTCGACTCGGACGCACGCTGGGCTGGAATGGCGTCGCCCTCAAAACTTGCAAGACCCAAACTGGGGCGCTGCTTAGCCTCTGCTGGGCTCGTGCTCACGGCATGCAACTGATGGTGCAGGACCTCACCAACCCGATGCTGGCGCAAATTACCCACGCCTTGCTTGCTGCACACGCTCCCACACTCGCCGGTGTGGAAACTAACGGGATGCAGTTTTACCCAGACGCCTCCGCTCCAGAAGCTGTGATCCATCCCGGTCTGTATCGCCGCCACAACGGACACATCGATCTTACTACGATTAAGGGATCCGGGTTCGGCTATCGTTTGGAGGAAATCCAGCGCGATTTGGGCGTTCCACAAGCCTCTGCGGCCCGACAACAATAGGCGAATCGTAATTTCCATGCTAAGAACGCCGTGCGTAGTTGGTGGAATTTAGCCCGTCTATGGCTCCACTGACTCAAATCACCCTTGCTTTCTTCCTTGGTGGCACTTCGCTAGTCGCCGCCCCGGATAAAACCGAGCACCGCTGGACAATCCGCGACTTTGACGGCGTGCTTTCCGTTGGCCTAGAGGGGCATCGCAACTTCGATCGCGGGTGCGACCACTTCAAAGCGGCCTGCGCCGGTTGCCACACCCTAGGCAAGTTTGGCGGCGGCCAAGCAGTCGACTTAACCCGGCGCGCCCTCACTTACACCCCTGAGGAGCTGCTCTCCCAAATGCTCAACCCCGCGCATCACTCGCCGGCGCCCGCAAGCCAGCTTAACGCCTTTCGCCAGTGTGAGGTGCTCGATCTGCTCGCTTTTGTACTCAGTGGCGCAGATGCTAAGCACTCTTTCTTCCTAAATCCCTGAGCGCCCCGCTTTCCTTGCCCATACGTCCCATGCCGCGTTTAGACAAAATATCCCTAGCTTTCCTTCTAATCTGCTCCAACGCAGTAGCCCAAACCTTGGAAGTGACCGCACCGGTGATGACGCCACGCACAACTTCCGAGCGTGAACCCATCGGCAAACTGATGACTTTGGAACACGCCTACGACATCGCTGCGGCGTCTGACCAGTCATTGCGCATCGCATTTATCGAAGTGAGCAAAGCCGAGCTTTTACCCAAAAGCGCACTGACAAAAATCATGCCGCGCGTCTCCGGAGGAATAGGTTATGAAAAAAGCTCCACCACTTATTCCAGTTCTCAAGGGAGACACAGTGGAACCGCGCAGGCGGACCTTACTTTAACTCAACCGCTGCTCGATATGAGCGTATTTCCCGCGCGGCGTAAGGGAGTCTTGGCGGTGGAGGCAAAGCGCCTGGCGAGGCAATTTACGATTCGGGAAACGCTTTATGGCGTGGCATCCGCCTATTTTGGCGTCCTAAAGGATGAGCGCATTGTGGCGGTGAACAAACAGTCTTTGGCTCTGGCGCAAGAGCAGCAAAATCTGGCTCAGAAGCGTGCAGACGTTGGAGAGGTGACTCGCTCAGACGTGTTGCGGGCGCAGGTCAGCGTGGAGACGGCACGCCGCGTGTTGATCACGGCGGAAAACACGCTGGAGCTGCAGCGCAATACGTTGCGCAACATCCTAAATCTGCCCCCAGACGCTCCTTTGCGTCTAGCCGAACCGTTGCCCTACAAACAGAATGTGCCTGCCTTTGGCACCTTGCTAGCAAGTGCTTATGAGCACCGAGAAGACTTGCGCGAACGCGAACTCGTGGTTCAACAAGCCGAGCAGGCAAAGCTTGAGGTTCGTGCGCAGTACGCGCCGACCATTGTGGCTAACGGCGGGCCGACCGTTACAGACTCTCCTCACGCCAATCCCGGAAGCCGAGCAACAAATTGGTCGGCGGACATCGCAGTGAAATTTCCTTTTTTCACTGGCGGCCAGCGAGAGTTGGACTTGGTCAATGCGCGCCTTCTCATCGATCAGGCCGTGTTAGAAAAAGAAATTTTAAGCAAGACCATCGAGGGACAGGTCAAGCAAGCGTGGCTAAACGTCCAGACGCTTGAAGGTTCACTGACCGCCGTCAAAGCTCAAGTCAAGGCTGCGGAACAGGGCTACGCGGACTTGCAAAACCAGTACAGCGCCGGCACCGCCAAAAGCGTCGACGTCCTCTCCGCTCTTCAGGATTTAAGCTCGGCTCGGTTGGATCTCACCTCGCTGACTCTGGACTACGAAGTGGCGCTACGCGGACTGGAACAGTTCAGCGGCACGTTTCAAGACCTGCGTGTGCGCCAGTTAATGGAAAGAAAACGGTAACTTCAGGACAAGGCACCCTTCAATAGAAGCGGTGAAATTGATTTTTAACTGAAAATCGCTCTGAACACTCTGGGACATTCGCTCTTTATTTGAATGAAACGTTTCTTGCTAATAGTCCTTCTACTCAGCGCTGCCGGAGGAGGTTGGTGGTATTTTATCAATAAAAAAGCTGAAACGCCCGAATACAATACGGAGAGCGTAGCAAAAGGCGACATCACCCAGATTGTGACCGCTACGGGTTCGCTCAAACCGGTTATTAACGTCACCGTCGGCTGTCAAATTTCAGGCACCATCGATAAGCTTTTCGCCGACTTCAACTCCGTGGTGAAGGAGGGCGACGTGCTCGCTAGCATGGATCCCTCCACTTACGAAGCGATTGTGCAGCAAGCCGAAGGCGAGCTAGCCAACTCCAAGGCCACGCTGGAACTGGCTGAAATCACGGCCCAACGCAAAGAGGAGCTGCTCAAACAGAAAGCAGCCTCCCAAGCTGACGTGGATACCGCCAATGCAACCCTCCACCAAGCCCTCGCAGGGGTCGCAATCAAGGAAGGAGCATTAAAGAGGGCGCGCGTCGACCTCAGTCGCTGCACCATCTACTCGCCCATTAGCGGAATGATCATTTCTCGAAGCGTGGATGTTGGCCAAACCGTGGCGGCCTCTCTGAGCGCTCCGAATTTGTTCACAATCGCCAACGACATGACCAGCATGCAGATTGTTGCATCTGTTTCAGAAGCTGACATAGGGATGGTCGCTGAAGGCCAATCCGTCGAATTTAACGTGGACGCCTTCCCTTACACCCCCTTCAGCGGGATCGTCGAACAAATCCGTAACTCGCCCGTCACTGTCCAAAGTGTGGTGACCTACGACGTGCTCGTAGCCGTCAAAAACCCAGAGCTCAAACTGAAGCCCGGAATGACCGCCAACGTCTCCATCACGGTGGCACAGCGCAAAGATACTCTGCGCGTCTCCAACGCAGCGCTGCGCTTTCGCCTACCGGACCCCGCTCCTACCGGAGAAAAACCTACCTCAGGTAGCCGCCCCTCTGGAGGGCGCGCCAAGGGAAATCGCCCAGAAAGGAAAGTCCATGTGCTCAAACCGGAGGCCGCCTCACCGGTTCCCACGCCATTGAAATTGGGAATCTCGGATAATATTTTCACAGAGGTCATCAGCGGCATTTCGGAAGGTGAAGTCGTCGTCACCGGCTTAAAAAACCCTACCGCAAATGGCGCTCCGAAACCGCCCGTAAATCCTTTGGGTAGCCCTCCAATGCGCCCACGTTAAGGGCCGTGGCCCCAGATCCCGATGCCGCCCGTTATCCAACTCCAACACGTATGGAAAACGTACCGCTCCGCAGATGTTGAGCTGCACGCGGTTCGCGACGTTTCGCTTGAAATTGGGAGGGGTGAATTCGTGGCGATCATGGGCGCGAGCGGTTCGGGAAAATCGACGATGATGAACATTTTAGGGTGCCTGGACAAACCGACGCAGGGCCGCTTTTTATTGGACGGGTGCGACGTCTCCACCTTGGATCGGGACGGACTCGCGGACATTCGCAATCAGAAAGTAGGGTTCGTTTTTCAGGGATTCAATCTGTTGACGCGCACCTCGGCGCTCGAAAATGTCGAGTTGCCAATGATGTATTCCCGAGGCTCGCTCGGTTCGCGTGAGATGCGCAAACGGGCTGAAGCGGCACTGGCCATGGTGGGACTCTCCAACCGTGCTGACCATCATCCCAACCAGCTTTCCGGAGGGCAGCAGCAGCGCGTGGCCATCGCTAGGGCTTTGGTAAATCAGCCTGCTTTGTTATTGGCGGATGAACCCACTGGCAACCTGGACAGCAAAACCTCCATTGAAATCATGGAGGTTTTTCAAACCTTAAACGAGCAGGGCATCACCATCGTGATGGTCACTCATGAACATGACATCGCCCAATACAACAAACGTTGCATTGTGATGCGCGACGGCGTGGTACGCAGCGATTCTCCCGTGCTGGAAAGGCTCGACGCCAAAACCCAGCGCGCTGCCCTGGAAAACGCATGACCGCGCTGGCCACTTTCAACCTCGCGTTACGCGCACTTCAGCGCAACAAACTGCGCTCCCTGCTCACGATGTTGGGCATCGTCATTGGCGTAGGAGCCGTTGTCGCCATGGTGGGCATCGGCAACGGAGCGAAGGCGCAAGTGGAAGCGCAAATCGCGACATTGGGCCAGAACGTCATCCTTATTTTTCCGGGTAGCTCGTTCAGTGGCGGCGTGCAATCAGGCTCCGGTGGGGTCGGAACGCTCAAACTGGAAGACGCAAAAGCCATTGCCGATGAGGTTCCAGGCGTAGTGGCAGTGAGCCCGGGCACGCGAGTGACCTCACAGCTCGGGTTCGGAAACCAAAACTGGAGCACTTCCGTCGCCGGAGAAGCTCCCGAGTATTTCGACATACGCCAATGGGAAATCGTCGGAGGCGCAGGCTTCACCGAGCAGGACGTGCGCGCTGCTGCCAAGGTCGCGGTGATCGGCGCCACCGTGGCAAAACAGCTCTTCGGCGAGGAAGAGCCCATCGGCCAGATCATGCGAGTGCGCAATGTTCCGTTCCAAGTCATCGGCGTTTTAAAGCCCAAAGGAACCTCCATCATGGGCTCCGACCAAGATGACGTCGTCGTTGTACCCTACTCGACCGTCATGAAACGCCTAAGCGGCATCACGAATCTACGCATGATTTCCGTGCAATGCATCAGTGAGGAGCGAACTCAGGCGGTTGTGAGTGGAATCACCGATTTAATGCGCCAGCGCCACCGCTTGGGACAGGACCGCGAGAATGATTTTATGGTGCGCAGTCAACAGGAGATCGCGGAAATGGCAACGGCTACGTCCAAGGTGTTGCGCCTGCTGCTCGGAGCGATCGCAAGCGTATCTCTTGTAGTAGGCGGCATCGGCATCATGAACATAATGCTGGTTAGCGTAACCGAACGCACCCGGGAAATCGGCATCCGCATCGCACTAGGTGCCCACGGGGCGGACATTTTAAAGCAATTCCTCATCGAGGCGGTGACGTTAAGTTCGTTGGGCGGATTGATCGGGATTCTGCTGGGCCTAGGCACCTCGACACTACTCTCCCGCTTTGCCGGTTGGCCTACGCTGACTTCAATAAACGCCATTCTTATTGCCTTCCTTTTTAGTGCTGCTGTTGGTGTTTTCTTCGGACTCTACCCGGCAAAAAAAGCTGCGGCGCTAGATCCAATCGACGCATTGCGCTACGAATAAGTGGACGAAACTCGCGCCGCCCCTCCGCACTTGCGGCGCGCGCCCTTAACGGGTAAATACACCGTCTGACAGACGTTTCTAATACACGGACAATCTTAGTTTCCCCGCATCACTTTTATGGGCCACATCTATAACAACATCATCGAAACCGTCGGCCGCACGCCTTTGGTTAAACTCAACCACGTCACGGCTGGTTTGGAGGCCACCATCGCTTTGAAATGTGAGTTCTTCAACCCACTAGGTAGCGTGAAGGACCGTATCGGAGCAGCGATGATTGAGACCGCCGAGCACGAAGGTAAGATCAACGCCGACACCGTGATCGTAGAGCCCACTAGCGGCAATACCGGCATCGCTCTCGCTTTTGTTTGCGCCGCAAAGGGTTACAAACTAATTCTTACAATGCCCGAGACCATGTCCCTCGAGCGGCGCACTTTGCTGGCAATGCTCGGTGCCCAACTCATCCTCACCCCCGGCGCTGAAGGTATGAAGGGTGCCATCGCCCGCGCCGAAGAACTGGTGCGCAATACGCCAAACGCTTGGATGCCCCAGCAATTCAACAATCCGGCAAACCCCGAAATTCACCGTAAAACAACCGCCGAAGAAGTCTGGAGTGACACCGATGGCGCCGTGGACATTTTCATCTCCGCAGTCGGAACGGGCGGTAGTATCACAGGATGCGCCGAGGTGCTCAAAGCCCGCAAACCCAGTCTGAAAGCCATCGCAGTGGAACCCGCCGACTCGCCCGTAATTACGCAGACGATGCACGGGGAACCTGTCAAACCCGGCCCCCACAAAATTCAGGGCACAGGCGCAGGTTTCGTCCCCAACAACTTGCACGTGAATGTGCTGGATGAAGTCATCACTGTTACCAATGACGAGGCTTTCGCAATGGCCCGTCGCCTCGCTAAAGAAGAGGGAATCCTCGCCGGAATTTCCTCTGGCGCCAACGTACACGCCGCGATCCAAGTGGCCAAGCGTCCCGAAAACAAAGGGAAGCTCATCGTAACCATCGCGTGCTCGACCGGGGAGCGCTATCTCTCCACCGCCCTGGCCGCAGAAGCGCGCGCCGCAGTCGGAGCGTAAAGAGTAACCCCGCTAACGCGGTTAAGCCATGAGTCCTTCCCGCCCCACTCCCCCCGCCGCCCGTGTCTGCATCCTGCTCATGCTGACGCTCTGGCTTGGGGCGTGCGCGAAAGAAAAGGACCTCACCCACGTCGTTCGAATCAGTGTCCCACAGCAACGACTCGCCGTGTACGACCTCGGTCACGAGGTCGCGCGTTACACGATTTCCACCTCAAAGTTTGGCGTGGGCGACGTTCCTGGGAGTAACTGTACCCCCTTGGGTGCGTTAGAGGTAGCCCAGAAAATCGGCGCTGGCGCCCCCTTGGGGATGAAGTTCAAAAGCCGCTGCCCCACTGGCGAAATTGTGAAGGTCAACGCGCCAGGTCGAGATCCCGTAGTGACTAGAATCCTCTGGCTGAGAGGCCTTGAACCTCAGAATTCAAATGCCTTTAATCGGATGATTTACATCCACGGCACGCCCGAGGAATGCCGCTTGGGAACACCCTCAAGTTTTGGCTGTATCCGAATGCGCTCCAAGGATGTGGTGAGTCTTTACGACAGATTGGGCAAGGGCGCGCGCGTTGAAATTTTGACCACCGCGCTCCCGAAAACCCGACCATTCAAAGCGTTAGAGAACGGCCCTGCTGATGCAGCTAATGTCACCGCCCAGGCTCGCCTAACGACGGAAAGCCGCAACTAACACTGCGGTTCCAAGACGGTGCCGCTCAGCGAGTGTACGCGCGCACACGATTGATCCAGCCGGGTAACCAGCGTTGTTCTCCCCGCTCGGGTGGCGCATTTTGAACTCTGCGAGTAAGCACTACCACCGCTGATTGCGCAAAATCCGAAACATCTCCCTCGCCCGACATCTCCTCCAACACTTGTAGCAGTCCCCAACCCCGGCTCTGATACCGCTCGGTCATCTTGGTCCCCTCTCCTTTGAAGTTAACGTAGTCAATCAGAGCAAAACGCCCAGCCTGACTCGCCGCAAGCCTATCAAAACGCGTGCGCACCATGGCTCGGCGCTCCCGAGGCAACCCCTCGAGCATTCCTGGTAATGCTCGCTCCAAACGTTGAGCGAGAAACAGGCTTTGCTGAGGAATCGTTGCCGCTAACAAGCCTCGTAATTCCCGCATTTTTGGTGATGCCGAATCTGCCTCAAAAGCAGCCCGAGTCGGCCATGGACACGGCATTCCCAACACCACCCAAGACGGTAAGCGCACTCCGCCCTCTTTCAAAAATTGGAGCAACGCAGGAAAGCTCTCCTCAAAGGGCCCCTTCACGCCTGCTGGATACCAAATAAAGTGACCAATTCCAAGCGAGGCAAAGGCCTCTCCCGCGTTCCAAGCCGTCAGACCCTCAACTTTGCCATCCGCTTCATTTTGCCAGACCCGTTTACCGACAGCCTCCAAGTCCGCGGGTGAAAGCGGCGGCAAAGAGAACAATCCAAGCGCGTAGACAAGCGGAGCGATCATCGTTCAGTTTTAATGAGGACCGCCAAGCCGTCAAACCGCGTTTCAGCCTCAGAATTGCTCTAAACCGGTCACAGCTTCACTCGTACCGCTCGGTTCAAAACGAGCCCACCAGCACACGCAAGCACCAACATCACCCAAAAACCGGACAAGCTGTTACCGAGCAGCGCTTCAACGGGTTCCAGACGTTTAAGCTGGTGCTCCTGTGAGGCCAGGCGGCAAGTCCGTTACCCCAGGCGTGTTCTCCGTACGCGCCGTGCGAAGCGGCGGCGGTTGACTCGGCGGACGCGGAGGCGGCGTGGGCGGGTTCTGTACATTGCCCGTATCCATAATTTCACGAATGTGAGAACCGTCCAACGTCTCGTATTCTAGCAACGCCTTAGCTATCGCCTCCAGCGTCTCTCGACGCGCAGTGAGCATTTCCTTGGCCTGCTGATACGCGTGATCGCACAAACCGTGCACCTCATGGTCAATTTGTTGCGCAGTGGCTTCCGAGTAGTTGCGACTACGGGAGATGTCGCGACCGAGGAACACATGTTCCTGATGTTCCCCGTATTCGACCATGCCCATCTTGTCGCTCATCCCCCATTCGCACACCATCCGGCGAGCAATGTCTGTAGCCTGATTAATGTCACCTCGAGCGCCGTTAGTAACATCGCCAAACACGATTTCCTCCGCAACTCGGCCGCCCATGATCATGACGAGGCGATCCAGCAATTCGTTTTTGCGCTGGGTGTATTTGTCCTCCAAAGGGAGGTACATCGTCGACCCCAGCGAGGGCCCGCGCGGGATAATCGTTACTTTATGCAGTGGGTCGGTGTGCTTGAGCAGTAGCCCCAAGAGCGCGTGTCCGGCTTCGTGATAGGCCGTGTTTTCCTTCTCCTTGTCGCTCATCGCCAGCGAACGACGCTCCTTGCCCCAGCGCACCTTGTCGCGAGCCTCTTCGAGTTCCTGCTTCGTGATACCCTTCAATCCGCGACGCGCCGCCAACAAAGCCGCCTCGTTGATCACGTTAGCAAGCTCCGCGCCCGAATAACTCGGCGTCCCGCGTGCAATCACCGCCAAATCGACATCCTCCGCCAACTTCACCTTCTTCGAATGCACCCGCAGGATTTCCTCGCGCCCCTTCACGTCCGGCAAAGAAACCGTCACTTGCCGGTCAAAGCGGCCCGGGCGCAACAGCGCAGGATCCAGCACATCGGGCCGATTGGTCGCCGCGATGATGATCACGC